>Ga0213860_10001129_pt1 | contig 10865 bp, 8 predicted proteins | sample PICome_3_FD_160118 | JGI IMG/M metagenome (GOLD analysis project Ga0213860, IMG submission 160118) | Coastal seawater microbial communities near Pivers Island, North Carolina, United States - PICO550 | ecosystem: Environmental > Aquatic > Marine > Coastal | place: USA: North Carolina | collected...
ATTTGCAATTTTCTTGCAAATGCCTTCTAAGCGCAATCTATATTGAGTAGATAGCATAAATTCCCCATCAACAATGATATTTAGAATGAAAAAGGGGATCCGAAGATCCCCTGTCATTATATCACATCAACTAGATTATGCAAATCAGATCAGAAGGACCAGGTTGCACCGATCTTGGTTCCATAACCGTTGTCAGCATCGTCGATACCACCAGCGAAGGAGAGTTCGCCATAGACAGAAAGTGCCTCAGTAGCAGCAACACTACCATAGACTTTACCAGACAGAACAGTGTCAGATTCTCCAGCGTCAGTTACGACGAAAGAAGGACCAATCTGAGCGCCATAAGAAACGGCACCGTTGTCGCCTGCCCAGCCTACGTGAGCGTCGGTTGTGGTTCCAGTGTAATCGCTACCAGTGAAACCAGAGTTTGCCTCTACGTTAACGTAGGGTCCTGCAAGGGCAGCACCAGGAGCAGCGAAAGCGACGGCTGCAGCGGCAGCAGCGAAAGCAGTTTTGATCATTTGTTTAATACCTTTGTTTAGTTTACTTGTGGAGTGGTTACCCACAGATGGAGGATCGGGTTTTCCCGATCGCTTGAAAAGAATAGCACATGATGCAGATGCGCGTCAAGTGTTTGGTGCGAGTAATTGAAGCACCTCCCATTTGCTACAAGGATAATTTATCATTAAAAAAGGGGAAAATCAATCCCCCTTGTGCCAGTTTGCACTCATTCACATTTTGTATTACTTATGTCTTAATTAAGATAAATTAATGCACCGATCAGTTTGACGTTTGCACCTGTGATAGTAACGTCGGCAGAACCAGTAATATTGACTGCTGCAGAAGTAATGTCAAGATCTGCTGTGGTAAGACTTGTAGTAGCAAAGTCTCCTGTAAAGTTTGCAGTTGTTACTTGAGTATCAGTTGCAGTGAGAGTAAATTCTCCTGTTGATGCAACATCAATAAATCCAGCACTGTAAATTCCTCCAGATTTTGCACCACTAATAGAAAAATCTGTTGCTGTATTCAGATCCATGCCAAATACTCTGTCTTTGATAAGTGCTCCAGGTCCACCTGCAGCGGTCATTTTAATAGCACCACCTGCAAGAACTCGCCAATCTTGAGCAATATTAGATTGCAAACTACCAGGAGTATTAATTACTGTTGTTGAACGTGGATCAAACTGTTCTGTAGTATTCTCACCAGCACCTGTAGTTTTCTTCTGTCCAAGAACAATGTCTTTCTTATTGATCTGAGCAGTAGTAATAGACTGACCACTTAATTCAAGTTCACTTTCTGATTGGATCCTGACTGAACCACCTTCTAATACTAAGTCAGATGTTGCAGTAATAAGGATCTTTGTTGCTGAGATATGTCTTTCACTTCCTATAGACTTCTCTACATAATCACCATAACAAAGGACATTAATTGCTATGCCTTCTTCGTCATCACCAGCGTTGTACTGTAGGTTTGACCTATTCTGGTGGTATTGCTGCTGTCCAAATGTTTTAATGCCTAGGAGACCGCTGCCAGGACCTCTGTTCGGATCTTTTACTCCAGTGACTAGTTTGATGTTACCAGAGTTATCAAGTGCCATGAAACTGTCTGCTGGACCATCGACACGCAAGGCACCAACGATACCATCAGGTAACTTTCTCTCATAAATTTTAGATCTAGTTAACCATCCCTTGTACCATGTACTAAACCTAGGATTTTCAGACAACTGCTGAGTTTCGTCAGGCGTTGTCTGCTTGAAAATACTATTGGGATATTGGAAAGCAGCTTTTTGTGTCATTATGGGCAATCAATATACTTACCAGTGCCGATCTTAGTAGCACCGACTGTTGCTAGAGCATCTGTATTCAGACATGCTAGAGATGGTAGGAGTTTTGCTCCATATCCACCACCACCGATAATTTCGATAGCAGGGAACTTATCAAATGTTCTGGTTCTATCTAAGATGCGAGCACCAATGACGAACCCATCATCATTTATAACAGCTTCAGCAACACCCAGTTCTCCATTGACATACATGTCAGGAACACTAGTGTATCCTATACCAGGACGAGCAATTGTGAAAGCATCAATAATACATCTGACATCATTGTCAACTGCACGATTTAACTTGTAACCATATCCATTTGCTTGTACTCTGATTTCTGTTAGGAAACCATTCTCATCCAATAGTGCTGTTCCTACTGCACCAAAACCTTCACCACCAATGAAGACATATGGCGGTTCCGCCCATGGATCTCCTGGTTTGTCAACAGGGATCTCGATAATGCCACCGTTGTCATCAGTAATAATTTTACTTGGGTCAACAGATGGAGGTTCAAAAGGACTAAACTGATTTTCTGGTGCATCTCCTACACCTTCATCATAGTCACCAATTTCCAGATCATCTCTTGTAATAATAAGAACATCTACTGATGCGCCCTTACCATTCAAAGTGAATGTTAATGTCTCTTCATCTTCGACAACACCATCTTCAGCAATACCAACAGTTACTTTTGCTTCGTTATTATTAACAACAAATTCACCAGTCAATTCTCCTCCAACAATATCATTTGTTGTAATGTTATTACCTAGTAGTGTATAGTAAACAATAGTTCCATTTTCTACATTCTCTGTTGTGATAGTGTAGATAATAAATTCTCCTTCTGGACAAGAAGTTCTGTTCGCTCTAACAACGTAACTAGGAATTAAAGTTGGTTCAACTTCTGGTAGTGTTTGGTTTCCAGGAGTAGATGGTTGATTTAAATCTTCTGGTGTTGGTTCTGGAATTGGTTCTAGAGGATTTTTAGGTTGAATTGTATATGGATCCTGTATTTCTTTTAACTTTTGCTCGGTAATTGTACACTTACCAATGCTCTTACTGAAGATCGATCCTATACCACTATCTTGAGCAGGACTATTTTTTCTCAATACAACGAAGAAACTTTCATCAGGTTCATCTTGAGAAGAATAAAGTGTTCTTACAGTAAATGTTTTTGAAGTCTCGTTTGGTGTAAATCCTAAGATACCGTCAACAGCAACATAATCTGTTCCTTCTGTGGCGCTGCCTTGATTTTTTAATGTCTTGAATGTGACAGAAGATGCGCTATCTAGATATCCAGATCTAGTCACAGTAAATGTAGCAACATCACCTTCTGTAACTTCGATATCATCGATGCTGTAAGTAATCAATGGTTTCTTATTACCTTCAGTAATAGGTTTAGGAATACCACCAGTAAATCCTACAGTTGTTATTTCTAATGTATTACCTTTATATGCATCATCACAAACATACTGAGTATAATCTGCTGGAGTATCACCAAACAATCCATCAATATCGTCTAGAAGATTGTCTAAGAAATTTTTATCATCTTTATCTTTCTTTTTCTCTCCAGTTGTGCATACTATCTTATACTTAGAGCAAGTTGTATCTGGACCAGAACAAGAGATACCTAGTAGTTTAAGAATAAAATTGATAGCACCACCAATAATATTCAGTGGTTCAGCAATAGCACCTAAGATTGCTTGCAGTGGACCTAAGATATCTTCTAGTAGTTGTGTTAGAAGTTGGTTGATCTTTGAAATAATACCATTAACAAGTTCATCTACTTGACACATGACTGCCTTATAGATTTGTTCAACATAACTCATTAAGACGTTTGTCAACCATGCCGCCAATCGATCACCCAGGTCCATCATCTTACAACCCAGGTCTTTCAGAAGGTTGTTAGCAAATTCTGTAACTGGTGTTAGTGCATTACCTGTTTCATCTTGTCTCAAGAGTGCTTTTACTAGCGCGTCAACTGCTTCTGAAATTTTCTGTTTAATATATCCTTTGACTTTTGCTAGAAGTTCACTAACGACAAGAGTTGCTTTGTTGATATTAGTTCTGGCAGAAGAAATTGCACTATTCAATCCACCAGTATACTTGTCAACATAGAACGTTCCGATGTTGCCATTACTGTTTTGAATATCTGCTAATAATTGACCCAAGATGGTAGTCATCTGGGTCTTGACATCAACGTCCTTACATTTCTCTGCTACAGACTGACACCACTCTTCTCTATTAGGTTTGACACCTTGACCTGATGGGAAAGGAACCCTTAGATTACCATCACCATCTGTAGTTCCGTCTGATTGTCCACCACCTGTTTTAGCGGTAGTTTCACTTTCTCCACCTTCTCTATTCTCTGCACCCTCTTGTCCATCTGTAGCAGGGTTTGGTGCATATTGACCAGAACGTATACCTGTCGTAAATGGTGGATCATCAGGTCTGACGTTTTTAATAACTGTTGTCGCACCTGGGGTCTGTCCAATAGACCCCATAATAATAGGTGTCTGTTTATTACCATCTAGATAAAAACCGATGACCCAACCACCTGGGACAAGTTGTGGGTCACCACCAGCAATATTTCCAGGCGTGTAAGGACTATTGACAGGCATGATAACAGTTGCCCATGGCAAATCAGGGGTATCGAGAATGGTTTTATCTGCTGGATGCTCTCCAACAATTCTAACCTTATATCGATATCCGCCTTTATTGTTTTCCTCGTCAGAGGCAGTGCCTTCAATTTGTCCAACCCACCAATTGAACCCATCTCGTCCGATGCGCTGAACTGGTACTAGTTGGGATAACGCCTGATCCATATCACTCAGTCCTCATAGATTAAGCATTCGGGTTCTGATGGATTTTGATCGCAATATAGTTCTAGGTATGTTGGATCGTGATGATCTCCTGCTTCAATTTCCTTTTTATGGTGCTCGGCATACTCTTCCAAATCATGCAATTCGCCTTCAATGTGACGACGCATCTGTGGATTAGTAGTTGGATCTTGAAGGATATCTTTGTCCTTCTTGATATGCTCTTCGATGTTGTCCATAGGTAATTACCTCCTTTAGTTATTTAGATCCGTGTGCTGACTGCTTTCCTTTCATACCAAATGAATCTCTCATCAGTCGCAATGTAGTAGTGAACTTTCCATTTGCACCTGCTTGTTTGTCGTAAGTATGAGTTACTTCACCAATCAGATACTCTCCACTACTTTCTGTATCAACTGGTTCAGTCTTCTGTTCTGAAGAGGGAACCTTACTTACTAGTCTAATGTCTATTTTGTCTCCTGCACAAATTTCAGCATTTCCTGGTATTACAATCACTGCTTGCTGATTAGTAAGCATCTTAAATCTTGCTTCTGCTTGTGCAGCATAGTATTTTTGTCTATCAGCATAAGAACTTGGTTTTTTTGATCCATCTTCTGGTTCTGGTGATGCTGGTCCAGGTTCATTATACCATGTCTCATGATCAATTACCATGGACATAACTCTACTAGGAAATGCCTCCATTTTTCTTTGCGAAAGTGGTATAGAACTCAATCCATCCTGTCCACCTAGATGTGCCATATTTTCCCATGCTTCACTCATGAGATAGTCGTATTCACTATATTGACCTGTAGACACATTAAACATGACAACTTTAGTGCCATATCTACCAAATCTCAACCCTTTCATCAAATCAACATCTGATGTAAATTGTGAGGTTAAAATTGTATATCTATCATCTGCTCCATCACTTTGGTTGGCAACTTTCTCTACATATGGACCCCATGCTGTTGTTTCTAATTTCTTAGACTTTAATGGACTATCCTTATCAGCGCATAAACTATCTACTGCAAAGAAATTATAACCTCTATTGGTCTCCCAAAAGAAAAATCCACCACTTCCTTTCAATCTTTTACCACTAGTCTTTTTATTGTCTTTACTGAAGGCAGTTTTGTTTTTACTATCAGTCTCTGTTGTATATTTTGCTTGTGGTGATACTGATTTTCCTGCTAGTTTTCCAATAATATCAAATGGTCTCTCCCTGTTAGGAAGATACTTCACTTCAAATAATGAACTTTCAGAGAATATAGTTTTAGTTGATCCTAGTTCATTTACAAGTTTAATAGCAATAGATTCTGGATTACCAACTAATGGTGCAGACATTCTCACAGTTTCATTATTAAGAAATTCTTCGGAAACTAATCCTAATGTATATGCCTGTTTGTTTTGTTGAGTGTATCTATTACCAATCTTCCAAACTCTCATTATATACTCAGTTACTTCATCCCGAGCATTGGTTTTTGCATTAATAATTACTTTTTCTGAACCCATAATAGGAAGAGATCCAATCAAACCAGCACTATCAACAACAACCATAGTTGCAGAAACATATGGAAGATGCACAGCTTCCACGTAATCAATGTGTTGAACTAATTGTTTTATCTCAAGAGGTTTTTCAGCGTCTACAGGGTAGATCTTAACGCTCTTCAACTCAAAGTCGGTTGTTGATTGAAACTGTGACATGATTATGCAAGACCCATTGTTTGAACTACAGAATAAAGAGCCAATCCTTGAGCACCAGAACCATCAGCAGCAACTTCTGTTCCTGCTTTACCACTTTCATTTGACTTTGTTTCTGGCATTACAGCAGTTACTACTACCTCTCCATTTCTTGCTGCTCTATCAGCAGCGGCAACATCAGCAGATGTAGATCCTAGAGCATCGGCAGCAGCTTCACCAGAACCAGTTGGATTTAAATCTGGACGATTTCCATATCTGTTTATGAACGTCTCTTCTAGACCTTTAGGAATTTCTTTGAGTTCTTGTCTGTTAAGTCCAAAGAAACCACCATCCAATACTCTGAAACCATCATCAGTTTTTTCAACTCTGTAATTGGTTCCACCCAATCCAACGTTAAGACCTTCACCAGTCTTTAGTCCAAAATCTCTACCACCTAAGAATGCTTTAGTTAGTGGTGTTGTTACTGGTTCTGGTTTCGTTTTCTTTGCTTTCGTTGCTTTGACTTCATCCAAAACTGTACCATATGCACTATTCAATCCATCATTATCATAAACTCCTGCCCCAGCAACTGTTTTAATTGAAGCAAACTGACCTGCCAGTCCATCATTATATTGCTCTGCAGTAATTTTTCCACTTAGATAATCTTGCTGACCTGCCATGTTTAGATAATATTCAGCAAGTTTATCTTGAGTTGCTTGATCAAATTTAGCACTCATATCAATACCAAGTGCTTTTGCTGCTTTATCTGGATACAACATTTGATATGCACCAACTGCAGCACTTTGTTGCTTTATAGGAATGCCCATAGCGGTCTGATGAGCAAGATAATCCTTTTGATATTGGACAACCTCTGCAATTGACATTTTAGTGATGTCTTCATCTTTTCGATCGAAACCGTCAAGATACTTCTTAAATGTAGATCCATAATCACCACCAGATTCTAGTGATCTGATCTTTCCTTTTAATGTACCATCAGAAGCAGTTAAAGGACCTTTGCTAAAACCTCTAGCACGATCGCCACCGTTACCAGGAGGATTTTCTTTACTAGCTTTCGTTTTATCCCATGTTTTTGGATCAAAAAGATTAAATTTTGGATTATCTACCCATGGAAGCAAACCTTTCAACCAATCAATAAATTTCTCCCATCCATTTCTCTTATCATAATATTCAGAAAGTCCATCTGCAGCAAGTTTGGCATATTCATTCTTGCGTTTCTTTTGGGTGCGGAACATACCTTCACCCAGTTTTTCACCAATTTTGATGGTCTCACCACCAGCACTACCACTCAAAGTTAATTCATCACCATGCATCATTGACAAATAACCAGACCTAGGTCCAGATGTAAATCCACCACCTGCCATCGATGGCATATTAGCATCTCTTGCCATCAATGCAGCATCAATACCTAAAGATGCAGCAGTTCCCAATCCAGGGATCATACTTGCTCCACCTGAAGCAAGTTCCATACCAGCACCAGCAAAGTCACCTGCTAATGCTCTTTGTCCAGCAAATAGTGCTGCAGCACCAAGTCCTAAGAATGGGATCTTTTTAAGACCCATCTTAAGACCACCTTTCATCAGTCCTTTACCAGCACCTTTTGCTAGTCCTTTACCAAGTCCTTTTCCTAATATTCCTTTTAAACCTTTACCTAATCCACCTAAACCCTTTAATCCTTTTAGACCTTTCAGTCCACCAAGCATACCACCAAGACCGCCTAAAAGACCGCCTCCACCTCCGCCAGCGCCGCCTGCTCCAACTGCTTCGATGGCAGATGTTCCAGCACTACGTCCCTTCTCTTCAGCGCGTTGCTCTTTGAGCATCGCTTTCTGATCAGCAAGTGCTTGCTCACTTGCTTGCATCTCCTGATTTTTTAAATTGGTATCATTTGCAGTTTGATTGTTAATTGCACTGACAATCGCTGCAGTGTTGTTAGATAGAGCAGCAACAATACTGCCACCATTGTCTCCACCAGCATCGCCTCGTGCTGCTGCTTTGGCAGCACGGATTTGCCGACCAAGAGTTTTTCTTTTATCACCACTATCAGAATCAAGTCGAACTCCACTATTCTCAAACAGAAGCGCATCAACTTGCCCAGATTTGTTGAGAAAATTATCAGGATTCAATCCTGTTGATACGGACGAACCCATATCAACAAAGGATCCACCTTTTCTACCACCACCACCAGTAGGAGCATCTGCAGTGCCAGGAAGTCTAGGTCCACCAGGAGGAAGTGCAGGACGACCAGATGCTTTAGCAACGGCACCACCGCCGCTTCTGACCATTTGACTAAATGCACCAACTAAACCACCAGCACCTTTTTTTGCTAATGGTCCACCTCTATCATCTTGAGGATCTGGTTTTTTATATACTTCTGCTGTATCTCCTTTTTTCTGCAGCACAAGAGCACCACCTTTATCTGGTGGAGCACCATTCTCTTCACCTCTGTCTAAAAGAGCTTTAAGAATATCACCGATATTCCTAAGATAATCTTTATCACCTCGGGTGTCTTGGACTGATAGATATCCGTGTGCCATTAACGTTGCTTAGCTGCTAGTTCTTGCTGTTGTCGAACTTGATCTAGGTATTGCATGAGAAGACTGGTATATACCTGCCTTTCCCAAGGCATCATGTTTTCGATTTCACTCAAGCTATATTTATGGTGTTGCATCAAAGCAAAGTTAGTCTTATAGTACCCTTCCAAAGAATTATGGAAGAGTGCTATCCGAAAAAAGACGTTAACCCTGTAATAGTATATTCAGAAGGTTCTCCCGTATTGGGATTTGTGACCTTAAATGTATGTGACAGAGAAGGAGCAGTTTCAAAGAATTTCTGTAACTTCTCAAATTGATTATTAGTCAGATTTTCGACGAATTCTACGAATTCCTTCTTTTTCGTGGTAGAACTGTCATATACATCTTCACCATCATAGATTTGATCAATACAATCAGCGATAACATCAATAATAGTGTCTGCTGATGGTCCTTTACCTGCAATAGAGGATTTTACAAAAGAATCAAATCCAGGGTATTTCATGATAATACCCATTTTTTCAGAAAGCTCGATTTTAGTGTCATGTCCTTTTGGAAACTGAACCTGAACTTCTGCCAAATTCAAATTATACTTAACTTGCGTTTTTCCGTCATCTTGGCAAGTTACGTTCATTTCAATAACTTCACCAACTGAGACGGCACGGATTTGAAGGAAAATATACTCCAAATCAAAAATAGCAAGATCTTCCAGTTTAATACGAGTTTGAATACAACCCTTCAGTAAAGTTCTTACTGCTGTTTCAATTTCTTTTTCGTCTTCTGTCTCTAATGCGATTAAAAGAAGTTTTTCCTCTTTTACGACAAATGGACGATATCTGATTTTTTTCTTATTTGACGGAATTGTCAATTCATAGGTTGGTAGTGCTACCTGTGGTAATGCCATTATGTTTAGACCAGTTCATATGTATATTTAGCGCGACTTTTAGAACCAAAAATTAGCGGAAAAAATTTTCCCACTTTTATGGAATTGAAAAGTCAATTTTCAGAGTGGTGGTGCAAGATTAGATCTTGTTTCTCTCTCAACAATCTTACCATTGATTAGGTACTGATCAACGTATGTACCAGGACTTACCTCAACCCTACCAACTAACTTTCCTAACTGTGATGTATCACCAACAATCTTTCTAATGTCTCTGTTTATAGTGTAGTGTCTTTCGTATTTGAAATTGATACTACACTTTGTCAATTGAGTTGCACCATACTGCAATGGCACAGCATCAATCTGATATGGGTACGCTCTCTCTAAAATATATGTGATGGGTTCTCTTTGAATGTCACTCAGAGGACCAGATTCGGTCTTACTAATAAAGATTGTACCAGCATAGTCATCTTTATAACGTACTCTTGTAGTTCTATTTCTAGCTCTCAAGTTTCCATATTTACCACTATCACTCTCTGATGATGGCATTTCACTAGCATTTCCACTAAACATATAAGTATGCCATGCGTTTGCAAACTTAAGAGCAGTCAGGTTCGCATCTAACATAAAAGTTAGATTTGTCTCGGTAAACATTCTTGTATGAATATAATCTACGCTACCAATACCAGTGTACAGACCATTTTGCTGACCTGTCATTGTATTGACATTAGGTAACTGACACTCTTCACACATGAATGTGAAATACTCATTTAAGTCTGCAACATCCGCAAATAATCCAGTCGAAATAATATACTCTTGCAGTGGTCCAGGCAAATTCATCTTTACCTGAAAACTATTGCTGGTAGCAAAACCCCCGCGCTGATTAACTTTTTCAATAAATCTAGGGATGCGCTTATTAGGCAGTGCTGGATCCACGCTAAATACCTATGTTGGAACAACTATATTTATGGCGTACTCAGGGTATTTCAAACCTACCAACCCTCAGAAGTACCGTGGCAACCCGACAAACATTGTTTATAGGTCGCTATGGGAACGAAAGTTCATGGTGTTCTGTGACAATAACCCTAGTATATTACAGTGGGGTAGTGAAGAGATTATTATACCAT
>Ga0213860_10001130_pt1 | contig 10857 bp, 8 predicted proteins | sample PICome_3_FD_160118 | JGI IMG/M metagenome (GOLD analysis project Ga0213860, IMG submission 160118) | Coastal seawater microbial communities near Pivers Island, North Carolina, United States - PICO550 | ecosystem: Environmental > Aquatic > Marine > Coastal | place: USA: North Carolina | collected...
TTTGGAGTATTCCTATCTGACTTACAGAAAAATTTAAATTAAGTTTTTACGCAATCAACAAAATAGGAAGCTTTACCATTTAAGGAATCTTTGACTAATCCATGATTGTCTGTTTCAAATCCTGGAAATAACTCATTAAACTCTTCAGCAAACTGTAAGTAATTAACTATTTTTTTATTAAATTTTTCCCCTGGAATAAGAAGTGGAATCCCAGGTGGGTAGGGGGTAAGTAATACTGATGTCACTCTTCCCTCAAGCTCATCAATGGCAATTCTATCGATCTCTTTATGCGCCATTTTTGCAAAAGCCGCTGTCGGTTTCATAGCAGTTTCAATATCAGATAGATACATATCTGTAGTCAATTTTGCTACATCATACTTACGATAGACTTCATGTATTTCATTACAAAGATCTCTTAAGCCTTTTCTTTCATATTGTGGATACTTCTGGGTAAATTCAGGGAGCACTCTCCAGATTGGTTGATTTTTATCATAATCATCCTTAAATTGCTGAAGTGCAGCCAGAAGTGTATTCCATCGACCTTTGGTAATCCCAATTGTGAACATAATAAAGAATGAGTACAAACCAGTTTTTTCAACAATTACCCCATGCTCTGCGAGATACTTGGTTACAATTGATGCGGGGATACCGATATCATCATCAAATTCACCTTTCATATTTAAACCAGGGGTAATAATTGTCGCCTTGATCGGGTCAAGCATGTTGAAGCCCTCCGATAGCTTATCAAAGCCATGCCAATTATCCTCAGATTTAAGCATCCATGAGTCGCGTGTTTCAATGCCTTCTTCGCTTAAGTCATCAGGCCCCCAGACTTTAAACCACCAATCCTGACCCCAGTCACTATCTACTTTCCTCATTGCTCTTCTAAAATCCAAAGCTTCCATTATGGATTCCTCAACTAGAGCTGACCCTCCCGGCTGTTCCATCATGGCAGCAGCTACATCACAGCTAGCAATGATTGAGTATTGAGGACTGGTAGAGCAATGCATTAAATAAGATTCATTAAAGACATCTCGGTCAAGTTTATTATTTTCAGCATCTTGCACAAGAATTTGTGAGGCCTGACTTAATCCAGCTAATAATTTATGAGTCGATTGGGTAGAAAAAATCATACTGTCTTTACATTTAGGACGATCTTCACCAATTGCGTGATAATCGCCATAAAAGTTATGAAAAACTGCATGAGGTAGCCATGCTTCATCAAAATGTAAGGTATCAATTTTTCCATCAAGCATTTCTTTAATTTCTTCAACGTTATATAACACTCCGTCATATGTTGATTGGGTAATTGTAAGAACTCGAGGTTTTTGTTTTTTATTCTTAATGAATGGATTTGAATCAATTTTTTTTTGGATATTGTCCCAGCTAAACTCTTCTTTAGGAATGGGACCAATAATGCCAAAATGGTTCCTCGTCGGCATAAGAAAAATTGGAATAGCGCCGGTCATTGTAATAGAGTGCAACACCGATTTATGACAATTTCTGTCTACTATTACAATATCACCAGGTGCAACAGTCGAATGCCATACCATTTTATTAGAAGTGGATGTTCCGTTAGTAACAAAATAACAATGGTCAGCATTATAAATTCTTGCAGCATTTTTCTCTGATGCTGCAACAGGACCGGTATGATCAAGAAGTTGTCCTAGCTCATCAACCGCATTACAAACATCTGCACGAAGCATATTTTCACCGAAAAACTGATGAAACATTTGACCAACAGGAGACTTTAAAAAAGCAACCCCACCAGAATGACCAGGACAATGCCATGAATATGAGCCATCAGCTGCGTAGTGAGTTAGGGCTCGAAAAAAGGGAGGTGGAAGACTATCCAGATAGGATCTGGCTTCTCTTGTAATATATTTTGCAATAAATTCGGGTGTATCTTCATTCATATGAATGAAGCCATTTAATTCACGTAAAACTTCATTTGGTATGTGACGGCTGGTTCTTGTTTCGCCATGAAGAAAGATAGGTATCTCATCATTACGGTATCGAATTTCATCTACAAAATCTTTAAGACTTTTAATTGCTTTTGGATTTTCTTCCACAAATTCTTCATCGTCAATTGCTAAAATAAAAGCTGAGGCTCTGCTTTGCTGTTGTGCAAAGGAAGCAAGATCCACATAACTTGTGACGCCGACTGCCTCAAAACCCTCTTTTTTGATGGCTTCAGCAAGAAGCCTGATTCCAAAACCAGAAGAATTTTCTGATCTAAAATCTTCATCAATAATAATAATTGGAAAGTTAAATTTCATTATATTTTCGGCGGAGTAACGCCGGTTTGACCTTGATATTTACCGCCACGATCTTTGTAAGACACTTCACAAACCTCATCAGATTCAAAAAATAGAACCTGCGCACAACCTTCACCGGCATATATTTTTGCAGGTAGGGGTGTGGTATTGCTAAACTCTAAAGTGACATAACCCTCCCATTCAGGTTCGAATGGAGTGACATTAACGATAATTCCGCATCTTGCATAAGTAGATTTACCAAGACAAACTGTTAGTATATTTCTAGGTATTTTAAAGAATTCGACCGTTCTTGCTAGAGCGAAAGAATTAGGGGGGATAATACAATGATCTGATTCAAATTCAACAAAAGAATTTGGGTCAAACTTCTTGGGGTCAACAATAGTGGAATTAATATTTGTAAACACTTTAAATTCATTTGCACATCTAATGTCATAACCATAGCTAGAGGTACCATATGAAACAATTTTGTTTCCATCTTTTTCTCGAATCAATCCTGGTTCAAAGGGTGAAATCATGCCATGATTTTCTGCCATTTCCCTTATCCAACGATCAGATTTAATTGCCATAATTATCCTAAAAAAATTATTACTCTATATTAATACTACTGCGCCAAAATTGATCTGAATTTTCAAAAATAATTTTTGAGTCAACCGGATCTTTTGATCCGGCAGGATAACAATGAACTGGAACTGATGTGTCCTGCCATTTTTCAATAATTGGGTCTATCAGTTTCCATTGAGCTTTCACTTCATCAATATGTAAAAATCTAGATTGATTACCTTCGATAAGGTCAAGCAGTAAGGTTTCATAAGAATCAATGGTTTCGTCTCCTTCGAACCTTATCCCTCCATCAAGTTGTATTTTTCTAGATTTTGTGTCATCGAGTCCTGGAACTTTTGTATTCATTTCAATGTGAATTGACTCTTTTGGCTGAATGCTAATAATAATCCAGTTATCATTTATTTCACCACTCGGTGTTGTTGTTGGTTTTAATTTTACGGAAATATAGGTTGCATTTTCGTGTAACCTTTTGGCAGTTCGAAGATAGATTGGAACATCTTTCCATCGATCATTATCAATAAAAAATTTAACTGCTGCATATGTTTCAACATTACTATCTTGACCTAATTCTTCTAGGTAACCTTTAACTTCACCTTCATTTGATATCGTTCCCGCAGTATACTGTGCCCTAAAAACATGCTTTTCAAAATTATTAATTGGTACCGGTTTAATTTGGTTCAACAGCTTGACTTTCTCATCTCTTACATCGTTGGGAGAAAAACTTTTTGGCTTTTCCATAGTGGTAAGCGTTAAGGTTTGTAGGATATGACTTTGCATCATATCTCTTAGGGCACCGGTGGCATCATAAAATGTTGTTCTGTCGCCTACACCTAATGTTTCATGATTTGTTATCTGTATGTGATCAATGTATTGCCTATTCCAGATTGGTTCAAGGAGAGTGTTATAAAAACGTGTGAATAATATATTTTGTAATGCAAATTTACCTAAGTAATGATCTATACGATAAATTTGAGATTCTTTAAGATGCTTGGAAATTGAATCCTGAAGAACTTGAGCTGTTTCAGTATTTACCCCAAAAGGCTTTTCAATTAAAACTCTTTTCCAGTGACTTGATTCATCGAGTAGTTTAGCTTCGGCTAGTTGATCAACAATCAAAGCGAAATCAGATGGCCTGACTGATAAAAAGAAAGCTAAATTCTGTGAAAACCCTTCTTGACCTAATCTATCTGACAGTTTTATGAAAGCATCAGGATCATCTGGTAGGTTGGCGTGATATACATTTCTTTTTAGAAAACGATCTAATACAGTTTGATTTAGATCTTTATCATATTTGGCGCGAATTATACTTTTTAGGTTTATTATCCATTCCGCATGTGACTCTTCTTGCCGACCAATTGATACAATTTTCATGTCCGGATGAAGTTTTCCAGCGAGATCTAATTTAAACAACCCAGGAAATAGTTTTACTCTAGCTAAGTTACCTTTGGCGCCAAATAAGAGAAGGGTAGAAGCTTCTTTTTGCGTCATAACTTAACCTTTTTTTCTTAACAGGTGACCGCCAAATGCATTACGCATAATTGACAGTAGCTTATATCCGTAGCCTTTTTGTTTTTCTTGTGATCTGAACCTTACTTGAAGAGCTAAGGTTAATACTGGGGCAGGAATTCCTAAATCAACAGACTCAACAACAGTCCATCGCCCTTCACCTGAGTCGGCAACATAAGGTTCAATATTATCAAGGTTTTGATCTCCCTTTAGAGATTCAGCTGTTAGATCGAGCAACCAGCTTCTAACCACTGAGCCATGTCGCCAAAGTTCAGTTACTTTTGCTAAATCAATGTCAAACTCCGTTTTTCCTTTAAGAAGCTCTAAACCTTCAGCAAAAGATTCCATCATTCCATATTCGATTCCGTTGTGAATCATTTTTGTGTAGTGGCCAGAGCCAATTGGACCTACATGAAGCCAGCCATCTTGTTGTGTAGGTGCAAGAGCTCTTAGAACAGGCTCAACTGCTTTCGCAACATCATTGTCAGCACCGACCATTAAGCAATATCCATTCTCTAGACCCCAAACACCGCCTGAGGTACCGCAGTCCATAAAGCCAATATTGTGCTCTTTTAACATCGCTCCAATTTTGACGCTGTGCTTATAGTTAGAATTGCCTCCATCCACAATGATGTCTCCAGGATTTAACATAGGGATAAGGTCATCAATTTGTTTTTCTGTGACTTCTCCAGCTGGGAGCATCATCCAGATGATTCTTTGTCCTTCAAGCTGATTAACCGCATCTTCAACTGAGCTGGCTGGAATTAAATTTTCTTCTTGCTCAAGCTTAGCAACCATTTCTGATGACATGTCAAATCCGACCACATTAATTCCATTGCGAATTAAACGTGTAGCCATATTTCCACCCATTTTTCCAAGTCCAAGCATTGCAATTTTCATATTTATCCTTTTGTTAAAGTTATTTTTTTGGTAATCTTGTGAATTACATTTTAAGGTCAGAATTATACCAAACGATGAGATAGTCTGATAGTTTTTAATCCCTCAAATAATATAAAAATCAATATGCATCAAAAACTTAACTGGAAAGAATTCGCAGACAAAAATGAGCTTGAATCAATATTACTTCAAGACATTGTAGATATTGCAAATAATGCAATAAAGAAAAATGGAAATTTTAAAATTGTGATGGCTGGCGGATCAACCCCTGAAAGGTTATATAAATCATTTCTCAATATTCAAAATCAAAATTTCAGTAACTGGGAATTATATGTTGGCGATGAAAGATGCCTTCCAGTAGACGATGAAGGTAGAAACAGTTTAATGATAAAGCGATCATTCATTGATCATCTGCCAGAGGATTTAAAACCAAAATTTTTTCCCATTAATAGCGAAAAAGGATCTAAAGAAGCTGCTAATGAATACAACACTATTGTTGATAAGGTGAATCGATTTGATCTTGTCTTATTGGGTCTGGGAGAAGATGGACATACCGCGAGCCTATTTCCTGAGCATTGCTGGGATAACCAATTGAATGTCGTTCCAGTATCGAATGCACCCAAACCCCCTTCAGATAGAGTTTCAATGACTCCTAAAGCATTTTTAAAAGCTGAAAAAATATTTTTTATAGTGACAGGTCATGGAAAGATAGAGCCAGTTAATGCATGGAAACAAGGAGAGGGGATTCCTGCTTCAAAAATTATGTCCGATAATCTTATCGATATTTACTGTAATTTTGATTAACTTTTTTGAATTATAATTTTAGGAAATTTATCTTTAAAATTTTCTTTCATTTGGGCAATTTTGATACTCACTTTTTCAGCGATTGATAAGAATGCGTCATTTATGGATGGATTTTCATTGTCTAACAATGGAGGCACTCCTGAGTCCATTCTCTTCTGAATCATCGCGTTTAGTGGTATCGAACCCAGTAATAAAATATTATTTTTAGCAGCCAAATTTTTCCCTCCATCTTCACCAAAAATATGCTCATGATGACCACAATTTGGACATTCAAAAACAGCCATATTTTCCACCAGACCAATGTTTGGAATATTTACTTTTTCAAACATACCAATACCTTTTTGCGCATCTATTAAAGCTACATCTTGGGGAGTGGTGACAATGACAGAGCCTGTCACAGGAACTTTTTGAGCTAGTGTAAGTTGAGTGTCTCCTGTGCCTGGGGGTAAATCAATTATTAAGTAATCTAAATTATCCCAATTTGTCTCATTAAGGAGTTGTTGCAAGGTATTAGTAACCATAGGCCCTCTCCATACAATAGGAGTATCTGGGTCGACAAGATAACCTATGGACATGGTTTGAATGCCATGTGAAACTATAGGCTCCATGCTTTTTCCATCTCGTGATTCTGGTTTTTTATTAGCGCCAAACATTAATGGTTGACTTGGCCCATAAATATCAGCATCCAGAATGCCAACTCTTGCACCCAATTGATGCAATGCAATTGCAAGATTACATGCAACGGTTGATTTCCCAACACCGCCTTTACCAGAAGCAACTGCAATAATATTCTTTACATTTTTGATGCTTTCCGTTGTCCCTTGGGTTTTGTGACTGACTACATCCAACTCAAGTGAAATATTGATTTTTTTTTCTATGTTGCCTAAGCATTCAGTAATCTTGTTTTTATAATTCTGCTCAAGATTTTTGAATGTAAAACCTACCTTAATAGTTATATTTAACTGATCTTCAGCTTCATCTACAGTTATATTTTTTTTAAGAAAAGGTTTGACTTGATTGTGTTCATCAAAAATTTTTTCTAGTAAATCTTTTATATTTTCCATTGCACTATATTTCGGTTGAATTGATAATTATTTGTTAGAATACGATCATTATTTTTTTATAAAGTTTACATGCGAAGAATTTTAATTACATCTGCACTTCCTTACGCTAATGGGAGTATACATCTTGGACACCTGGTTGAATATATTCAAACAGATATTTGGTCAAGATTTCAAAAAATGAATGGCCATGAAGTTTTTTATGTGTGTGCTGATGACACGCATGGAACACCGATCATGATTAAGGCGCAAAATGAAGGGATCACTCCAAAACAATTGATTGCTGATGTTCATAAAGAACATGCCAAGGATTTTGCAGACTTTTATGTGAATTTTGATAATTTTTATACAACTGATTCAGAAGAAAATAAACTATTTTCTGAGGAAATTTTTAAATCTTTAGAAAAAAATAAAAAAATTTCTACTAAAGAGATAGAGCAGTATTTTGATGATGATAAACAAATGTTTCTTCCAGACAGGTTTATTAAAGGGGAATGCCCAAAATGTAATGCAAAAGATCAATATGGCGATTCTTGCGAAGCTTGTGGAGCTACTTATTCACCAACAGATTTGATTAAACCTTACTCATCATTATCCGGCTCTACTCCAGTAAAGAAAAAAACAAAACATTACTTTTTTAATTTATCTGAATGCGAACAATTTTTAAAAGATTGGACGGCATCTGGAACGTTACAACCTGAAGCAGAGAATAAAATCCAAGAATGGTTTAAATCCGGATTACAAGATTGGGATATAACAAGAGATAAGCCATATTTTGGTTTTTTGATTCCTGGTGAAACAGATAAATATTTTTATGTTTGGCTGGATGCACCTATTGGATATATGGCCAGTTTTAAAAACCTAATTGATCAAAAAGGAAAAATTAATTTTGATGATTTTTGGTCGTCCGATAGTTCAACAGAGCTTTATCATTTTATTGGAAAAGATATATTATATTTTCATGCATTATTTTGGCCAGCAACATTACATTTCTCTGGTTACAGAAAGCCTACGAAAATTTTTGCGCATGGTTTTTTAACAGTCAATGGTGAAAAAATGTCTAAATCTAGAGGCACGTTCATTACTGCTAGAAGTTTTTTAGACAACATTCATGAGCCAGAATTTTTGAGATATTATTTTGCATCTAAGTTAAATGACTCAATGTCTGATATAGATTTGAATTTAGATGATTTAATGTCTAAAGTAAACTCTGATTTAGTAGGAAAGTTGGTGAATATTCCAAGCAGAACATTCGGATTTATTCATAAATTATTTAATGGAAAAATTAGGTTAATAGGTCAATTACCATCAGATAGTAAATATTCACAGTTGGTATCAAAATCGATCGAACTTAAAAATGAAATAGTGGTTTTGTATGAGTCGCGGTTGTATAGCCAATTAGTCAGAAAAGTTTTCACATTAGTTGAAGAGATAAATGAATTAATAAGCGATGAGCAACCTTGGAGTTTAGCAAAAGACTATCAACAGAATAGCGAACAGCTTCATAATATTCTTACAACATCTGCAATTGTTTTTAGAAATTCAATAATTTATCTTTCTCCAATCCTTCCAAATTTATCTCAAGAAGTAGCCAGTTTATTTAATGAGACTGATTTTAATAGTTTTGAGCAAGTTAAAGATAATATTAAAAAAATCAATAAATATAATCATTTATATCAAAGACTTGATAAAGATAATTTAGTTAAATTAATTGAAAATAATAAAAAAATGGACAATACAAATAGCATAAAAAAAGAGCATGACAAAGAAAATCATATTTCTATTGATGATTTTAATAAAATAGATCTTCGTGTGGCAGAAGTGATTCAAGCAAGTCATGTAGATGGCGCTGATAAATTATTGCATGTAACTTTAAATGTTGGGAAGTTAGGTAAGAAAAATGTATTTGCTGGAATAAAATCCAAATACAATCCAGAGTCTTTAATTGGCAAGAAAGTAAGCTTTGTTGCTAATCTTGCACCTAGAAAAATGAAGTTTGGAGTTTCAGAAGGAATGATTCTTGCCGCATCAGACAGTAACGAAGGACCGTTTATTTTATTAGCTGATGATGGTGCTCAGGCTGGTATGAAAATCAAATAAAACTAATTGATTTTTTGATTAATCTTCTCGATTAAAGCCGCAGGATCCTCGCTTGAAGTAATAGGTCTGCCGATCACAAGATAATTAGATCCTTGTGTTATGGCATCTTCTGGAGTTGTCACTCTCTTTTGATCATCATTACTATTCGCAAGCCTTATCCCTGGCGTTACAAATTGAAATTTTTCTTTTACTAAAGGTTTAATTGAGCAAATATCATTTGCTGAACAGACGATTCCATCCATTCCAGAATTTTCAGATAGTGTGGTTAGATAAGCAATTTGGTCAAGTAAATTATTTTTAAAACCTAATTCTTGGTAGGAAGAATTATCATAGCTAGTAAGAATTGTGACAGCAATTAAAATAGGTTTGTTTGAAGAGGAGTCTACAGCCTCTCTTGCAGCAAGCAACATTTGTTTTCCACCTGATGCATGCACATTAACCATCCAGACACCTAAATTGCAGCTTGCTTTAATAGCTCTTGATACCGTATTTGGAATATCATGGAATTTCAAATCTAAAAAAATTTCAAATCCATATTGTTGTATTAATTTGATAACATTTGGCCCCTCGTTAGTAAAAAGCTCCTTACCAACTTTTACTCTGCAATTTTGACCTTTGACCTTTTTTAGAAAATCTTCAGTTTCTTTTAGAGATTCGAAATCAAGAGCTACAATAATTTTGGAGTTATCCATTATTTGCTAATATCTTTTAGTTCGTTGGAAATTGTTTCCCAAGAGTTACATGCTGGGCATTGCCAATGATGTTGTTTAGCCTTAAAACCACAATGATTACATACGTGAAATAGTTTAGTACCAATACTATTTTTAATCACCTGTTGTATCATTTTAGTATCACTATCATTATCATCACTTAGAGACTTTGCACTAAATAACTGATCTAGTACTTCAATAGACGGTTTTTTAATTAAATTATTTTTGGCAAATTCTTCAGCATTTTTTGGCCCTTCTTTTTGGAGAATAAAATCAAAGATCACCGAATCTATTTGGTTTATTCCGTAACTCTCTCTTAAATGTGAAAGGAAAGATAAACATTCATTCTGTTTGTTTAGCTTTTCATAACATTCTAAAAATTTCGCTGCTATTAAGATAAATTCAGTAGGTTTTTGTAGTTCGATTCTTTTCCAAATTTCTATTGCAGACTTGTAGTTTTGTTTTTCAAATTCCAACTCGCCAAGAATAATATTTGCTCGGGTTGAATTTTTGTAAATATCCAACGCTTGTTCGAGATGTTTTATTGCTTGGTCTTTTTTTTCATTAATTATTTTTTCTAAAGCTAGTTCACATAAAAAATGACTAATCTGTAATCTGTAAGAAGTACCAAAATTTTGTTCAACTTCTTTGCCATATTTAATGGCAGATTCCCAATTTCTTTGTTTAATGGATATATCTAACAAAATTTTTAATTTAAATTCTTGATATTGTTCATTTAAAATTTCTGTTGAAATTGTTTCGCATCGGTCATAAAATCCGGCTGTAAAATAATCTTGCATAAGCTCAGCTTTAACAGATTCAATTTGTTGTGGCGTTAACTCTTTCTGTTCTAATAATTTATTGTGAAGATTAATTGCTTGATCAATTTTTCCAAGTTTTCGAAATATGTTGCCTAAAATGAAATGCAGCTCAAGGGAG
>Ga0213860_10001131_pt1 | contig 10852 bp, 15 predicted proteins | sample PICome_3_FD_160118 | JGI IMG/M metagenome (GOLD analysis project Ga0213860, IMG submission 160118) | Coastal seawater microbial communities near Pivers Island, North Carolina, United States - PICO550 | ecosystem: Environmental > Aquatic > Marine > Coastal | place: USA: North Carolina...
GTACACCGTGTCTTTGAATGAACTGTGTGTGTTAGCATGATCAACGTTCATGATATAGATACGTCCTGTTTCTGCACGTTCCTTAATTAGAGCAGAAAATAATTCCATTGCTGGAATGGTCTTTTTACGTATTGACGTTTTACGTTCATACTTTTCATACAGTTCTTTGAACTTGTCTTGATCTGAATAAAATGCTTCATATAAATCTGGTGCATCGTGTGGCGAGAAAAGAGTTATGTCTTCACCAGACAATAACCTTTCATACATGGTTTTGTTTAACTGTATTGAATAGTCTAACTTACGCACACGATTATCTTCTGTTCCCTTGTTGTTCTTTAGTACAAGGATGTCTTCAATCTCAAAGTGCCATAACGGGAAGTGGACAGTAGCACTACCTCCACGTACTCCGTTTTGTGTACAACATCTTACTGTTGCTTCAAACTTTTTAAGGAATGGAATTATTCCTGTATGTGCCACTTCGCCGCCGCGGATTTTCGAGTTGACCGCTCTGATACGTCCACTGTTGATTCCGATACCTGCTCTCTGGGCAGTATAGCGTCCAATAGCCATATCACTAGCAAAAATGGAATCGAGAGTATCATCACTATCAACCAAGACACAAGAAGCAAACTGACGAATAGGAGTTCGTACGCCTGCCATAACGGGCGTTGGGATATTGATTTTAAAAAGTGAGGTCGCATCGTAGTATCTCCTTACATAGTACATTCTATCTTCTTTAGGATAGTTTGCAAATAGTGTTGCCGCAATCATCATGTACATGTGTTGCGGTGATTCAAAAATTTGTCCGCTTGATCTATCCTGACAAAGATACTTGTCAACTACCTGACGCAAACCTGCATAGGTAAAGTTTTCATCACGCTTGTGATGTATATAACTTTCTAAACGTTCAATTTCATCATCGCTGTATTTTTCTAAAATTTCTGCATCATAAACACCACGCTTGATGTTTAGGTCAATCATCTCTCTAAGAGTTTTTGATTGATACTGTCCAAACACTTCTTTGTAGATTCCGTATAGCAACAAACGTGCCGCCGCATATTGATAGTTAGGATTTTCTAAACTAATAAGATCACTTGCTGAACGGATTAAAATTTCTTGTATTTCTTCTGTGGTCATGCCATCATAAAATTGTAGATTGGCATTCATTTCTATTTGTGAAGCACTTACACCTGCTAGTCCTTTTTCTGCCTCATATGTTACCTTGTGCATTTTTTCTAGATCTAGTGGTTCCTGCGTTCCGTCCCTTTTAGTAATCATTATAGTGTTTGACATGTGGTGCTCTCTTTCAACGTTATTTCTAATATATTTATTGTAACCTAGGCATGGTGTGAATAGTTTCGACAACAAAATCACTAGGTAAATGTGTTACCGGTTCTCCGTTCTCCTGTCCGTCAAAACCGATGTAAAAATCTCTCACAGATACAATGTATTGGTAATCAGATCTTTCTCTGTCTATACCTATAATTATCTTAAATTCATCCTGGGAAAAAGTTTCAGTTAACTGTAGAGTGTAACAAAGGCCTAGTATTCGACCAAATTTGCACAGTTCTTTTTCCTGAATTAATTCCCAAGGAGTACTTGGCCAAGTATTAGGATCCCACGGATCCATAGTATAGCGAACAAAGGGTTGACTTAACCAATATCGTGTAGCAATGACAAGAGGATCTTTACTTTGATCTATGTCCTGTCTTAAGTTTTTAAATGCTAAAAGTTGGTCTTGTAGTTTTTGTCGATGCATTAATACCTTACTTTGTACTTGTAGATGAGTTGACCTGCATCGTTTGATGCAAGTGAATTCGTATAGTTAACATTTATAGAGTCTACTACAGAATCACCATCGTTGTCAACCACTTCTATGTCAAAAGCAAGGGATTTGGTAAGATTAGGGTCGCCTTGGTAGTCATATGTTTCACTCCAATCAACATCTCCGTAATGAGGATCTACAGTAATGTCAATTGTGCCCTTTCTCTTAATGTTATTGGTGTTACTAACAAACCAATACTCTATGGTGTATGCACACTTTGTGGTTGCAGGCAAACGGAACGCTCTAATAGGAACTGATGTTCCTATAAGTTCTAACGACTTTGGTGTGCTAATGTCGCCAAACATCTTACCAGAGAACTCACTCTGGTATCCTGCGGTTGCGTATATTGAATTTGTTCCAAGATCGTCTGTGCGATCAAAGAAACAACGTTCAACAGTATTAGTTGGATAGTTAAAGTTAATAACGGAGTATGTTGCTGTTACACTGCCGCCGCCATCATTACCAACATTTGTAAAACTACAATTCTGAATGGTGTTGTATTGACCTTCTTGAATGTCAATACCTTCTCTGTCTATTTCCTTAAAGAATGAATTAATAATGGTATTGTTTTTAGGTCCAGTTATTTGTCCACTGATACCTGTGTTTGTGTTTTCACCAAATACCATACCAAACCCACATCTTGAAATTCCTATCATATCAAACTTGTTGTTTACTATGTCGTAGTCACTTTTAATTCCTGTTCCAAAACCAACTACTTGAACATTTTCAAAAGAAATGTTTTCACAAGTTATTTGAGTTGCTGTTGCTGACATTTGTATACCAACTGATGTAGACGCAATAGCATCACCTTGTTCGAACGGACCTTCTAGTTTTACATTACGTATGGTTCCTCCCTTGACGCTGTTAAGACTTAGTGCGCCAAAGTCAGTTAACGTTTTCAAGGTCATTCCTTCAATGTGTAACTCTCTAGGTTGATTAAACTGTGTGAAATTTGAATTAGCATAAATTGGTGGATTGCTTTCTAATGATGTTGATACAAACATTGGAAAATCACCTGACTGTTCAATGATAGTTTTATCCGGACCTGCACCTTTTAGTGTAACGTATGCAGGTATCTTGATTGAATTACTAATTAAATATTTTCCAGGTTCTATGTTTAATACTACTCTTGCTTCTTCTTCAAACTTGTTTACGGAATTAAGGTATAATTGATCTATTGCTCTTTGTAGGTTTTCAGTATCATCTGTTGATGCATCTCCTACAACACCAAATGCTCTTACACTTACAATGTCATCAAGTCTTTCCTGGATTGTTCTTACAACACCGCCAGTGTTGATAAAGTCATCATTACTTCTATAGGAGTAAGTTCTAGCATAGTCTAGTAGACTATCGGCTTCTGTAAGTACCTTGGTATTACCAACATACGGAGCACCTTCTGACACTGAACCATTACCAATGAATAGCTCTTGCGTATCAACTGCCCAACCAAGTTCGCCCGAGGCTAACTGTGGAACACCACTTGCACCCTGTTTTTTACCCCTACGTACTTGTATCCTTGATATTTGAACAATAGCCACTTAGAAAACTCCTTCTTTCTTATATTTATGCTAGATCATGTCAAATGAATCGGCTAGTAATTGATACTCTGCTGATTTAACTGGCATTTGCTTGAGTCTCGTAATACTGATAAACTCTATTATACCACTCGTGGCGCCATTCATCATATTCGTCTGGCCAAATATCAAACTGCTGATACTGTAGATCTCTGCTACACATGAACACATGACCTTCACGTATTTTCGTGCCGTGTATTTCGTTGTGTGCTTCTGCGTAGGCTACTAACTGTAAAAAATAATCAACCACCCATTCAACCTTTTTAGGTTTGTTGGTTTGTTTAAAGTCCATAATGCTAGGCTGTCCTTTGTATTGTCCTACAAGGTCTGTTGTGCCAGCATACATCTGAGGCATGTAAAGATTAACTTCGCTCCCCCATATTTCATCAACGTCCGACAAAGCATTTACTTTGATCTGCTCTGCCATTTTATGTGCTTGTTGGGCAAATGGATTACTTCCCGGCTGTGGCCATTCGCCAAATTCTATATAGTCTTCCAGATACTTGTGCATACGTGTGCCAACACCTGCCGCTTCAGTGGTTATCTCCTGTGCTTTTGAATGACCTACTCTGTTGCGCCAAGCCTGTAGTGCTTTTTTATTTTCTTCGGGTTTGGTTGCATCAAGAATGGTTGTTACACTAGCCACGGCATTGCCATCTGGGCACTCGTATAAACGTTTTCCATCTAAACTTTTTCTATTGATTGGTTCGTAAGAATATCGTGCTGTTATTAAACTCATTATACAAGTATATGATCTTTTATGATAAAAGTCAACTGTTTATTGAGGATTTTTTGCTTTTTGTTGTTCTAGTTTGCTTTGTAGAAACTTGAACATTTTTAAGGCAAACTCTTTATTTTCTTTTTCTTCTTGTGAGTTTACAGGAGCATTTTGAAGTTGTTGCTCTACGCCTTGCATCTTGCTACCAATAAATCCTAATAGGTCTGATTTCATTTGGTCGTCTTCTGCATCTTCTTCAATGCTTTCGCCTTGTGCTTTGGCTGTTGCACGTTTAGCCATTTTTTCGACTGCCTTATCGCCCTTATCTGTATCGCCTTCTGCGCCACCAGCATTTGTATCTGTTTTTAATGTGATACCTTTTCCGTCAAACTTGTCAACCATAGCCTTAAGTCCTGACTTAGGATCGTCATATTGTGCTTTAAAACTGTCGTAATCAAAAACTTCACCGCCCATGTTTTGCATCAAGCGATTGAGTGCTTCAAAAGAAAGATAGGCAGATTGACCTTTAGAGTCAGCTCTACCTATCACATTGCGTAGTAATCTAATTAAGTCTTGTTGAGTGTCTTCTAGGAATCGTTCAGTCTTTTTTTTTGACCTGCTAGTAACAGGCTTAAATTTCTATAATCAACTGATTCACGTTTCGCTCTGCCTTCTGGCTCTTCGCCTCCAGCGGCTGGTTCGCTTGCCGCAAATTCGTCTTCACCCTCAGCAGGTGTTTCATCGCCTACTGGTTCCTCTGCTGGTGTTTCTGCGTCAGCACCCATTTGTTCTGGTGGAGCACCTTCGCCTGTAAGTATGCCAAGTGCGCCTGAAAGTTTTTCTCTGCTGTCTGCTAGTGTATTATACATTGCCTCTAACGCAGGTTTAACAGTATCAATAAACTGTTGTGACACGTCTGAGCCCATTTCGTCTCTTATAGAGTCGCCAAGTTCTAACATGCTTTCTGTTTGCATTTCTGCTGTGTCTTCTAGCCAGCCTGTAATTCTATCAACCATGTCCTTAGCGGCCATGATTAGTTGTGCTTTTTCTTCTTCGCCTTCACGTATAATTGATTCGCTCATCTTTTTGTATTCTTTCATACAAGATGAAGCCATGAGTTTCATTTTGTCTTTGTTACAGCCTTCGTACTTTTTCATTATTTCTTTTTCAGTCATGCCGTCTTTTACGCATTTCATTACGTCTGCTTTTAGAGGCATTTTTTCTTCTTCGGATTCTTGGATACTGCTTTTCTCGTCAATTGCTGTATTGATAACATCTAGGAATAGTTTTGCTTTTTGGTATGTGTCATCATTTAGCACTGATTCAAATTTGCTTTTTGATTCTACTTGGCTTAGTTTTGTGCGTAGTTTATTACGAGCATCGTGTAGTTGATCTAGTGTGAAACTGTCAACATCAACTCGTTGTCCGAAACGTTTAGCCAGGGACTCATTAAGTTCCTTGCTAGTTGGTTTTCTTGTAAATTCTGTTATTTGCATATCCTTAATTCCTAGATTGTCTTGTACTTCTATTTATCTCATAAAGGCTCTTAATTCTCGTTCTATGACTTCTTTGTAATATATAGCCCTGTCAGCACATATTTCAAATCTGTATAACGCAGAATCACGTTTAATGTCCTCTTTGCTATTCTTTATAGTGTATTTAAAGAATTGGCAGTCAGCATAGTTCTTTAAAAACTCCTTGTCGTGTGATATAACGCTATCAAAGTTTTGCCTTCTCTTATGCTTATTTACTACAATGAACGCTGTAGTCTTTAAAAACGCATTTGCAATAATGGTTTTTGTTGGTAGATGTATTATGTCAAAATGGTCTGTTTGATGATTTTTCTTTACCAAATATTTTTGGAAACGAAAATTACCATTTTTTAACTTGATAGGCAGATCTGCCTGGCGAATTACTTCTTCCAGACTGCTGTCTATAAAATCAATAAAGTCACTTGTTTCTAGTATCTTTTCCGAACTCATTTGCAACGACCCTTGGATTATCAAACCCCATTCTTGTTACCAAACTCTTACGTACTAGGGAATCTACCAGATTCCTTTGTCTCTCGGTAAGTGTTCTATAATACACTGGTTCTTGAAGCATGTCAAGAACTATTCGCTCTTCGTTAGTAACAAATATATCAAAATCGTTTATGAGTTCGTTGACCTTCATAGTGGCACCGTTATACACCTGGTTTCATTACCACTTTTGCGCCTGGCTTTACTGGATCATCATCGACTGCACCGGCGTTCTTTGGGTCATACTCTAGTTTGTTTGTTGATGTGTTCATTTTAATGATACCTGGCTTGTTTGGATCCTTTGGTACCACTGTTTTAACTTTTGTTTTAGGATCAATGAGCGTTACTTCTTTATCAGTTGTTCCAATTACATCAAGTTCTTGTTCTTCTTTTACAATAAATTCTTTTGCTCTCATTATCTTTTCCTAAATCTTCCACCTGGTCTAGTAGGTGCTGTTCTTCTTTTATTCAGCCTATTTAATCTGCGACTGAATTGGTTGCTACGTTTAGTTATCCTAGACTTAACTGCCGCCCTCTTGGCTTTGGTTCCTCTAGTTTTTTGCATGGTCATGCTTTTTTTAATATTAAGCGGAGCCACGCAAGTTTCTGGGTCTGCAACAATACGTCCTTTTCTTGCACCAGTTGTACATCTATACTTTCTAACAGTCTTGTTTCCTTGACGACTGAATACTGCCATTACTTCACGTAAAAACATTTTACTTCCGCCTGTTAAACTTGTTTAACTGCTTCAAACGCTTAGATGCTGGATTGGTACGTTTGGTACGTCTAGCCTTCCTAGCCATTCTATTGCCCAGTCTGGCTTTGGTTTGCTTTAGTTTTACTCTTTTCTTTATATCAATTGGCTTGAAGCATTGTGATATTTTGGACACAATCCTTCCAGCTCGTTTGCCTGATGTGCAACGATATTTTCTAACAACCTGGGTGCCCTTACGGCCCCATATCATAAGTTCGTCTAGAGGTTCTTCTAAAAGTTCACGTATCTGCATACGTGTATTTAGCATAGTTTGTTATGGAAGGAAATTATTGGAAGTTGATTAGTATTACTACTATCGTGGAAAGAAGACCAGCAACTATGGTGCCTGTTGCTCCGATTAGTACCTTAATAAGTGACTTGTTTCCAGTCTGTATATCAGAATGCACATCTTCTAGTTTGTTTTCAACAGCCGTAAGTCTACGTTCTAGTACTTCGTATCTCTGTTGGCACAATTCAACGTGTGCTTCTAAATTTTCTTTTTCTATATCAGCGGCTTTAACCATCTGTTTGTTCTCTCCATTATACCCGTTCTCTGGGCAATTAGTTATCTAATGAATGGATGCCTTAATAGCCTATGGTGCCTTTTAACAGTTGTATTTAGTTTACCTGTGGGTTTTTATTAACTTTGTACTTTAAAAACAATATTCCTATACTTCTTGTCTGTTGTTAAAAATACATTATTATTTATCCTAGCAGACTCATCTAGTGCTGTTATGATAGGTATAAGATTGAAGTCGTTTACAAGTCCTGCTATTTGATCATCGCCCTCAGCGAAGGCTCCGTCATACTCAACACTAAAATCAAACTTCCAAAGTGTATGCAAATTTTTGCTCATTTCGCTTCCAAATCCTAATTCTGAGATGTCAGTGTCTTGGGTTTTTAGCGGAGGCTTGTCATAGTAGATGTTTGCCCTTAGTCCTAGTATCTGCATAAAGGTATCAAAGTTCTGTTGCTGTTTCCTTGCTTCAGGAAGCAGATTTGTTGAGTTACGATAAACTTTGGTTTCCGTTATATCAACTACGGTGTATATGGTAAACTTCTGCATACGTCTATTTACAGAGATAAAAAAAGGGCTCAGTAAAAACTGAGCCCTCTAGTTGTGCCTAAGCACGGATCCTAAGGTAGTTAGGATTTATTATGCTTGTGTAATTGTACCTAATAGTGTAGTACCAGTGATTGATGGAGTACCAGTTCCTTGTAGGATAACTAGGTCATCGTCCTGAGTAACGCCACTGTTAGATGCTTCGATACCAACTACTGTGAAGCCTTCTTGCTCTGCTTCTGCTACGATTGCATCGATATCATCAGTTGTGATATCAGTAATTGATAGTACGTGAGTTGTTGCGCCTAAGCCGTTTACTGCTAGGTCTGCTGTTTTTCTTGATGTTAAACTTGCCATTTTAATTCTCCTATATTCTCTTAAATGACACTTCACACTCTGTGAAGTTTACATTATTATTTAGTATTTTGGAGGTATTTTATGGTTTTAAGGTGCTATTTCTTTCTTTTTGCACGATCTGCCAGCACTCTTAGTTGCATAATGTAACTAGGACCAGCCTGTACAATCTCATCTATGAGCTTTACTATAGGACTGTATGCTCTAACCTGTGTGCTAGTTGCGTTCTTACCGTCCTTGGCATTTTGTAGAAATAGTCTTGCCGCTTGTAGGTTGCCACTACCTATTAGATATCTATAGAAGTTCATATTCTTGATATCAGTTTCTATGTCTGGTTGGCTGATTGTTGGTTCAGGATCGTTTGCTGTATCTATTTCAAAGTCACGTCTGTTTATTAGTTCCTCAAAGTCACTGATAACATCTGAGTTTCTTAACTTGGCACGTACCGCAAACAACAATCGTGTAGCATATTTTCTTTTGTCTGATTGTAGCAGTGAAGACCAAGACATCAATGCCCTGCGTATGGATTTGTAATCAGCATTGGATATCTTTAATGAAGACTCAACATCTAACAGTACTCTCACTTCAGAACTTTGTAGTGATACTCCGCTTGAAAGTTTAGACAGATAACGCTTAAACCCTTGAGTGGGGAAATGTGTTGTTGATCTCAATTGTTTTGCCGCGGCAGGATCTTTTAGTTTATCCAAGACCGCATCGTCACCTGTGATAAAGTATGCAAGATTATGCAAGTCGGTAGCGTGTATTCTAAAGTTATCAAAGTTACCGTAGTTGTTTGTTCTTTGGGCATAAGCATAAGCCTTACCTCTTGAACTAGGATACTGGCGCATTAGTTCTAGGACTAATACTGTTAGATACAGACGTTCACAGCAATCAGTGTAAGTAAGAACCCTTGCATCGCTTTGGTTGCGAGTCATTCTTGCTTCGTGTATGTCGTTTAGGAATGAAAACTTAGAAGTCTCTGGGTCATCTATTGAGTGACCTCCCTCCATCGTTGCCCATTCTTTTGCTGTGAATTTCTTCTCCATCAAGGCACCTTACATATATTTTTTCATAAACAGAGTTGCCATCTGTTTAGGATCTTGCATGTCAAGAAAATCATGCAAGTGTGCTGACTGTTGCATATCCTTTGTAAACTGCATTTTAATGTTTGGCTTCATGCCTTCTGCTGACAGCATCATTCTTAGCATCTGTGCCTGTGCTACTGTAACCTTGTGTTCCTTGCCATCATCAGTTACCACAGTTGTTACTGGATTAGGATTTCCTCTTGAGTCAAGTACCTTGCCCAATTGGTCAAACATTGCCTTTTGTGAAAAGCCTTCGCCTTCATCTTCATCGGAATCAGCAGGATCAATTCCTGCACCCTTCATCGCTTCAAAATCATCATCATCAAAGTCTTCTTTGATTCTCTTTTTGATTTCATTAATCTTCATAGTATTTCCCCTTATGTTCTTTCTACTGCTCTGTTGGCGGCAGTGAATTCGCCTCTATTAACAAGTTTAATGTCACCGCTTGAGTGTGCTAATACATAGCCTTCCCCGCCTGCTTGTCCATTAATACTTGCCTTAACTTGATTTCCGTTTTTATCAAGATCTGCGATCACATCATTCTTAATCTTAATTATGCCTTTTGCTATCTTCCACATTGCTGTAAAACCTTGTGCGTTTTGAACAATGTACTCGGAAATCTTGTTCTTCATTGGTTCGCTGAGTTTGCTAGTTGCTAACCATGATTCAAAGTCGTCTCCTAGATTATCAAGTGAAGAAACTTTTGAATTAGTGTATGTGTATAATACCTCTGGAAACTTTTTCATTTTCATACTGGTAAGCGTATCTTGATTTAGCATTTTATCAATTGCTGAACTGTTTTGTGTAATTAGTTTTTGCACTTCCGCAACATCACTATTGCTTACATTAGGAGCCTTCTCTACAGTAACCGGAGGCATAACCATTAAATCATTACCGTCAAATATGTTAAAGTTTTCTAAAGGACGTTCAGTACCATCTTCTTCAACAATTCTATGTATAACAACACCGGCAATGCTATTAGCAATTCGCTGTCCTAGTTCACTCTTAACAGGCACATGGTAAGTTACAAGTTGTGGTTTAAAAATATACTCACCATCCTTTATTGGAGGAGTTCTAAAATATAATAGGTCACCTTTAAAGTATCCTCTAAAACTGTTTGGTACTGCTCCTTCAAACACTGTAAACACATCTCTCATGTTTGCCGCAAACTCTTTATATGAGTCGCTCTTAGGTGCGCCACCGCCTCTACCTAAAAACATTTTCTCTAATGCTTCAGGACTTTTTGATCTACCATCATATCCTTTTGCGCCGAACCCTGACTTGTCAGTAAAGATAAATTCGCCATCTTCATTACGACCAAATATAACTGCTGGAGATCCGTCCCATTTAATAGTTACATCTTTATGGGCACCCTTTTCTAAACTCTTTAAACTGTTTAATGCTCTTGCCGCACCTTTGCTTCCCTGCCAAAAGATCAAATCTTCAGCATGTTGGATTCTT
>Ga0213860_10001136_pt1 | contig 10813 bp, 8 predicted proteins | sample PICome_3_FD_160118 | JGI IMG/M metagenome (GOLD analysis project Ga0213860, IMG submission 160118) | Coastal seawater microbial communities near Pivers Island, North Carolina, United States - PICO550 | ecosystem: Environmental > Aquatic > Marine > Coastal | place: USA: North Carolina | collected...
CGCATGGTCGTATATACGTTCTGTACATCGTCGTCCTCCTCGAGTTTCTCGATGAGTTTTTCGATGTCCTTCGTCTGTTCTTCGTTGATCTCCTTCGTGGTCGTCGGGATATATTCAAATCCAGATTCTATGATCTCGTGGCCCAATTCCTCCAAACCTTTAGTGATGTTGCCGTACTCAGAGAATTGGCCATAGACCATTATCACTTCTGTTTCCTCACCGTCCTTCTCTTCGGTATCCTTGAACACATCTTCCGCACCGAAATCAATGAGTTCGAATTCTAGCTCCTCCAAATCGATCTCACCCGCTGCAATCTTCACGTGGCACTTGTGCTCGAACATGAATTCCACCGAGCCTGAGGTCCCCAAAGAACCGTCACACTTGTTAAAGTACGAGCGCACATTCGCCACCGTACGGGTGTTATTATCGGTTGCCGTTTCAACCAATACTGCAATGCCGTGCGGGCCGTATCCTTCGTAAATAATGGTTTTGTAGTCGCCCTGATCCTTAGACATCGCCTTTTTGATGGCGCGCTCCACATTGTCCTTAGGCATATTGGCTGCCTTGGCATTTTGCAGCAACATGCGAAGTCTGTAGTTAGAATCTGGGTTGTCGCCGCCTTCTTTAACGGCCATGATGATATCCTTGCTGATGCGAGAGAAGGTCTTCGCCATCCCTGCCCAACGTTTAAACTTGCGTTCTTTTCTAAATTCAAATGCGCGTCCCATATCTGTGCTTCGGGTTTTTTAAGGCTGTAAAAGTAAGAATTCGCCCTTAGCTTTTTTTACCTGATTTCTTTTTCGCTTTGGCCAATTGCTCCTTCTCCCATTTCGCAATCTCAGAGCGTCGTCCCACGGTCTTAGTGATGATGTCTTGCTCTAAATCCCACCCGCGTGCGGGGCTATATTCGCGACCATAGAATATGATTTGCAGGTGAAGTTTGTTCCAAAATTCGCGAGGGAACAATCGCTTCGCATCCCGCTCAGTCTGTTCCACACTCTTGCCATTGGAAAATCCCCAGCGGTACATCAAGCGATGAATGTGTGTATCCACAGGAAATGCGGGAACTCCGAAGGCTTGACTCATAACCACACTGGCTGTTTTGTGCCCCACACTCGGCATGGCCTCCAAGGCTTCAAAGCTCGCCGGGACTTCACCGCCGTATTCTTCCACGATGGTCTTGCTGAATGCATGAATGCCCTTACTTTTCATCGGAACCAATCCACAAGGGCGGATGATCGCGGCAATTTCTTCCACGGTCATTTTGGCCATGTCGTAGGGGTTATCTGCCACGGCAAAAAGTTTCGGGGTGATTTGATTCACTCGCTCGTCCGTACACTGCGCACTGAGCACTACAGCGACCAATAAAGTGAAGGGGTCCTTGTGGTCCAGCGGCACCGGGGTTTCCGGGTATAAATGCTCTAAGGTGGTGAGGGCGAAGTCAATTTTTTCTGCTTTGGTCATGTGGAAAACTAAAAATGATCAACAAGTGGTCTATCCTAGGAAACAAACATAACTTCGAGTTGTTGAGAAATAAAACTTATTGACCATGGCTTTAGAAATTGGCAGCGTAGCACCCGCATTTTCAGGTGTAAATCAGAACGGAGAAACCATCACTTCAGAACAGTTTCGAGGAAAGAAAATCATCCTCTTTTTCTACCCAAAAGCATCTACTCCAGGTTGTACTGTAGAGGCTTGTGATTTTAGAGATCACTACTCGGATTTGGCCGCAAAAGGATTTGAGGTGATAGGCGTGAGCGCAGACTCAGTGAAGAGCCAGCTCAATTTCGCGACCAAACAAGATTTGAATTACAACCTCATTGCGGATGAAGAAAAGTCTATTATCACCGCGTTCGAAGCATGGGGTCTAAAGAAGTTTATGGGACGTGAATTTGACGGCATTTACCGCCACACTTATGTGATCGATGAGGAAGGTAAAATCGAGCATTTTATCGGTAAGGTGAAAACCAAGGAAGCGGTCGACCAAGTATTGGCGCTCTATTAAATTTCAACTTTTCAGTATAAATTATTAGAAAGGGCTTGGCCAATTCGAAGGAAGTCCTACATTTGTATAATTCTAATATTTTTAGCATTCTAAGATTATGAGCGCAGATAAAGACGCCAAACTGAAGGCACTCAAACTCACTATGGACCGTATGGATAAAGCCTACGGCAAAGGAACAGTAATGAAAATGGGGGATGCCCCAGTGATTGAAGTTGATGCCATTCCTACGGGATCGTTGACTTTAGATATAGCCTTAGGGGTAGGTGGCTATCCTACAGGTCGTGTCATTGAAATTTATGGACCAGAGAGTTCCGGTAAAACCACTTTGACCTTGCACGCCATTGCAGAATGTCAGCGTCGGGGAGGTATTGCTGCCTTTGTAGATGCAGAGCACGCTTTTGATCGTTTCTACGCAGAAAAATTAGGAGTAAATACCGACGAGTTGATCATCTCTCAACCGGACAATGGTGAGCAGGCGCTTGAAATCGCAGACAACCTCGTTCGTTCAGGTGCGGTAGATATTTTAATTATAGACTCTGTAGCGGCATTGACGCCAAAGGCTGAGATTGAAGGTGAAATGGGTGATGCGCGAGTGGGTCTTCAAGCACGTTTGATGTCTCAAGCATTGCGTAAGCTAACCGGTACCATCAGTAAAACAAACTGTACCTGTATTTTCATCAACCAACTGCGTGAGAAAATTGGTGTGATGTTCGGAAACCCGGAGACTACTACCGGTGGTAATGCCTTGAAGTTCTACAGTTCGGTACGTCTAGACATTCGTCGCTCGACTCAAATAAAAGATGGCGACCAAGTCATGGGGAACCGCACACGTGTAAAAGTGGTGAAGAACAAAGTGGCTCCTCCATTTAGATTGGCAGAGTTTGACATCATGTACGGTCAAGGGATTTCCAAGGCAGGTGAAATTATTGACTTAGGTGTAGAACATGATATTTTAACTAAAAGTGGGTCATGGTTCAGCTATGGAGAAACCCGTCTAGGTCAAGGTCGCGATACGGTGAAACAGTTGTTCATCGATAACCCAGAATTAGCTGAAGGAGTTGAAGCTAAGATTAAGGAGGCGATTGAAGCTACGACAAAGTAATTCACATAACTATACTAAGTTTGCATAAGGCGCTGATATTCAGCGCCTTTTTGTTTATAAGTAGTTGATAAAACTTTAAGGTATGGTAACACAACAAGGGTTAATGGTGTGTTAAATGGCTATATTTTTAATCTATAAATAACCATTTCACAAACAAAATGAAAAAGGCTTTTCTATTTACTGGTGCATTACTTGCTTCCTTTAGCTTGAGTGCTCAAGACTCCTCTGCTTCTGCAGATTCCTTGTTCAACATGTTGGACGAGATTACAGTGACATCAGATGTGATTGATATTGCACGGGTGCGCGAGACACCTGTGGCAGTTTCTACCATTTCTTCATCTGATATTTCCTTAAAAGTGGGGAATATGGAATTCCCTGAAATTATGAACAACACTCCAGGTGTTTACGCTACCAAGCAAGGTGGTGGATACGGTGATTCACGTATCTCATTGCGTGGTTTTGACCAGAGAAATACTTCTTTCTTGATCAACGGCCAGCCCGTAAACGATATGGAGAACGGTTGGGTATACTGGTCAAACTGGCAAGGCTTGACAGATGTTGCCTCCGGTATCCAGATCCAGCGCGGTCTTGGTGCTTCCCGTTTGGCAGTGCCTTCTGTGGGTGGTACAGTGAGTATCTTCACAAAAGTTGCTGAAAACAAAGAAGGCGGCACTGTAACGGCTGGTGTTGGTAACGACGGTTACATCAAAACAGGTGTTTCGTACAATACTGGACGCAACGACAAAGGATGGGCCTCCTCATTCTTATTGAGCCGTTGGATGGGTAACGGTTACGTATATAATACCCAAGGTGAGGGATACACTTACTTCGCTGCCATCGCATACGATCCTAAAGGTTCTAGCCATAGCTTGAACTTCTCATTCTTAGGTGCAGGTCAGTGGCACCACCAAAGAGATGTTGAGGTGAGTCTTCGTGACTATGACTACTTCGGAGAAGGCGGGGGAGTGTTGGATGATGGTGTTATAGATCCACGTTGGAATTCTAATGGAGGAATGATGACTGTCGATGGCGAACAAAAAGAGTTTTCCATGCGTCGCAACTTTTATAACAAACCTTTGGCCACGTTAAACTGGGATTGGGACATCAATAGTGATCTTAAACTTGCAACTTCTGCCTATGCTTCAGCAGGTCGAGGTGGTGGAACTGGCCCTAGAGGGCGTAATTATGACGTATTGCCTTATCGACAGGATCTGTACAGCTTCATTGTTGAAGATGGAAAAACTGATTTTCGTACAGATGACGGTATGGTAGATTACGATGCGATTGTTGCAGATAATAGAGCGAGTGCTACCCCTCACGACGGAAGTGTAAACGGTAATTATACTGGTTTATTAATAGGTTCGCATCAGTGGGGTATAGATGCTGATACAGCAGGAACTATTAGCACTGGTGGCGGTATGATTCGCCGTGCATCAATGAACTCACACAACTGGTACGGTGTAATCTCTAACCTAGAATACACAACAGGGAACTTTAAAATGAGTGCTGGAGTTGATTTACGTGATTACACAGGTTTTCATTACCGCGCGTTAAACAACCTAATGGGTTTTGACGCTTATTATTCTGGTGGGAATAGAAATAATGGAGGTCAGATCATTGAAAGTACGATTGAAGCATCTCCATTTTCAAATACTGGATTGGCCGGGCCAAAAATTGATTATTTCAATGTAGGGCGAGTTCAATGGGCCGGTCTAAACGGTATGGTTGAATACAACGATAATGAAAAACTGACAGCGGTAATACAAGCGGGCTGGTCGCAGCAGAATTACCGCCGTATCGACTACTTCGATCAACCTGGAAATCACATTTCTGAATGGTCTAGACTGAATGGTGGATATATCAAGGGTGGTGCAAATTACAATTTGAACGAAGAAATGAATGTATTCTTCAATGCCGGTGTGATTCAACGTCAACCATTATTCGACGCTGTTTTTCCTGGCTATGCAAATAATATCAATCCTGACCTACAGAATGAAGTCATTCAATCGTTTGAATTGGGCTATGCATACATCACCAACGACTTACAAGTAAACGTAAACGTTTACAACACTAACTGGGGTAACCGTTTCATCTCTCGTGGTGTTGATTTAAATGGTGTAGATGGCACGGCACAGTTCAAAGATATTGATGTAAACCACAGAGGTTTGGAATTGGAAGCTCGTTACATTGTTAGTAGCAACCTTCGTTTAAATGCCATGGCTTCTCTGGGTGATTGGAAGTACTTGAACAACTTTGATGCGGAAGTTTTTGATGACAACCAAGTTTCGCTGGGTACAACTACGTTGTATACAGAAGGTGCTAAAGTGGGAGATGCGGCCCAGACCACTATGTCCTTGGGTGCAGATTATAAAATTGCCAAGAATTTAAGTGCGGACTTAGGTTTCCGTTATGTAGACGGCTTGTACGCTGATTATTCTATCAATAACTCTGATTTCGAGAGCCCAGATAACTTGGGTGCATTAAAGTTGCCATCATACAACCTAATCGATTTGGGTCTTACTTCAAGATTTGAATTAGGGGGTAACATGGCATCCTTGCGATTGAACGTCAACAACTTGTTGAACACAATGTACATTGCGGAATCTAACTCAAACATTCATGCAGGAGCAGGTGATGCTACATGGAATGATACCAATATCAGTACTGCAAACTTCGTTTGGATGGGATTCGGTCGTACTTGGAATGCAACATTCCGTTACAACTTCTAATCTTATCTAGATTTAGATATAGGAGCCCCGCCGCTTGGCGGGGCTCTTTTTTTGCCTCATTTTTGACCTATGAGAAGATTCCTCCTTTTAATTCCAGCACTGTTCGTTTGGAGTTGCCAAAGTACTGGAAGTGATGCGGCTGAAGTTCAGGAAGTTCCGGTCGAGGCTACAGCTACTCCGCGGAATACTGCTTTGGACAGCTTGAATGAGATCATTCGCTATGCGCCCAATGATTTGGATGCGCTGGAGGCTCGAGCGGAGGTGTATTTGCGTCAACAGAATTTGAAATATGCAGCGGCAGATGTGGCGGCAGTGTTGCAATTAGATAGTACGCGAACCAAGGCATTGGAGTTGTGGGGGGATATCAGTTTTTCTACAAACCAGACGCGTCAAAGCAGAGATGCCTGGCAAAAGTGTATGGCGGAAGACCCGGAGAATGTGCCGTGTCGATTGAAAATGGCGGAGTTGTATCATGTGGTGACCGAGTTTGAGAAGAGTGCGGAATTGGTGGATGAAGTCATAGAAATGGACCCAACAAATCCGGAAGCTCATTTCTTGAAAGGTCTATTGATGCGTGATGCCCTTGGCGATACGACGAGAGCGCTGGAGTGGTTTCAGAAGGCCATTGATTTGGATCCAGAATATATCGAAGCATTGGACATGTGTGGGGTGTTGTATAGCGCATTGGGTAATCCTTTAGCATTGGCGTACTTCAACCGCCTTGTCGAGTTGCAACCTAAGAACAGGATAGTTTTGTACAATAGAGGCATGTTCCATTTAGGAATGCAGGATTGGAATCGGGCTTTGGAAGATTTTACGACCTGTACACAATTGGACCCAGATGATATAGAAAGTTGGTTTAATCTCGGCTACATTCACTTGCAGTTGCAATTGTATCCTGAAGCTCGAGGCTATTTCAACACAGCCTTACGGATTCAACCTGTGAATCATCGTGCTTTATATGCCCGAGGGTATTGTTATGAACTACTGGGTGATATCAATAACGCGGAGGCGGATTATCGAGAAGCATTGAGTTATAACCCAAATCACGAAGGTTCTAAGCAGGGGATGCAGCGCATGCAGAGCGCGCGTGCTCAAGCAGGTCAATAAATTAATTCAGCAAATAGATTTGGGTAATCTGAAATGATGCCGTCGGCGCCCATGTCGACCAATTCTTGCATTTGTTCAAGATTGTTGACACTCCATGGAATTACAGCGATTCTACGGAAGTGACACCATGTGATAAGCTCGGGCGTGACTTGCTCATAGTTTGGGCTATAGATGTCTACAGGGAAACCCAGTTCGTCCATTTGCTCTGCCGGCGAAGTTTCCTCCTCACTAAGCAGGGCCAATTTCACTGGTAAGGCCGTCTTGCGCATTTCTCTTAGCGCCCGTGGATCGAAACTTTGGATGGTAATGTGGTCGAGAAGTTCCGCATCAGGATATTGCGCGTCTGCGGCAGTCAATTCCGTGGCCACCAATGCCGCAAACTTATGTGGTCGAGGGTGGTAAATATTATCTCCGTTCGGGTAACTCTTAATCTCAATATTGAAATGTGGCCAGCGCAAACCTTCGCTTTGGATGGTGGCAAAAAGTTCACTGAGCAAGGGCTTATGTGCTGGGGAGGGGTGTTGCTTTGGGTAGTCCGGATGGACTTTAGTTCCGCAATCAAACTGTGAGATGCTATCATAGGTCATCTTATATAAGCTGTATGCAAATCCTTCGTGAGTAGTGTCGGACACTTCACAAATGGACTCATTGAACCACGGCTCGTGGGAAATGATGAGCTGGTCATCCTGTGTAACGCATAGGTCTAATTCCAAGGTGCGCACTTCGGGGAATTCCAAAGCCGCTGTAAAGCCGGTAATGGTGTTTTCAGGGTATAGGCCACGTGCCCCCCGGTGACCTTGAAGGTCTAAAGCGCGTTCTGGTTTTGTGCAATTTGAAAGTAAAACTGTGCAACAAAGAACTAGCATGGAGTGCTTCATATTATGTACATTAAGGGACCTATTTCGATCACACCTCTAAAATACTTTCCTAATGCGACAAAAGGCAATCTTAGGTCTTAGTTTTGTGACCCTTTTTATCCAATGCACTATGAGTGATACGACGTCTATGGGCGAACCTAGAGCAAAAGAAATCCCATTTGAAATGACCGAACATGGGGATACTCGTGTGGACGAATTCTACTGGCTGCGCGAGCGCGAGAACCCAGAGGTTATTGACTATTTGAACGCTGAGAACGCCTACCGTGAGAAAATCATGGCCGGCACTGAAGATTTACAGAGCCGATTATACGATGAGATGGTCGCTCGTATCAAAAAAGACGATAGCTCAGTGCCTTACGAATTGGACGGATATTTCTACTATACCCGCTACGAAGGTGACCTTGAGTACCCGTTGTACTGTCGTAAACATGGATCACTCGAGGCGGAAGAACAGATCATGTTGAATGTAAATGAGCTCGCGGAAGGTCATGAATACTTCCAGGTAGTTGGCTTGAGCATGCATCCGTCGAATCAAAAAATTTCCTTTGGGGTGGACACGGTGAGCCGTAGAATCTACACCATATACACCAAGGATTTGGTAAGTGGTGCCATTGAGATGGTGACGGAGAACGAGTGTACTGGGGGTTCGACGTGGAGCGCGGATGGAAACTATTTGTTCTACACCGTGAAGGATTTGGAAACCCTGCGCAGCGACAAGATCAAACGTTGGGATACCCAAACCGGCACGCACGAACTCATCTTTGAAGAAAAGGACGAGACCTTCTCAACCTTTGTATATAAGACACGCAGCAAGGAATACATCATCATCGGGAGTGGTTCGACCATGAGCGATGAGTACAGATTTATTCCGGCCAATGAACCATTAGCGGAGTTTCAGCTTATTCAGCCCCGTGAGCGTGGTTTGGAATATGGAGTGAGCCATTTTGGAGCGCACTTTTACATTCGCACAAACGCGGATGGGGCTACGAATTTTAAATTAGTCAAAGCGCCTGTTACGAATCCTTCAAAAGCTCAATGGGAAGATACTATTGCCCATCGCGAGGATGTGTATCTCGAATCTATGGAGCTTTTCTCTGATTATTTAGTGCTTGAGGAACGCTCTGATGGACTTACGCATTTGCGTATTCAGCCTTGGGGCGGTGAGGCGTACTACCTTCCTTTTGAAGAGGAGGTGTATACGGCCTATCTCGGCAATAACCCGAGCTTTGATCAGGGGCACTTGCGCTATGGATATACTTCGCTCACCACGCCAGGGAGCGTCATAGATTACGACTTTAAGACGGGAGAAAAGATCGTGCAAAAGCAGCAAGAAGTGATAGGCGGCTACGATGCCAGCGCCTATGAAACCAAGCGTTTATGGGCCACTGCGAACGACGGCACGAAGGTGCCTGTATCCATTGTGTATAAGAAGAACATGCTTCGTGAAAACGGACCTAATCCCACCTTGCTGTATGGCTACGGAAGTTATGGAATCACCATCGACCCATCCTTTTCAAGCGTTAGGTTGAGCTTGCTTGACCGCGGATTTGTATATGCCATCGCGCACATTCGTGGCTCGCAGTACATGGGCCGTCCTTGGTATGAGAACGGTAAGATGTTTGACAAGAAAAACACGTTTTCAGACTTCATTAATTGTGCTGAGGCATTGATCGAGGAAGGTTATGCTGCCCAGGAAACTCTTATGGCTATGGGAGGTAGTGCCGGTGGTTTGTTGATGGGTGCAGTAGTGAACGACCGTCCAGATTTGTTCCGCGGAGTGATTGCGGCCGTGCCTTTTGTCGATGTGGTGACTACTATGTTGGACGAAAGCATTCCGCTCACCACGGGTGAGTTCGACGAGTGGGGAAACCCTAAGAATGAGGACAGCTACCACTACATGAAATCCTACAGCCCATATGACAATGTAAAGGCGCAGGATTATCCTGCCATGCTCATCACGACAGGGTTGCACGATAGTCAAGTGCCGTATTGGGAGCCTGCGAAGTGGATGGCACGCCTAAGAAAAACCCGTACGAATCCAGAAGAGCCACTCTTGATGTATTGTAATATGGATACCGGACACGGTGGCGCTTCAGGAAGATTCGCAGCCTTAAAAGAGACGGCCATGGAATATGCATTTTTCTTAGATTTAATGGGCATTAAGTCATGAGTATAAACGTCCAGAATATCACCAAATCCTATGGATCACAGAAGGCTCTGAATGCCATATCGTTAGAGATAAAGCGAGGGCAGATCACTGGATTATTAGGGCCAAATGGCGCTGGGAAGAGTACGCTTATGAAAATTATCACCGGCTCGGTAATTCCAGACGAAGGATGGGTCACTGTAGATGGTGTGAATGTGGTGGATGAACCATTGAAGGTGCAGCGCACATTGGGATATTTGCCGGAGCATAATCCACAGTATCTTGAACTGTATGTCAAGGAGTATTTAGCCTATGTGGCATCGGTATATAAGGTACCTAATTCCCGAGTCAATGAGGTCGTCACACAAACCATTTTGGGGCCAGAGCAGCACAAAAAAATAGGTGCCTTATCCAAAGGTTATCGCCAACGAGTAGGATTAGCCGCCGCACTCATACCAGATCCAGCCGTGTTGATTCTAGATGAACCGACCACTGGTTTGGATCCTGCGCAACTGGTCGAAATCCGTGCCTTACTCAAGAACATTGCTGCAGATAAGACAGTCCTTTTCTCTACCCATATCATGCAAGAAGTGGTGGAGTTGTGCGATAAGGTGGTATTTTTAAAGTCTGGAACTATTCAGCAACAATGTGGTCGTGAGGAGATTGCGAAGGGCCCTGCTCACCTAGAACACCTTTTTACACTTTGATAGACATAGGAGTTTGGTGTGTCCATTAATAGTGCATACCTTTGTGCCAACAATAACGCGGAGTGGAGCAGTTGGTAGCTCGTCGGGCTCATAACCCGAAGGTCGTAGGTTCGAGTCCTGCCTCCGCTACTACCCG
>Ga0213860_10001137_pt1 | contig 10807 bp, 11 predicted proteins | sample PICome_3_FD_160118 | JGI IMG/M metagenome (GOLD analysis project Ga0213860, IMG submission 160118) | Coastal seawater microbial communities near Pivers Island, North Carolina, United States - PICO550 | ecosystem: Environmental > Aquatic > Marine > Coastal | place: USA: North Carolina...
CCACATCATTGCCCCCTGCGGTTGCGGCGGGTGCTGCGGCATCGGTAGCGCATTTGAAAACCGATCAAACCCTGCGCGATCAACATCAGCTGCAGGCGAGAATCTTGAAAATGCGCCTAAAGGGTATGGGCCTGCCTATCATTGATCATGGCAGCCACATAGTACCCGTGATTGTGGGCGATCCTGTGCATACGAAAAAGCTGTCTGACATGCTGCTGAGCGAGCACCGAATTTACGTCCAACCGATCAATTTCCCTACCGTCCCGCGTGGCACAGAGCGACTGCGGTTTACACCATCGCCTGTGCATGGACCCAAGGAAATTGATGCCCTTGTCAAGGCGATGGACACTCTGTGGTCGCACTGTGCACTGAATCGTGCCGAAAAAAGCGCATAATCCTAACAAAAGTGCACATTCTGTAACTTTGTGTTAAATAACCCAGAGAGTTGCGTAACGAATCGGCGGAAACGTGTTTGGGAATCCAACGCTAGGGGCGTGATGAAATGGCAGGGACGGATCTGACCCCAGAAGGTCGGAAAGATATGAGCAGACCAAAAGGCTTTGACGACTATGAAGTGCGTCTTGGTGATCTGCTGCGCGGTGAACGTGCTACCCTTGGTAAATCCCTAATGGATGTTCAGCGCGAGCTGCGCATCAATGCCAACTATATTTCCGCGATTGAAAGCTGTGATTATGGCGCCTTTGAAACGCCCAGTTTTGTGTCGGGTTTTGTACGATCCTATGCACGATATTTGAAGTTGGATCAGGAACAGGTTTATCGCCAGTTCTGTGAAGAAAGCGGATTTGTACCCTCGCACGGATTGGCGGATGAGGCCTCGGCCCTGCGCAATGGTAAAGCGGTTCCTGTCGCGGGTCCGATGATCAGTGACATGGATGACGCGATCTTTTCCAAATCCCCCTCTGCGATTGTCCCTGATAAGAAATCGTGGACCGATCAGTTTGAGGCAGCGGCTGTTGGCTCAATCGCCGTTTTGTGCCTATTGGTTGCAGGCCTTGGCTATGGCGCATGGTCAGTGTTCCAAGAAATCCAAAAGGTGCAGGTCGTTCCATCCGAAAATACGCCCATTGTTCTGTCAGAATTCAACGGTGCCGCAGAGGGTGAGGAAACCACTGATATTGTTGGCCTTTCTCCAGATCAGCGCAGCGATAAATTGGAACGCATGTATCGGCCCCCTGCGCTGGATACCCCAATCCTTGTGGCACGTGATGCACCGATTTCAACGCTTGACCCCAACCGTTTTGCCAACTTCCCCGAACCAAAAGCAGAAGAGACATTATCCACAATTGCGGGATTGGATGCCATTATCGCAGATGTTGTGGAAGAGGTGAATTTGGATGAGGTGGCAAGTATCGCCCCACAAGTGGTCGAAGATTTACCACCCACCATCGCGATCGTTGCGACACGCGAAGCCTGGGTTCAGGTGACCTCATCAACTGGGTCGGTCATCTTGGCCAAGATCATGCAGCCGGGTGAGGAATTCACACTGCCCCAGACTGAGGGTGCACCAACCATGCGTGCGGGCATGTCAGGATCCCTATATTTCAGCGTGAACCGCGAACTTTATGGTCCCGCAGGATCAGGCGTTAACGTTGTCAAAGACGTTGAATTGTCTGTGGCGAAACTGTCAGAAACCTATACCCCTGCCATCATTGACGATGACGGCGAGTTGCGCACATTAATCGCGCAAGCCAACTTTGAAAGCTTTGACCTGCCTTTAGATCAATAGATGTTTGATTACGCGAACGCTTTCTGTCAATTATACATTACACAACAGCAAACACGAGGTTGCTATGTCGCTGAACCATGTGCGTCCTTGGCGCAATATCTATCGCCGTAAATCTCGCCAAATTCATGTGGGCAATGTTCCAATTGGTGGGGATGCCCCCATCGCCGTGCAGACAATGACAAACACATTGACCACAGATGTCGCCGCAACAATCTCCCAAGTCCAAGCGGCCGCAGAAGCCGGCGCGGACATTGTACGCGTTTCTGTGCCAGATCAGGACAGTTCAAAAGCGCTAAAGGAAATTGTGAAAGAAAGCCCCGTTCCCATCGTGGCAGATATTCATTTCCATTATAAACGCGGGATTGAGGCCGCAGAAGCAGGGGCCGCCTGTTTGCGCATCAACCCAGGCAATATAGGATCAGAAGAGCGCGTGCGCGAGGTGATCAAAGCGGCGCGGGACAACAATTGTTCAATGCGCATTGGCGTGAATGCGGGATCCTTGGAAAAACATCTGTTGGAAAAATATGGGGAGCCCTGCCCTGATGCGATGGTCGAAAGCGGTCTGGATCATATCAAAATCCTGCAGGATAACGATTTCCACGAATTCAAGATCAGTGTGAAGGCCTCTGATGTTTTCCTGTCGGCTGCGGCCTATCAAGCATTGGCAGAAGCCACCGACGCGCCCCTTCACCTTGGGATCACCGAAGCGGGCGGTTTGATGAGCGGAACAATCAAATCCGCTATTGGTTTGGGCAATCTACTGTGGATGGGTATTGGGGATACGATCCGCGTATCGCTATCGGCCGATCCTGTGGAAGAGGTGAAGGTTGGCTATGACATCTTGAAATCACTGGGCCTGCGCCATCGTGGTGTGAATATCATCTCATGCCCCTCTTGCGCGCGTCAGGGGTTCAATGTGATTAAAACGGTCGAAACCTTGGAACAGCGCCTAGAGCATGTCAAAACACCGATGAGCCTGTCGATCATCGGCTGTGTCGTGAATGGTCCAGGCGAGGCGTTGATGACCGATGTCGGCTTTACAGGCGGCGGCAATGGTCATGGCATGGTTTATTGGGCCGGCAAGCAAGATCACAAAATCAGCAACGATGATATGGTCGATCACATCGTCGAGCTGGTCGAAAAACGCGCCGCCGAGATTGAGGCCGAAACTGAGGCGGCGGAGTAACCAAGGCAGTCATTTCGTCCTAGGATCATGCGCGGTCGAAGCGAAGCAAAGACCAATCGCGCGTGATCCAGCCCACGCCCGTTCGGTCAAACCATAGGTTTGCGTTCGGCAAAAACGTGCGGGTGCTTCGTTACCTCAGACCTGTTCACCGCCCACGGGCGTGTGCTTGATCGCTACTGAATAATTGAAGCCAAAATCAGGCCTTATCATCAGCACGCCCGCTGAAAATCGCCCAAATCTTGAGCAACACCACAACCCAGGGCGTGCCGTGCATCAACAAATCAAACCAATCAATCGCGCGGGTCAGATTGCCTTGCACCAGCATCCGCAGCTTTTCCCAGACATGCGGCTCTGGAAACAGGGGGGCCAACCCGATGGTGGCACAGGCGACGATAAGGATGGGCCAATTGATCTTGGATACAAGTGTTCGCATAGTTTTCCCTTGCGCAGGTTCATAAGCATAAAGCAAAGTGCGTAAACCTAAACACGATGGGCAAAGGGGATTAAAGTGCGCTTTTTATCGCAGCAATTGCAACGGTTCTGTGATCGCCTGGTTTGGTCACTGGAGGGTTGGCGCAATGTTTGGCGAACCGAACCCAGCCTTAAACAATGGATCGTGGCCAATTGCATTTCGACCCCTTTGGCGCTTTACCTGCCGCTATCTGCGGCGGAAACGGCAATCATTATCATGGGCGGTATCATCGTATTGGCCGCGGAATGTATGAATACGGCGATTGAACGCGTGGTTGATGATATCGGTATGGAGCGCCGCGATCTTGCAAAACAGGCCAAGGATGCAGGCAGCGCAGCCGTGGCCGTCACGGCAATATCCGTTGGTGCGGCCTGGGCCACCATTTTGTGCATGAATTTTTTGTGAAAGTGGCGCGGTTGACGGGGCTCGAACCCGCGACCCCCGGCGTGACAGGCCGGTACTCTAACCAGCTGAGCTACAACCGCGCGTGTGGGATTGGATATGTGTTTTCCCCAATACCGTCAATAGAGAAAATAAAAATTTCTGCTACAAAATAGCAGTCAATCAACGCCATGGAATGATCGTGATTATTTTTAGCGTTGTCAGTGAAAAATGGCGCGGTTGACGGGGCTCGAACCCGCGACCCCCGGCGTGACAGGCCGGTACTCTAACCAACTGAGCTACAACCGCGCGTGACAGAGGTCTTATGGCGCGATACGATAATGGTCAAGCGGACATTTCGAAATTTTTCACGATTTGCAGAAAAATTTTGCGACCTTTAAACTTTTGCCAAAAAACACCGCACAATTTTATCTTGGTCTTTGTAGGTGCAAAACCAAAATGCCAGTTTTGCACAAATTTTTTGAAAATATTCAGGTGCCTGACCTTGCACCCTGCCCCACATAAAGGCATCGTTATTTCAACCGAGTCTGCTTGAAATGTAATGCAGTAAGACACATCTATCTGATCTGACACGGAAACGGCGCGCGTTGCCATATTTGGGACAGTCGCTGTTTTGCTAAAAAAGGAACGAGCATGAAGTCACCATTAAATGCCTCTTACCCTGTGTTGCCACTGCGCGATATCGTGGTTTTCCCACATATGATCGTGCCCTTATTCGTGGGTCGGGACAAATCTGTCCGCGCCCTGGAAGAGGTGATGCAGGAAGATAAACAAATTCTATTATCCAGCCAACAGGACCCATCCGAGGATGATCCAACATCGGATCAAATCTATCGCATGGGGGTTTTGGCCAATGTCTTGCAATTGCTGAAACTGCCCGATGGCACGGTTAAGGTGTTGGTCGAAGGACAATCACGCGTCAAAATCAATGAATTCATTGATAACCCAAACTTCTTTGAGGCAACTGCCGAATATGTCGAAGAGGACATGGGCGATGATGCCACAATTGAGGCATTGTTGCGCACGGTTTCAGAAGAGTTTGAGCGTTATGCCAAAATCAAAAAGAACGTTCCAGAAGAAGCGCTAACTACAATCGCAAATTCGACCGAGCCAGATAAGCTTGCGGATTTGGCAGCCGGCCATTTGGGCATTGAAGTGGCCGACAAACAAGATTTGTTGGAAACCCTGATTGTCAGCGATCGTTTGGAAAAAATCTATGGCCTGATGCAGGGCGAAATGAGCGTTCTTCAGGTCGAGAAAAAGATTAAGACGCGCGTGAAATCCCAGATGGAGCGCACGCAGCGCGAATATTATCTGAACGAACAGATGAAGGCGATTCAAAAGGAACTTGGGGATGGCGAAGAAGGCCAAAACGAAGTTGCCGAATTAGAAGAGCGCATAAATGGCATGAAGCTAAGCAAAGAGGCATTGGAAAAAGCCAATGCCGAAGTCAAGAAGCTGAAAAACATGTCGCCGATGTCTGCCGAGGCGACCGTGGTGCGCAATTATTTGGATTGGATGCTGTCCATCCCGTGGGGCACCAAATCCCGAGTGAAAAAGGATTTGGGCCGAGCAGAGCGTATTTTGAACGACGATCACTATTCATTGGATAAGGTCAAAGAACGCATTGTCGAATATCTGGCCGTACAACAGCGTTCATCCAAATTGCGCGGACCGATCATGTGTTTGGTGGGCCCACCCGGCGTGGGTAAAACATCCCTAGGCAAATCCGTAGCCAAGGCGACAGGGCGTGAGTTTATCCGTATTTCATTGGGTGGAGTACGCGACGAATCTGAAATTCGTGGACACCGCCGCACCTATATCGGATCAATGCCTGGAAAAATTATCCAAGCTATGAAAAAGGCGAAAACTACAAATCCTTTGATCCTTTTGGATGAAATCGACAAGATGGGCCAAGATTTCCGTGGGGACCCCGCCTCTGCGATGCTAGAGGTTTTGGATCCAGAACAAAACAGCACCTTTGTCGATCACTACCTTGAGGTGGAATATGATCTATCAAACGTGATGTTCTTGACCACGTCGAACAGCTATAACATGCCCGGTCCTCTTTTGGACCGCATGGAGATCATTCCATTGGCAGGTTATACCGAGGACGAAAAACGCGAAATCGCGCGGCGTCACCTGATTGATAAGGCGGTGAAAAACCATGGCCTGAAAAAGGGTGAATTTGAGCTGACCGACAGTGCGCTGACCTCAATTATCCAGCATTACACGCGCGAGGCGGGTGTTCGCAACCTTGAACGCGAGGTGGCGAAAGTCGCCCGCAAAGCCGTGACAAAAATAGTCAAAGGAGAAGAAGAAACCGTAACCGTTACGGCCGAAAATCTGGATGATTTCCTGGGCGTGCGCAAATTCCGCTATGGTCTGGCGGAAAAAGAGGATCAGGTGGGCGTTGTCACAGGGCTGGCCTATACATCCGTCGGCGGTGATCTGCTGCACATTGAGGCGCTTAAACTCCCGGGAAAGGGACGCATGAAAACCACCGGTAAACTGGGTGATGTGATGAAAGAATCCATCGACGCAGCAAGCTCTTATGTGCGTTCAATCTCACCTCAGATAGGTGTGAAACCACCCCAGTTTGATACGCTAGACATTCACGTTCACGTCCCCGAGGGCGCAACACCCAAAGATGGTCCAAGTGCGGGTCTGGCGATGGTGACGTCCATTGTGTCGGTCCTTACGGGCATTCCGGTGCGCAAGGATATCGCCATGACAGGCGAAGTCACGCTGCGCGGCAACGCGCTGGCCATTGGTGGATTGAAAGAAAAGCTATTGGCGGCTCTGCGCGGTGGGATCACAACGGTGTTCATTCCAGAGGAAAATGAAAAGGACATCGCCGATCTGCCAGATTCGGTAAAAGACGGGCTAAAAATCATCCCCGTCAACCATGTGTCTGAAGTCTTGGCACAGGCCTTGGTAGACCACCCAGAGCCCATCGTATGGGATCAGGCGGCCGAAGATGCCGCCGCCGCAGAACGGGCCAAACAGGCCCAAAGCAGCGCTCAAATCACACATTAATAAAAAGGCCCCCACATTACGGGGGCCTTTTTATCCCATTCCTCATTCAAATCGCGCATTCCATCCCCATATATTAAATAGGATAAGGGGTTTTTGTGATGAGTACATTTGACGACAGAGAAAACGCGTTTGAGGCAAAATTTGCCCATGATCAGGAAAAGGAATTTTGCGCGGAATTGATAGTATTACGCTAAATCGCGGTTTGGGACGTGTCATTGATGCGGATATCGCCCGACAAAAAGGAACAACGCACGGCTGCGCTTTAATCACTTGAGATGCAAAAAGGTGCCAAGGCGCTGATCCTCGCCCAACTGGCCGATGATCTGTCGGGGGACGTGGATGAGAATTCGATTAAAACAACCTATGACCTGTTCCTGCAGGATGCGCGCGAAAAAATGGGGAGGATCCCATCTGCTTAAAGGCGCATCAAATATCGCTGATTGCCTGAAACACACAGGATGCCATCCTGATTATGGATTTCGATCGCCACGCCCAAAATCCCCGTTGTGGTTTGGGGCGTGAGTTCATTGATTTCAAAAGCAGGATACAGCGTATCGCCATTGTAAACACGGTGCAAAAATCGACTGGATTGATCCACAAACCCGATCAAGGCCCGCCCCATTTCATGGGCCAAGGGCGACGCCCCAATCGCCGCCTGAATAAGGCTCATATATCCATGCGCCATTAAATCAGGATGACCCAATGATTTTAATTAGGTGCGATCATAATGGACCGGATGGTTGTCCCCACTTACCGCCTGAAACGCGGCAAAAACGCCCTCGCTCATCGTGCGTGAGGGGGCAAAAAACTGCTCTCCTATCTGAAAATCATCAAAATGACGGGTCGGCAACATCTGGTGTTTATCTGGATCAAACGGCATTTTACCCTCCTCTATTGACAGCTTAGCTTTAGTTTGCCAAAGCGTCGAAGAAAAAGGTAATTTTTTCGCGCGAACCCTCTTGCACAGGAGCACCGCTTTGGCTATTACGCCCTTAATCGGGTGATTAGCTCAGTTGGTAGAGCGCTTCGTTTACACCGAAGATGTCAGGAGTTCGAGTCTCTTATCACCCACCATCTTTTCCCTTCCTAGTGAACTGGAATACCGGGCTTTCGTTCATCCAACACCTATATATGAAATGCAGCTGAGATAGAAAATCTTTATGCCAGACAACCGCCCCGACCCAGATCGCAAACCCCACAAATCCGAGGCCCGTATGGGCGGGATGGTTGCCACGGCTGTGTTGGTGTTTTTGGCACTTTTCACGTTGGTTTTTGTACTGGGGTAAGGCAAGGCTCGCCTTTTTACAGATCACGCGTTAATGACAGCTCATGACGCACACACATTCGCGACTCATTTGGCTTGATCTGTTGCGGGCCATGGCGATTTTGGCCATGGTTGTGTTTCATTTCACCTTCGATCTGATGTATTTCGGCTATATTAAGGCAGGAACGGTGTTTCAGCCCGAATGGCGCATGTTTGAACGTTCAATCGCCATTTCCTTTCTGTTTTTGGCGGGGCTGTCGTGGCAACACATACATCGCGCTGGCATCAAATGGCTAACCGCTTGGCGGCGTGTGGCATTGCTGGGGGTTGCAGCGGCGGGGATTTCCATTGTCACCTATTTCACCTTTGGGCCCTTTATGATCCGCTTTGGGATTTTGCATCTGATCTTGGTGATGAGCCTTCTTTCCCTGCCTCTGCTGTCCTTGCATTGGGCTGTTCCGCTGGCCTGTGCTGCGGCCCTTGGGTCGTATTTTATTTGGGCGGACGGACCTGTTCAGGGATCGGTGTGGTGGATGTGGATCATCTGGACCAGTGAAACCGCGGGCAGTGTGGATTACCGCCCCATAATGCCATGGGGTTTTGCGTTTTTTGCAGGCATGGCAGCGCATGCCCTGTTCACGCGTTTAAACGTCTTTGCCTATCATGGGCCCGCATGGGGTTGGGCGCGCCCCTTTGCTTTTGCGGGGCGTCACAGCTTGGCAATTTATCTGATCCATCAACCAATTTTGTTCGCAGGCTTTAATATCTACGGATTTTTTATCGTTTAAGTATCAAATAGAAACTTAAAGAACGACAACATAAATCATAGCAAGCGTTAGCAAATCAGGCGGCGTGTTCAGCACAGGTTATCAAACGAACACACACTATACCGAAGAAACAATTTTAACAGCGCAGCAATTGGCGGATGCCAAGGTCGATCGCTTTTTGCTAGAGCTTTCGGGGGATCCAGGTTCAACCAGTGCAACATTGGTGTCATCCGGGCTTATGACCTTTACGGACACGGGCACAGTGCAAACAAATGCGCAGGTGAAAAACAGCTATTACGACGACAGTTCATCAGCCCATATGGAACCCATGACGGGGACTCAGTTTTCGGTTGGGGATTGGAACTCTGTCACTGATTAAGGCGTGACCTATGATTTTATTGTTGAACCGAAATTGAACGGCCTGCGGTTTGACAGTTATCAAGGAGTGCAAGAGAGATCGCCCGTTGTTGGATATCTGATTTCCATGCAAAGCACGCAAGGTGCGGCCGCCTATTTTTTTCCCGACGGCGGATCAGGACCTAAGCCAGATGAACATGCCCTATCCAAACGGCCAAACCAAACCAGGGGATATACCTATTCCGAAGTCACGCATTACGATAGCCTGGATAACCTGGATGGGGACCCGCAGGCAAATGTGACCTATGTGGCTTACTCCGATCTATATGATGGGTTTCCGTCCCAATTCACGGGCGCGGTCTGTTATGGGGCGGGGACACGGTTGCGCACCATTCAGGGTGAAATCGCGATTGAAGATTGTAGCATTGGTGATTTGCTATGGACCATTGACGCAGGATCCAACCGATTGTCTGGATTGACAAACACACCCTATCCCCAGCGGAATTGGCGCATAAACCCCATTTGCGGGCCATTCGATTGTGGGCACATGCCTTGGGTCACAACCAACCCGAACGCGATCTGATCCTGTCCCCGCAGCACCGTTTGTGCCTGTCTTCAAACATTATAGGACGCATCACAGGAGAACATCAGGCCATGGTCAGTGCCAAGGATTTATTGCAGCTAGAGGGCGTTGATGTTGTAGATACCGACGCCCCCATCACCTATTATCATATAATGACACCCGAACATCAGTTGATCATGGCGCATGAGTGTCTGGGCGAAACCCTGTTCACAGGACCCCAAGCGCTGCGCATGATCCCCGCCGAAAGCCGCCGTGAATTAGACGCCCTATTCCCTGATATGGACATGGGGACAACGCCCGTTCGCCCGCATCTGCGCGGCAGACCCTTGGATAAGGTCATCGCGCGCCATCAGGACAACGGCCGCGAATTCACCCATTAAAGCGGATCAACATCGCCATTGGCGCGGGTTGCGTGAAACTCTGTCTCAAATTTTTCAAATCGGCCTGCTGCAATCGCCTGACGCATGGTTTCCATAAGTTCTTGGAAATAGTGTAGGTTGTGCCATGTCAGCAACATCGAGCTGATGATTTCCTGACTGCGGAAAGTGTGATGCAAATAGGCGCGCGAGTAATTTGAACAGGCGGGGCATGTGCAGTCATGATCCAGCGGGCGCGGATCATCCTTATGGCGGGCGTTTTTAATGTTAACAACGCCATTGCGCGTAAACACCTGGCCCGTACGTCCAGAGCGTGATGGCAGGACACAGTCCATCATATCAACGCCCCGTTTGACGGCCCCAACGATGTCATCAGGTTTACCAACGCCCATCAGATAGCGTGGTTTATGCGTGGGCATCATGTCAGGTGCGTAATCCAGAACGGAAAACATCGCCTCTTGCCCCTCGCCCACGGCCAAACCTCCGATCGCATAGCCATCGAATTCGATTGCGCGCAGCGCCTCGGCACTTTCGCCGCGCAGGTCCTGTTCCAAGCCACCTTGTTGAATACCAAAAAGGGCATGTCCAGGACGATCGCCAAAGGCATCGCGCG
>Ga0213860_10001141_pt1 | contig 10760 bp, 7 predicted proteins | sample PICome_3_FD_160118 | JGI IMG/M metagenome (GOLD analysis project Ga0213860, IMG submission 160118) | Coastal seawater microbial communities near Pivers Island, North Carolina, United States - PICO550 | ecosystem: Environmental > Aquatic > Marine > Coastal | place: USA: North Carolina | collected...
TCCAGACAAAGTTCCGTCACTAAGCCTTGTTGGTATTCTACCACTCATACTTAAAGTTCTTGGTAATTTGGTTTTGAAGTTAACTTTTTTTGTAGAAGTATCAGTTGTAATTTCTACAATATTTCTATCTGTTACAGAATCAAAGCTTATTGTTTCACTTGCTTGTCCAGCAGATAAAGTTGATTGTCCAGAAACGGCAATAGAGGTAACAGCATTTTGATTTGTTTCTCCGGTTTGACTAGCTGCAATAGTCAATTTATCGTTGTTAGGGTCTGTGGTTAGCTGAATCCCAGTTCCAGCCTCTATTGTTAAAGTATCATTCTGTGCATCTGCAACTATATTATTACCAGAAGCACTGCCAGCACCAGTTGTAGCAGATATAAATTTAAAAGCATTGTGTGCTGTGCTGTCACTAGCAATAGTTACTGTACTACCAGAAGTTGTAATATTTATACCAGAACCTTCAGCAAAGGTTAAGGTATCACTTGTAGAACTAGCTTGTACTGTTGTTTCTCCAGACACAGCAACATTAGAAAATGCAAACTGTGTAAAATCAACTGTAACCCAAGATAAATTACCATTACCATCGGTTCTAAGAACTTGTCCAACAGAACCAGTATCGCCATTAATAGACATCTTTCCAGAAAGAAAGTTAATCTTTCCGTCTGTTTCTATTTTTAAGTAAGCAGTTGAATCAGCACCAAAAAATACAGGATTGCTGGTAGAAGTACCTATTGATAATGCACCATCAGAAAATATAGATTTACCATCAAGATACATAATGTCTTGGAAAGACTGTATCTTAGTTGTGTAGTTTGAAGTTTGAAATCCTTGAAATGAATTAGTAAAGCTTTGGCTTGTAGCCATTTCTGCCGATGTATGAACATTATTTGTCTGTGCCATTATAGAGGGTCGCCGTATTCGTTAAATTGTGGTTCAATATCTCCTTCTTGTATATTTTCCCAGCCTCCTCCCATTTTTTCATATATATATCTAATTCTGTTTATTTCTTTTATTATTTCATTATTAGTACCCTTCCATGCAGGATATTCAGAATGTGTTTCGTCAAGCATATTTATATTGTGATTAAACAAAGCACTTTCTAATTCAAGCATAGCTTCTAACAACATAGACAATTTATCATTATGTCCTAATATTTTGTATTCAAATGCAGGTTTTTTAGGTTTTGGTTTTTGTACTTCTTCAGCCATTATCCCTCCAATGCTGCCAATCTTGATTCTAGCTCATCATTCTTTGCTGAGAGTTCTTGTACTGCTTTTACTAGCATATAAACAAGAGGTTTTTCATCTATAGATTTCCATTCTGTTATTTCAGTACCATCATCTAATGTTATAGAGTTAGTAACTTCTGTTTCAATCATTTCTCCGTCTTCATCTTCAGATAACTCAATTCTTGTTGAGGGTTGAGTAGTTATCATTGAAGGAAGTACAGATTCAACTTCTTGAGCTATAAAACCATATCTGTTATTAGGTATGTCGTCTATGTCAGAAGCTTTCCAGTCAAAAGTTACAGGTCTAAGTGCATTTATTTCATCTAATCCTAAAGTTAAATCAGCTATATTTTCTTTTAATCTTTCATCAGAAACACCAGAAAAAGGAGAATAAATAATTTGTGCTGTACCAGAGCTATTGTATCCATAAACATAAGCACCAGAACCACTACCAGTTATTCTTATACCATTGCTAGTTCCATTTCTATGTATGTCTACTGTACTGTTATTACCTCTAAATTCATCTCCTTCAACATATCCATCAACAGAGGCGTTTCCGTCTATTTGTGCATTACCATCTACATTTAGAGTATCAAAAGTACCAAAACCACCTCTTATAGTAACATTACTATTTTGTGCTCCTATGACAGAGCCAGAAGTTGTTGGAGATATAGTTATCAAACCTGTCAATATATGTTGACCGCTTGTCATAATAGAGCTACCAAATGTTATGGTTCCACCACTTATTAAATCTCCACTTATATTTCCACCAGAGATTCTGTTTGCTGACATTGTTCCAGAAACTGTAAGATTACTTAAATTAAGTTCTCCTGTTGTAATTGTTCCAGCATTTATTGTTGTACCATTTATTGTTCCACCATCTATAGTATCTCCAGAAATAGTAGTACCAGATATAGTACCTCCAGATATTTGGTTACCAGATATAGTTCCAGAAAATGTTCCATCAACACCAGAAAGTGTTCCTGTAAAAGTTCCACCCGCTGCACTGAGGTTTCCAGAAAAAGTTCCACCAGCTGCACTGAGGTCTCCAGAAAATGTTCCACCAGCCGCTGATAAGTTACCCGAAAAAGTTCCTGTTGTAGCATTAAGGCTCCCACTTTTAGTAACAGAAAAAGGTGCTTCGCTTATTGTTGTTGAATCAAAAGTTTCACGCGTACTACCAATATGCAAGTTACCTTGCGCATCAACATGAAATCCGGGTCCTACTGCCATAATTAACTAATGTGTATCTCTCCAGCTCTAAGTGTACCACGGAACTCTCCGCCCTCGAACTCTACTGTGCCGTCAGACTTTATAATCCAACCAGCAGTACCATTAACATAATTATTACTTCTTATAGTTCCAAGTACTGGATTTGAGTTGTCTGTATTGTCTGTATCTATAATAATTTCTTTACCTGTGATTGTTCCACCAGTTATTTTTGCAGCAGTAAGTGTATCTATTTTTGCGTCTGTTATTTGAGCATTACCTACCTTAGCAGTTGTAATTGATGCGTCGCTTATAAATTGAGTATCAATTAAAGTTTCTGTGACTTGCGCTGCTGTAGATGCTTCTGATTCATTACCAGCAACATCTACTGCTGTAACTTTATAAAAAGCGGTTCCGGCCGTTGAAGTTCCAAAAGAATTTATTGCAGTAATGTTTCCATCAATATGACCAGCTCTTGCTTGTATCTCTCCTACAAAATTACTAGCACTGATTGTAAATCCAGAACTAGTGCCTCTATAAACATTTAAGTGGTCTATGTCTCTAGGTAAAGTAAAGTTAGTAGGACTATTTATAACAGCACCAGCAACTGTTTTTGCTGCACCTAATTTATGTTGTATCTGTACATTATCAGCATTGGCTGCAATTGAACCAAAACTTCCTGTTGGTGCAGTTGGTTGAGGAGGAGCTGTAGCATCATTAGGCATTTGCGTAGAGGTAATAGTTGCAAACCCACCAGAGAAACCAGAGTTGTCAATCGCTGCAACACCAAACTCATAACTGTTGTTTGTTCCTAAACCTTTTATAACTACTGCATTAGTTCCAAACTCTACTGTTAAATATTCATAATCAGTTACTTGATTGTCATTACTATCTATAAGATTATTTCCGTCAACATCTGTTACTTGTCTGTATCTAACACGATACATATTGCCGTCAATTATTCTTGAGCCGTCTGTATTTGTAGGTTCGTTCCAAGTTAATCTTGCGAATGCAAAAGGTCTACCGCTACCATCTTGATAAGTACCTACCGCAGCAGCTAAAGATGTTGGTGCATCTGGAACAGTATATTCATTTGCTCCACCTATAGCTATAACAGAAGCTGAACCTCTTAAGTCTTGATTAATATTTTTCTTTGTTGTTCCTACTTCTATTTGTGTAGTTCCTACTTCAAAATCTACATAGTCTGTTAAATCTGTGTAATTACCATCACCGTCTCTATAGAAGACACCCATTGTATCTACAATAGGAAAAGATAATCCCATAACTCTAATTTTTATTGGATGAAGTATTTGTCCTTGATAGGTTATTTCGTGTCTGCTACGATTTTCTAAAGCAGCATCTGTTGATGTATCTTCAAAGCCTACATCTGGGTCGTACACAAAAATAACATCTCCCGTACCTATATCGCCAGATGTATCATAATTTTCTAATCCTACATTTAAAGTTTTTTGTATTTTATTATATTCATTTAAATATGCTTCAGCTCTAATATCACGCATAGATTCTGGTATTTCATTTTCTGCTAATATTTGTATTCTTTCTAAAGCATTACCATGTAAATCTTTATAAGGAACATCTTTAGCATCTGCTTGTCCTAAGTTTATTTCTGCACCATAATTAGAAGCTATTAGCTCGACTCGACTTACATAATCTTCTGCGTTGAACTCTGTAGTTAAATCTACACCAGAGTAACCAGTTATCTGTGGGTCGGGTCCAGATAATCTTCTAACAATAATACCTGTCGGTGTTTGATTACCGTGACCTGTAAATATAGAACTTGGAGGACCTACATCAATAGTTCCATCATTCTGCATTTTAAATTCTGCATCTACTGAAGTACATATTGTTTTAAGTGATTTATATGCAGACTCCATATAATGTTTCCCTGTATAAGTTCTATTTGCAGTTGTAGCGGTAGGAGCAGATGTAGAAGGAGTGAATGCATCAAAATATAATGCCGTACCTCTCACTATTCTTAAACCATCTATATATCCTTCAAAGAAATTACCATCCTGTGCTTTTCCTATTTGCATAGAATCAGAACTAACTCTTAAATATAAGTCTGGTCTAGTGTCTGTATTTTGTATTACGCCGTTTTTAAAGCTTCTAAAACTTTCACCTTTTCTAACTAAAGCAAAATGATTCCATTGATTAAGGTCAATACTTCCCATATCCATATCTATACCTTCGCCTGTACCGGAACTATAGCTTGTCCCGTCATGTGTTATGTAAGCTCTATTTTTCCCAGATACTGCTTTACCAACTATAAAAGGAGAAAATGTATCATTGTTTCTTGCAAGAAGTGTAGGGTTGCCGCTTACAGATGTTCTATATTCCCACCACTCAATTGTAAAATCATGATAAGTTAAATCTAATTCTGGTCTGTCTGCTATTAAAAGATATCCGTCTGTTGTTAAATGAAGACTGCTACCTCCAAATTTATTTTGGTCTGTTGATATATCTGCTGTTCCGTTAAATGTTATAACTTGGTTAGATGTAAAAGCAGAAGCATCTGAAGTAGATGTATCTCCATTGCTACCATCAAAGTTAAGTAGTAATACTGTATCATCATAAGATACTTCTGTTACAGTACCTTTTCTTACTGCTCTTTGTGCGGCGGATTCGTCTCTTAATATGCCGTATGGGGTTGAATTAGTTCTATCAATGACATCATTTAAATTATCACCTACATAACTTCTTACAGCACCAACACCAGCATTTCTTGCAAGAACCATACCTCTTGAATCTGTATCACCTAAGTATCCAAGGATACCCATTCCTTCTACTGTGATAGCTTCTTCTGATATAGTTTGTGCTTGTACAATACCAACATATCTAGCCATGTCCCTTATTTGAGTGTCAGTAAATTCTTCTGGTGATATTCTTGTTGGAGTTAATACAATATTTCCCCAAGGAGTTATAGAGTTAATTACAGAGTTAGGTGTTGTTTCAAGATTTAAATTTACTTGAAATGTGCCGGGAGCCATAAGCTTTTCATTAACGCTCATGCTCTTATTGTCCTTACATACTCATAAACAAAGTCTAAATACGAATCACGCATATTATCGGCAGTATTTTGTCCAGCAGCAGATGTGCCGTTAAAAACATAACCTACAAAAGCCTTCATTTGTGTAGCAGTAAGATGGATACCTCCATTAGTTAAGTCGTTTGTAATTGTATTAGGAGAACCTAATATATATTTATTACCTTCAGAATCATTACTAGTCGCTACTACATAACCTGTACCGGCTGTCGCAGCTTCTGCTGTAGTTCTTTCTATGTGTATTTCGTCAGCAGTTCCATAAGAACTTACCACTAAACTAAAATATCTTGAACCTCTTCTAAGAGATACATCAAATACTAATCTACCACTACCATCTGTGTTTGCTTGAGAAGTAAATCTAACTGTTGCACATTCCGGATAGTTTTTAATTATTGTTACAGTATTCCAACCATCCCACTCTGTTTCTGAAGAACCTTTTGATACAGCATATTCCTTTTCACTACGCCATCCATCTGAATCCCAAAGTGATGTTTTAAACCTAGATTGTGTATTACTGTTAATTAATTCTATTTTTACTAATCCATTTTCTATAACAGCTTGGTCAACATTTGTGTTAGGGCTATATAAACCATTTCTTACTTTTCCGTTTGTAGATATCTTCACAGCTCCTTTTAGATAATCTTCTGGATTACACTCAAATTCTATATTGTTTGCTCTTAAGTTAGAGCCACTAAAAAACTTCATATCAACTGTACCAGAACCATAACTTCCTGTTCTTGTTTCAACTGCTGGAGGAGTTCCAGTTCCTACAGCAGGTATATGAAGGGAATAAGCACCATTAGGTGGTGCAAAAAATTGAGAATCGGTTGTACTTACACTATGATTATTGTCAAGTAAAGCTCCAGAAAATTGTGACTCAAATCTTATTTCACCCGGATTTCCTAGCCACTGTAAAGATATATTATATTTCATACCTGCACCAGCAAACCTATTTACTGATACATCTGCTGATTCTACTTTTACAAAACCTTTCATAGTAGTTTCTCCTGTGTATGTAAAAGGATATACATGGTCGTAGGCAGCCATAGACATTAGCTCATCTCTTATGTATAAGTTTTCAGATAGATTTAAACCTGTATCGCTTCCATTAGTTGTATTTGTATGAGCAAGAGTACCATCTATTGTGTACATTCTTCCATCTACTCCCGCACTATAAGATAAACTTCCCGGCGAAGTAAAACTTAAATGACCAATTGTTACTTGATGTGTATTAGCCATTAGCACATATCCTTTGTTCTACATAGTTCACATTCATCATGGTCTGGTCCATAAAAATAATTACCACAAGCATATTCAGACTTACATGCTGTTAAAATATCACTATCTTTATTATCAATCATTCTTCTTCCCATTCAACATAATCATTATCATGCGTTGCTTTATGGGCATGGTAATTTGCGTGTGAATATCCTATATCTTGCATGCGTCCCCACAGTCATCATCAAACTCGTGTGAAGTATCTACAAACTCTGGGTTGTCTGCAAACATATTGTCTGGAAGTACAAACTCGTTATTAGTGCCCATGAAGATTTGCCTCCAAGTAAGCTATTCTTGTATCTAAACTATCTAAGTTCCAAAGGTCTTGTTGTACTTGTTGTAAAATAGTATCTATTCTTATAATCTGTGCTTGTGCTTCAGACCATTCCCATTCTTCTAATAACTTCTTGTTAGAAAAGTCCATACCACTTTCTCTTAAATCATCTTTTAGTGTATTTATTTCTGTAGACATAGTTGCTAATGTTTGGTCAAGTTCTTGATAACGCATAGCTTGTTCTTCTAATGATTGTATTTTTTCATAAAGAACTGCAATATCATTTGAAACCATTGTGTCTTGTTTTAGCTGTTCAAAGTTAACTTCAATATCATTCATTCTTTCATCTATGTTAGATAATGTACTTACTATATCTCCAGCAGTTCTAAGTCCTGCACCAACAGAACCCATAAGAGCTATAACTGTTACAGCTAAAGCTAAATTATCTTTTATTTTATCTATCATTATCTGTTCAACAATCCAGTTCCTGCTTGACCTTCTTTTTCTAATTTAAGAAGTTCTCTTTGAATATTTTGTGCAACTTTTCTAGCGGTTATTGGGTCTGCTGGTAATCCTGTAATATTTAAGTTCATATTCTGAATATTAACACCGCTTCCTCCTGCACCAGTTTTATTAGAAAATACAGAAGTACCACCCGGAGTTGACATAATTACTTCTGGTCCCATTTCACCAACTACAGCATGTTTGCCTACAGGAACAGAACCACCATATCTTTTACCTCCATACTGTGTGTTATACATATTAAAACCACTGTAGTTGCCATAATCCGGCAATTTAAAGTCTCCAAATATCTTATCCATATACTCAGAAAAATATCCTTGAGGTTGTTTTACTTCAAAATCAGATTGAAATGGTCCTCCCGAAAAGTCTCTTGTATAAGTTGGTGTTACTGGCATTTTAATTGATGGAGTATATGTATGTAGATTACCTTCTTCAGCAAGCCTTCTAGCTTCACTATCCTCTGCTCTATCAGACAAATATTTATCGTCTCTTATTGGTAATGGTTTTATTGGAGGTAGAAAATCATCTGCGTCTCCCTCGTGTCCAGTTACTGAATCTCTATAAGCTTTAGCAAAGTTTACATACTCAATAAATTTGTCTACAGTTTTACCCATTCCATCTAAAGCACTTTGCATAACTTGTTGTGGTATGCCAATCATCTCTGCTATTTCCACAGATTTATCTTTAAACTCTGGATATTTATCTAATATTTCTTGATACCTATTTGCAACTTCAGCTTGTTCAAATTTAAGGTCTTGATTTTTTTGCACTAGTTCATCTGTTAAACGAGCTATTTCTTCTTCTCTATCAGAAGTAACATCTAATGCTTTGTTGTAACTTTCAATTGCACTTATGACTTCTGGAGATAAACTATCTTTTCTAGCTTTTACTACATCTAATTCAGCTTGTGCAATTTCTTTTTGTAATGTTAATATGTCCTTTTCTTTTTGGTCCATCGGAGCTTGCATTGCATCAAGCTCTTCTTGTGCCACATCTAAATCAAGTTGTTCGACAACACCTTGCTCTACTGCTTTCTTTAAAAACTCAACTTCTTTCTTTTTGTCACGAATATTTTTTTGCTGACGCTTACTTCTTTTGTTTTCTATTTTGTCAGTAAGTCTTTGAATGTTAAGTTCAGCTTGTAATATCTCAAGTTTTTCATGATTAGTTGTAACGCCTTCTTTCCCGAATTTAGCTAATACTTCATTCAAATCCGCAAGTGCTTGAGCTTTAGTTACTTCATCTCTTTTAGCATTTGTTATTGTTATAGTGTCATGCACTAAGTCAGCGTTAATTTCTAATATTTTATTTTCTAAATCTAATATTTCTTGTTTTGCATCTTTTATATTTCTTTCTGCGTCAAGAACTTCTTTTGTCAAAGCTAAAAAGTCTGCTTTATCACCTTTAGCTACTTTTTCCATTGAAGCAAAAACTCTAGCAATTGCTTCTCTGTCTTTTTCTAAATCTAATTGATTTACACTTATACCAAATTTTTCTTGTATATGTTGAAGTATTTCTTCTTCTGAACCAGCAGTGTTTTGAACAAGTTGTGCAACTTCTTCATTGCTCTTCATAATACTTTCATTCATAGCTGTAATTGTTCCATCAGCATCATTAAATCCACTTTCGACAATAGCAATCATTTCTCCTAAATTTTCTGCTTCTATACCTCCCTCAGCAAAATCTAATGCTAGGGCTGGGAATCCTGCTTGTACTGCTTGAAATATTCCAGCACCTAATAAAGTTTTTAAATCTTTTACTCTTTGTACCCCTTTTTGTAAATCTTCAAAATCAATTATTTCTGGTGGTTCTATATCATCAATAGTTTGTCTAAAGTCACCCGCAGCAGCTTCAGCTTTGTCAAATGCGTTTGCCATATCAGTTATACTTACTACAGTTTCATCCAATTCATCATTTGTTTTTTGTTGAGCAGTAAATATAAACTCAAATACTTTTCTTTGTTCTTCTGGGAAATTTAAAAATATGTCTTGGTCCATTTCTGTTAACCCTTGAGCTGCTCTTTCAGCGTTGTACTGTTTCAACATATTAATTCTTGAATCAAATAACTCTTCTTCTTGACTACCTGCTCGTCTTATTCTGTCGATAATATCTTTAACCGCTGTTGAATCTTTTGAAAAACTGCGGACAAGTTCTTGATTAGATTCACTCATTTTGTCAGAACCTAAAATTGCTTGGTTAGATGCAGCATCAATACTTGATTGATATCCTAGAAATAAAGCATTTGCTCTCTTAAATACTGTTGGGTCTGCTAAAGACTCTAAAGTTAAAAATTCTCTAATACCAGTAAATCCTCTTTTTAATATTTCTTCTGCTTGCTCCATAGTTACATCAAATTCATTTGAAAATTGTTTAGTTAAGTTTTCAACATTAGGAAAAATATTAGACGCTTCTTGTTGGTCCAAAGCAGCATCTAATTCTTTTCTACTATCAATTACTTTATTAAATATCTGAATTGCATCATCGGCTTCATCAACACCTTCAAAATCACCTTTTCCCATTCCAATATTTAAAAATTGCATATTCGCAATTTTTTCTAGCTTAAGCATGTTTTCTTCTAAAATTTTTCCACGCTCTCGTTCTGCTATTATGGCTGGTACATTATCTGGGTCAAGACCTTCCCCTAATGCTTCTTGTGTCAGTTCATTTAATCTCTTTGTACTTTCTATAACTTTTGTTTGAATAGTAAGTCTTGCTGCTTCAGCTTGCGTATATGCCTCAACTGATTTTTTCATTCTATTTTTTGCACCCATGTAAGCCATAGTTAGTACTGTAAGTGCTGCAAATGCCGCCATAATAGGCACCATATTTAACTGTAAAATTGTCATTGCTTTAGCAGCTAATATTAGCGCTGGTTGAAGTTGTTTTGTTGAAAGTGTTAAAGCTGCTGTTTGTACTCTAAATGCAGTAGCTGACATACCTGCTTCTGCTGCTTTAACTTTAAAAGCTTGCATAGAACCTACTAGAAACATAACTGCTGCTGAGGCTGTTCCTACTATAGTAACAAAAGCTTTAAGAACATTAGTCATTCCTTCTGTGGCTTTATCGTTATCTCCCATTGCTAAAGCAGTTCCTGTTATAGCTTCAAGCAAAGCTTTATATGCAGGTAAAAAGAAGTTACCTATTTCAATTCTTAATTCTGTAAAAGCATTTTTCATCAACTT
>Ga0213860_10001145_pt1 | contig 10756 bp, 22 predicted proteins | sample PICome_3_FD_160118 | JGI IMG/M metagenome (GOLD analysis project Ga0213860, IMG submission 160118) | Coastal seawater microbial communities near Pivers Island, North Carolina, United States - PICO550 | ecosystem: Environmental > Aquatic > Marine > Coastal | place: USA: North Carolina...
ATGGTTTCTTTCAGACGGAGAAATACTTCAAACATATTGAGGATGAGATTCGTCAGGACTTCAAGTTCAACTCAACTATTCAAGGAGAGTGTGAACCTATTGTTGATGAAATATTTGATCAAGGTCCCATTGCTCTACACATTCGTAGGGGAGACTTTCTGATCAATAGTGGAAATCACCATAACCTTTCATTGGATTATTATGAGGAAGCACTAAGTAAATTTGCTCCAGATCGGGAAGTGATTTTATTTTCCGATGATATATTCTGGGCTTGCTCTCAAGAACTATTCAAACCTGATAGATTCATTCTGTCTGAGGGTAACAGTTCTTATCACGATCTTTATATGATGACTCAATGTAGTGACTTTATTATTGCAAACTCTACATTCTCTTGGTGGGGTGCATGGTTAGCAAATAGGGGAAAGGTAATTGCACCAAAAAAATGGTTTGGACCTAATAATTCTCATTTAAATACAAAAGACTTATATCCTGAGCATTGGGGGATCATATAATGGACAAAAATAAATCGGCATATAAACTTAAAGGACTTCCTCCCATATATTATCTGAATCTGGATGGGCAATTAGAGAGGAAAGAATATATGGAAGAGCAATTTAAGTATTGGGAGATTGGAAATTATACTCGCATCTCTGCATATGATGGTAGGGACGGTAGAGACCTCGGAGACATTCTTAAAGGGAGATATCCTGATATGATGTCTTCTGGTGAGGTAGGATGTACTACGTCTCATCTGAGAGCAATGGTAGAGTTTCTTAAGACAGATTCTTCATGTGCCTTAATCATGGAAGATGATTGTGATATTTCTACTGCATCGTATTGGCCTTTTGAATGGAAGAATTTTTATGCAAAGATTCCTTATGACTATGATGTAATTCAACTTGCTGTGATTAATCCTGCATCAGTTCATTTACAAATGCATAAGAGATTTGTGAATGATTTCTCAACGGCATGTTATTTAATTACACGTCGTCATGCACAAAAACTAATTGACCTTCATGTAAGAGGAGATAAGTATAAGATTGATAATGGAGTCAAACCAAGAGCAGTTGCCGATGATCTGATTTATAATTCTGGAAACACTTTTTCCATTCCTTTATTCTTATACAAACTTGAACTTGGTTCTTCAATTCATAAAGAACACATTGATGTTTTTCATAAGTCAAGTTATGAGGGTCTTTGGAATTTTTGGAAAACACAGGCAAATCAGATTGAAGATTGGAATAGTATTTTTGAATATGATCCATACTTCAATCGTCTACCACCTGGATTTGAAGGCAAATAGTAAGCATTTATACTGACTACCCCTTGACAGGACTTTATGTTTGCTATATAATACTGTAATGTTTCTTAACAAAACTCAAATGACTGTAACAACTGAAGACGGTGGACGCACAAACATGTGGGCCACAGAACCCCGTATGTATGTTGATCCCTCTTATACTGAGGCATATGGTCTTGAGACACATGCAGAACGTGCAGAGAAACTCAATGGTCGCACAGCAATGATTGGATTTGCTTTTGCACTGGTTTCTTATACTACGACTGGTAGTGTTTTCTTTTTCGGACTTTTCGGTTTCTGAGCACTTGACAATGCATTCAATCTTGTTTACAATAACCAGTATTGCCTTCCTTGTATTGTTGGCATACTCTGTACAAAATCTTTCTGAAACTTACTAATGGACTTTAATGTTACCTTCCGTACTTCTGATGGTACTGAAACAACTGTAACCTGCCAGGATGACCAATATCTTCTTGATGCTGCCGAGGAAGGTGGTATTGATATGAACTACTCTTGCCGTGCAGGTGCATGTTCATCCTGTGCAGGTAAGATTGTTTCTGGCACAGTAGATCAAAGTGATCAATCATTCTTGGATGATGATCAAATTGAACAAGGATTTGTTCTCACTTGTGTTGCATATCCAACTTCTGATGTTATAATTCAAACTGAACAAGAAGAGAACCTCTACTGATGCACGGAAGTCTTGAACCAGAAGATCGAGTAATGGATGATCCATCTGTTTATGAACAAGTTTCTTCTCTTGCCCAAAAATATGGGTGGGAAGAAGAAGATGAAATTTCTGTCGAAATGGCAGGAACTCAAGTGTCTGGTATTGATGTAGGTGAAGAGTATAACAAAAAATGGCAAACACCTATTGGTACTCGTAAGTACAATAAAGATGCTTTTATTGTTATTAAGAATCAATCCAGAAGAGACCTTAGTAAATCTCAACCTATGGATAGAGAGCACAAACCGCAACATCCATATGAACCAGTAAAGAATGTTTAATCCAAATCAACTCTATGATGATATGGAGAGACTAAATGCCCTATACGAAGAACTCTGCTGGGCACATGATGATGAATTAGTATTCACTCATGAAAATGGCAGAGTCATTATTTACAACAAAACACAGGAGCAAGAACAATGAACGAAAGAGCAGAACGTATTAATGGTTGGGCGGCAATGATTGGTGTCATTGCCGCTATGGGATCATATGCCCTAACCGGCGACCTAATCCCTGGAATATGGTAGATTTATTATGCAACTACTTATTTTTATAAATAATTAAAAGTAGTTGCATAATACTATGTCTGGAAAAGGAAACCCTAAAGGATATATTCCTTGGAATACCGGAAAAAAAGGGACATATAAAAATGTCCAATATCATATTAAGACAAATGGTGAAGTGTGGGGAATCCGAAAAAATAGATGCTATTTGATAGAAGGATGGATAACCAATAAAGGATATAGGTCATACACTATAAATGGTAAATCTATAGAAGGACATAGATTAGTTGCTGAAAAGTATCTTCCAAATCCAAACAACTATCCTCAAGTAGACCACATCAATAGAGTTAGACACGATAATAGAGTGGAAAATCTAAGATGGGTTACAAGACAACAAAATTGTGAGAATAGAATATTTGGTGGAACTGAGCAACAAGCAATAGAATACTTACAAAGTTTAGGTTACACAATTACAAAGGAGAAATAAGATGTTGGCACTAGCGACCTTTATGTTGGGTGCTTTTATAATTCATTCTGTATTTTCTGAAGATATTGACGATGACGATGATAAGGGTGGTGGTATGTTGATACCAACACAAAACCCAATTCAATAACAGACAAAAAAGACTTTACTCTATATACTGAGTAGAGTCTTTTTTTATTATATGCCAAAGAATCAATTGAATAAGGATGAACTGATATGTCATGTCCTTAAACTCAAGCATGAGGTTGATGCAGAATCGAAAGCAGTTTGGCAGAAAGAAAAAGATTTGGCACACAAGTATCTAAATCGAGTACTGGATCGGATTCAAGAGTATCGATACTAGGGCTTGACGGGATTTTTAAAGACCTGTATAATAGATGGGTCTTCGGGACACCACCTCAAAACACTCCTAACACAGGGGTTGACAAGGACGGGAAACCGTAGTATACTAAATACATCAGCAAGTTAAGAAATCAACACATTTCTTAACTGTTTGTAACACCCCGCAAACCAAGACCTCTAGGGTGTCTAAACACGTCTTTCATATCCCCGGTTGAGGGTGCTGGGGAAATAGTAACTCCACCATTCCCTGATGGTCTTACTTTTTCGTACAATTCAATGGCTACAACTCTTTCAAGGCAACAATCTACATCCCCATGGCAGAATTTCTGTGAGTGGGTGACATCAACTAACAATCGTCTTTATGTCGGTTGGTTCGGTGTACTGATGATCCCAACACTGTTAGCAGCAACTGTCTGCTTCATTGTTGCATTCATCGCAGCACCACCCGTAGACATTAACTAATCGGTGTCCCTTACTCGTAAGAGTATTGACGAAACTGGGTGAATTGCTGGAAACCGAAAGGCAATCAGCATCCAAGCCTTAGGTACACCTAAGGAAGGTTCAGAGACTACCTGAGGAATAAAGTTTCCTTAATAACAGGTTTAAGTGCCCAGCCCCTTCAATAAAAATGAAGGGTGAAGATATAGTCCACACATCTACTGTTGACTTTTCCGTCAACAGAAGCAACCTAAGTCTAATGATATGGTTGTTTGTTAGATGTAGGCGACGGGATTCGTGAACCAGTTGCTGGTTCACTCATGTATGGCAACAACATCATTTCTGGTGCAGTTGTCCCAAGTTCAAATGCGATTGGATTGCATTTTTACAGCATCTGGGAAGCTGCTACTCTTGATGAGTGGTTGTATAACGGTGGTCCCTTCCAACTTGTAGTATTCCACTTCCTCATCGGCATCTATGCTTATATGGGACGTGAATGGGAACTCTCATACCGTCTAGGTATGCGTCCATGGATCTGTGTTGCTTACTCTGCACCTGTTGCAGCAGCATCCGCAGTATTCCTCGTCTATCCTTTCGGTCAAGGTTCATTCTCAGATGCTATGCCTCTTGGTATTTCTGGTACTTTTAACTATATGCTTGTATTCCAGGCAGAACACAATATCCTTATGCACCCGTTCCACATGCTCGGTGTTGCTGGGGTATTCGGTGGATCTCTTTTCTCTGCTATGCACGGAAGTCTGGTTACATCTTCACTCGTCCGTGAGACGACTGAAACTGAGTCACAGAACTATGGTTACAAGTTCGGTCAAGAAGAAGAGACCTATAACATCGTCGCAGCCCATGGTTACTTCGGTCGTTTAATCTTCCAATATGCTTCATTCAACAACTCCCGTTCACTGCACTTCTTCCTTGCAGCATGGCCTGTTGTCGGTATCTGGTTCACCGCACTTGGTGTATCCACGATGGCATTCAATTTGAATGGCTTCAACTTTAATCAGTCCGTCATTGATGGTCAGGGTCGTGTCCTTAACACCTGGGCAGACGTATTGAACCGTGCCGGTCTTGGAATGGAGGTGATGCACGAGCGCAACGCTAGAATTGTTGGTGTTGTTGCCTAGTAATAGGCATTAGAAAAATCGGGTTAAACGGGGAAACTCTCTATGAGACAATCCCGTACCAAGTCAGAAAGGGTTTAAGTTTTCTGAAAGGTCTAACGACTAGGTAGTGAGTCCCAACAATAATCTACCCACGAATGCCCGACTCCTTAATAGATATAAGGATGAAGAGATAGTCTGAACTTGCTGGTGACAGTAAGAAGTAAAGAATAAAGAGTCTTTACGGTAACACAATTGCACAACTTCCCTCTTGACCTCGCAGCAGCAGAATCTACTCCTGTAGCACTTACTGCTCCTGCTATTGGTTGAGATAGTTAGAAAAACTGAATAAACAGAAAAGGAACCTTCGGGTTCCTTTTTTTATAAATAATTATGGAAAGTTATGAGCAACCTAATGGATTTACATAAACTTGTAGTTGAAGAATGTGAAAGAAGAGGATTAGATCTTGTGCATCTCCCAAAAAAACTTGTTCGTCGTTCTACTGATGTGACTGTAAGTTGTCCTTGTTCAGGACAAAGAAATATGAGCATAAGAAACTTTATTGCTGTGGCAGAAAAAGGTGATGAAGCATTCTGTTGTAAAAGAAAATCTAAACTGGGTAAAAATAATCCAGCATTTGGAAAACCAACTTGGAATGCTGGAACTGTCGGTGTATCAAAGAGTTATGGATTCTTTGGATTTAAAGAGGAATGGTCTGATAGAGAGGATTATTTGTATTTTATTGAGACCATTTATGGAACTTATAAGATTGGTAGATCATTTAATGGAATAAAATACAGATTTACTGAAACTGTAAAAGAACTTGGAGAATGGAAAGCATCGCATAAAGAAGTTTTTGAATGTGAAAGATATATTTTGGGAACTTATAATCAGTATCAAAAAAAGATTGATGGTATAATTGGTGGGTCTGAACATTTCACAAAAGATTTGCCAATAGATGATGTTATAAGTTATGCAAATACTTTTTTGTAGGAGACAACACCCACATCCTCCAAAGTATGATAGATTATCTAAATACTTAAAAAAATAAAGATGAAATCTTACGCAGAGTTCATAACTGAAGCAGAGAAAAGAATAGAAATGATAAGACTTTACCATGGATCTGATACGGACTCAGTGGCATCGATCAAAAAAAGTGGTCCTAGACCTTCTCCTAAGGGAAGTGAAGGACCAGGACATTATGTAACACCAGATAGAAAGAAAGCAGAAAAATATGCTGAGTTTACTTCCAAATCAAGAAAGAAGAAACCAGCAGTAGTATCTTATAGAGTGCCGAAGAACTCAATCTCTAAGACGGATACTATTCCAAAAGGACTTACATCACAAAAGAAAACAACAAGTGAGAACCCAGTTTTAAGAAACACAAGGACTGGTCATGTTGCTATGGATGCTAATTATGCAAATAAGACAATGATTCGTAAGACAGTACCAATCATCCGTAGAAAGAAAAAATAATCTAAGTATAAACTCGTAGGCATAAATTTTTGTTTCTGAATTGTATTGATTTACACACAAATCATCTATATAGTGGTAGAATTGGAGAGTTGAGCAAAGTGTAACTAAGTCGATTTTTATTATGAGTAAATTTATTTGTGGAGGTTATTGTGCATAATCTTATATCCTATAATCAATTAGCAGGATGGAAAGAAAGTTTTAAAAGATTTGGTAAAACCCTAGATAAAAGTATAGAGGAATCGGATCTAATTAATGATTATTACAATTGTCTAATTGAGTGTGATGATAATCAGTCATCATGCAAACGTATATGTCGGGAGGTTCTTAGAGAATAATGCATATGGTCTTATCTAAATACTGATGTAATAAGGACTCTGATGAGTCCTTTTTTAATGGTCGAATATGAGTAAAAAGAAAAAGAGTAAATCATTTTGGAGATTGTGGTGCAAAGCACTTGGACAGAAAGCATCAGATAATGATAAAGAATCTGATATTGTTGCTACCATCCGAACATTTATTTTTCTTACATATCTCATTACTAATATTGCAATCGTTTCGAATGCAGTAAGACATTGGAATGATAATGAATTTTCTAATCAGGGTTTCACAACACATCCAAAGTACCCGGACATAAGAATGTGATAGATAGAGTAATTGCAAATACTCAATGAAATTTCTTTTTGCACTTCTTGCTACACTCTTTCTTGCCGCACCCGCATGGGCTATTGATGTCACAATGGGTTCTGGTGGGAACTTGATTTTTGATCCGTCAGATGTTACAATTAATGCTGGAGACACGATTCACTTTGTGAATAATATGCTCCCGCCCCATAACATTATTGTTGAGGGACGTGCCGATCTCTCAAGAGAATCACTGATGTTTAATCCTGGAGAATCACAAGATATTCTTTTTGCCGATGCTGGAGATTATACTTTCTTCTGTGGTCCTCATCAGGGTGCCGGAATGACAGGAACTATTCACGTTAACTAATGAAAATATTTTTAGACACTGCTGATATTGATGAAATCAGTAAGGCAAACACAACAGGAATGATTGAGGGTATCACAACCAATCCTACTTTGATTAAAAGAAGTGGTCGTGACCCTGTAGAAGTTATCAAAGAGATTTCCTCTATGAGTAATCAATTTCAATCTGTATCGGCAGAAGTTGTTGCCGATACTGCCGAAGAAATGATTGATCAGGCAATGGAATTTGAAGGACTATGGAATGTCACAATCAAAGTTCCTTGTACTGTAGAAGGATTAAAGGCATGTACGGCACTTGCTTCTTTGGGAAGAAAGGTTAATGTAACTCTTATCTTCTCTGTAGCACAGGCAATTCTTGCTCGTCGTGCAGGTGCTGCATATGTTTCTCCTTTTGTGGGAAGACTGAATGATAATTCTGTTTCTGGAATTGCACTTGTGCAGGCAATTGCCGGTGTTTATGATCGTCACTTCAGCACTACTAAAATTCTTGCCGCATCAGTTCGTGATGTTCATCAGGTAGGAAGATGCTTTGATGCTGGTGCAGAAATCTGTACAATTCCACCTCATGTATTTTGGGGAATGTATGATCATGTTCTAACGGATCAAGGTTTGGAGCAGTTTCAGCAAGACTGGAACTCTGTTAAGGGTCTATGATTAGTTCATCCACACCCGATAAATTGGCAGAGATTATTCGGGACACTTGGCCTCAACTCTACCGAAAACATAAAGTAGGTATAACTTCTCATTGACTTCTATTGTAAAGAAGTGTAATCTAAATAGCATAAGTTTATTGCGGAGTTATGACTACTTCATCACTTTCACCCCCCAATTTCACAAAGAGGATGGTTAGATGTCTTGGGTCGTTTCCAACGCTTTGCCAAGTATACTGATGACCAACTGAATGATATGATTGATACATATGATCGACTAGTAATTGATAGTGCATGTAAGGTAGTGTAATGTATAGTACGTCAATCAAAGGAACTCATCCAAATAAAATCAAGATGAACTGGTATCAGTATTGGATAGGTCATTGTTGGATGACTGGATGGCAAACTATTAGATCTGCATTCGACATCTGGGCAGATCTTATGAAATCAAATTATGATGGATACACTGTGCTTGATTATGATGACCCATACACAGAATGTAGAGAATGGTTTTGGCAAACTCTTGGTGAAGACGATGTTTATTCTAAAGAATTTCTTGAGTATCTAACACAAATGGTAGATGATATTGAAACTCGTAAAGTAAAAACTTATCCAATAGACGAAGTTTTTTATAAAGTAAAAGATATTATGGAGGAAAAAAATTGAACTGTCACACCACTCCTTTACAGGGGTGCTTTTTCGTTTATAATACGGGAGTAGTTCACTCATCCTATTACACATGAACATGACCGATGAAGATGATGGAGTAGCATGATGTTTGAAAAACCAACTAAATGGGAAGACTTTCTTGATGGATTCCACAACATCTGCTATGCTCTTGACTGTTATAATGATGGTGATGAATGGGGTTATGGTGAGTTTTGGGAAAGTTTGAGTATCGGTTGGTATCGAGAATATATCTTTCCTTATGCTGATCCATATCAAATACACATTCCATCACCAGAACGCAAATTGAGGTTAGGACATCGATGACTGACCACTTCCACAACTGTCACAGAACTCCTTGCACGGGGTGCTTTTTTATTGTATAATACTCTCATTGATTCAAATCTCTGACAATGTACGAAGCCACCGTCCAGTTCAAATTCGACTCTACCTACACTCACGATTATAATCGCGGGTTTGCATCTCACCTTGGCGATGATGACTTCCTACCTGAAGAACATTTTGTGATCACAGCACCCGCTGCTGATCTGAATGCCCGACAATACTTCAAACTCTTTGAGAGGTTTATGCTGTTTGTGGGTATGTCTCCCGGTTCTATTCGTTCTGGTGCTATGTCATTGGTATTCAATGATATGGTAAAAGAAGAAGAGCAGCGTAAAGTCTGTAAAGAGTATGAGATCACGATGGATGAAGATCTTCAAGATAAGTTTGAGGAGTGGAAGATTCGTGATGCTGAGGTTGAGCGTCTGATGAATAGTAAAAAAGGTCCAATGGGTACAGTTGAAGATAGTGCTAATGGAGTAGTATGATGACTGAATACGAACAAAAACTTTACGATGTAATTACTGACCACTTCCACAACCGTCACATCACTCCTTGACGGTCGCGCCATTTCATCCTATACTTATAAAGTAAACAACCAAACAAACATTATGTCTATCTCTGCTAACCTTGGTTCCATTGAAGTGAATGGTATTACCTATGTCCCTGCTGATTCAGTTGGAATTAGTAGTACTCCAGTTGGCAATCGTGCCGTTGTGGTCATCGATCGTGGATGGATCTTTGCTGGTAACGTTACTACATGTGAAGTTACTGGTGAACTGACTATTTCCAATGCCGTCCATGTTTTCCGTTGGGAAAGTATTGGTTTCACTGGAGTTCTCCAGGATCCAACGTCAAATAAAGTGACCCTTAAGAAGTGTGATTATCCAGTCAAAGTTCCTTCTGGATCTGTTATTTTCACTGTCCCTGTGACTGAATCTTGGGGTAAGTGATGAACTATACCTACCCAGTAGGTAACGGTTCCGGTTCCGGTTCAGGTTACGGTTCCGGTGACGGTTCCGGTTCCGGTTTCGGTGACGGTTCCGGTTTCGGTGACGGTTACGGTTTCGGTACCGGTTCCGGTTACGGTTCCGGTTTCGGTTACGGTTCCGGTGACGGTTTCGGTTTCGGTGACGGTTACGGTTACGGTTTCGGTTACGGTGGCGGTTATGAAACAATCACCACAAGAACCAGGAGACGATAAAATGACTCATCAGTATCCAGTAGGTTACGGTTACGGTTTCGGTAACGGTTCCGGTGACGGTTACGGTTCCGGTGACGGTTACGGTTCCGGTTCCGGTTACGGTTACGGTTACGGTTACGGTTACTGTTCCGGTTACGGTTACGGTGACGGTTATGGTTACGGTTACAGTGACGGTGACGGTTCCGGTTTCGGTGACGGTGATGGTGACGGTGACGGTGACGGTTACGGTGATGGTACAATCACCACAAGAACCAGGAGACGATAAGATGACTTATATGTATCCAGTAGGTTACGGTTCCGGTTTCGGTTACGGTTACGGTTACGGTGACGTTTTCGGTTACGGTTCCGGTTACGGTTACGGTTGCGGTTACGGTGATGGTAAAGGTGACGGTTATGGTGACGGTTACGGTTTCGGTTACGGTTCCGGTGGCGGTTACGGTTACGGTTACGGTTCCGGTTTCGGTTACGGTTCTGATTCCGGTAATGGTCGTGGTACAATCACCACAAGAACCAGGAGACGA
>Ga0213860_10001146_pt1 | contig 10753 bp, 8 predicted proteins | sample PICome_3_FD_160118 | JGI IMG/M metagenome (GOLD analysis project Ga0213860, IMG submission 160118) | Coastal seawater microbial communities near Pivers Island, North Carolina, United States - PICO550 | ecosystem: Environmental > Aquatic > Marine > Coastal | place: USA: North Carolina | collected...
CACCAACGACGATTTTATGGGTAATGAGTCACTAATGCATCTCTATGGGTTGATGATAGTTTTGAAGGATGATTTGCGTTCTCAGTGTCGTCAACTTGACGGACCCGAAGCATACCTTAACGGTGAAAGAATCTCCGGTGAGGGTTATGTAATGCACAATGAGTTTGGAACATTTAAGTTGATCAATCGTCGGTCCTTCAGTGTTGCTAACTTCAACAACCCTAAGTATGCAATAGCATGATAATCATTCGTTCGTGATATCAGCAGTGGGGGGGTATATGCCCCCCTTATGTGTTGCCCGCCGTGCCCCGATGCCCGTATATAAAATCGATGGGTCCCTCCAAGCTATAAACGACCCAGATCGACTTCGTTATTTCTCTCTCATAAAAAAAATTTTTCATATATAAAAAATGGCAACAGGGTTTAAAGATATGCAAAAAAATCCGCAGGAAAATTTAACGGTCGTAGAGATCGACCCAGTATCTGGTGAGCATTATATTGTAATCCCTGAATGGATATGTGATGAAAAGGGGTGGTATGAGGGAGTAGAAGTAAACATCGAGGTTGAGAACGACTGTATTATAATTCGTGATATTGACTGATTATAGATAGAGTGTTATGATAGTGATGTAGTTACTTACAGTTATGGCTAAAGGATTCACAGTAAAGGCAAAGGCACCCAAACCATCAGAGAGTACTCAAGAATGGGACTATGATAAGGCAAAGGAAATGGTGAAAGGAAAAACCATTGTCTTTTGTCTGCCCGGTAGAGGAGTCTCCTACACGTATCTCAAAAATTTTGTACAACTTTGTTTTGATCTTGTACAGGCAGGAGCAAGTATTCAGATCTCGCAAGATTATTCATCAATGGTGAATTTTGCAAGATGCAAGTGTCTGGGTGCGAATGTATTGCGAGGACCCGATCAGATTCCCTGGGACGGAAAGTTGAACTATGACTGGCAACTATGGATTGACAGTGACATTGTATTCAACACTGAGAAGTTCTGGCAATTAGTTCTAATGGATCAGGATATTGCAAGTGGATGGTATTTGACTGAAGACGGTCGTACCACAAGTGTTGCACACTGGATGGAAGAGGACGACTTCCGTAACAATGGTGGTGTAATGAACCACGAAACCTCAGAGAGCATTCAGAAACGACGTAAACCATTCACGGTGGATTATGCAGGTTTCGGATGGTTGCTGATCAAGCACGGTGTCTTTGAGCACTCTGATATCAAGTATCCATGGTTTGCACCAAAGATGCAGGTCTTTGAGTCTGGAGAGGTTCAGGACATGTGTGGAGAAGATGTATCATTCTGTCTCGATGCAAAAGAAGCAGGTTTTGAAATCTGGTGCGATCCTCGTATCAGAGTCGGTCACGAAAAGACAAGGGTCATCTGATGAAAAAGCAGACAAAATATACAATTCTCCACAAGGGTGATATACTTTATAAGAACTTGACGGAGGAAGAATATTTTGATACCATGGAGGACCTTTCGATAGAGTATTATCAGAAGGGTTCTCCAAGACCTCAAGATCTTGAAACAAAAATGTTTGAAATTTAAGGAGTATTATGGCAGTTCGTTCAAAAACAGGTTTGGTCAAAGACGGCTTTATGCCTGGCAAACCGAAAAAGTCTCGTCAAGGAGACGGTAAGAATACGAAATATGCGGCAACGTCGCGTAACTCGGCTCGTAAAAGGTATCGGGGACAGGGACGATAATACATAGTATAGTTTTGTAAAGTCACATGGCATGTTTGATTGCTAATCTTCCTTCAATGGAAGTATGGGTTAGAAAAGAATATCTAACTGATCATCAAAGTGGACACGGTGAATTTGTTAAAGGCGTCTGGGTTTCGGTTAAATCGATTCCTGGACGTGCTTTTTATTTTGAGACGTATTTACCAGAGTATGCGGCAATGTATGATAAATTGCCTATTAGTGCCTTTGTCTCGGACCCTGAGACCCCTTCACCAGACATGAGTCTACCAAACCTACAGTTTTGGAATTGCATGGACTACGGAGTCGTCTCAGTGGACAAGAAATTCATTGGTTCAATGGACTTTGAGTGCTATACAAGGGACCATGGTATTGTAAAAGGCACCTATGTCTGCACAATTGATAATTATCATCATGATCCAGACTATGTTGACTGGGCAACGAGTGAAAATCCTGCCGAACACAAGTCGCATAACCTGATTGAACTTGAAAATGGACAGTATGGACTGTATCCAAACAACAGAATGCGTATTTTTGACAATAGTTTGACACCCGTTGACCCTAAAATGCCTGATTTTAAGGTTTCAACGCAATATTATCAGGTTGAGAATGGTCATGATCGACTTGGAATGGGTCGTGAGGACGAATATTTTTGGAAAACGGCAAAAGAACGTGAAGTTTGTCCAAATTGTGGACAAAATCCTTGCAATCCACGTTGCACTAATGCCGAATAGGCAAAAATAAATAAAAATAGGGATAGCAACCCCTCAAAAAGTTCTGTTTTTCCAAAACAGGAGTAAAATGGGAAATTCACCCGTCGATAGAGACAAAAATTACATGAAAGAAGTGTGGGGAACCACAAGTTTAACGTCAGATTACTGGTCATTACCACGAAAAACAGAAGATCCGGAAGAAAGAGTGATTCAAGAGATTATGCATGACGATCTGAAACCCGGACAGAAGAATCTTCAAGAATAGGGTATAAATAAAATTACGAAAACTCTTAAAAGATGGCAATTCAGAGGATATCAAGGGCATTTAAGGACATTAGTTTGTCTTTTGAGCCCCATCCTGTGACAAAAGACTTACAAGTACTTAAAAATGAGAACGCAATTCGTCGTTCTGTGAGAAATATTGTTGAAACTATCCCAACAGAGAGATTTTTTAACTCTTTGTTGGGTTCTGACGTTAGAAGAAGTCTATTTGAATTTGTAGATTTTGGTACAGCATCTGTAATTCAGGATCAAATTCAAATTGCAATTGAAAATTTTGAAGAAAGAGTCGAAAATTTGATTGTCGAAGTAGATCCAATACCAGATGATAACACTTTCAATGTAACAGTTATATTTGATATTATTGGTCAAGAGTTTCCAACACAAGAATATTCATTCCTCTTAGAGGCAACAAGATAAAATGCCTTTTACAAAGTATACAAATCTAGATTTTGATCAGATAAAGACTTCTATCAAAGATTATCTCCGTGCAAACTCTACGTTTACGGATTTTGACTTTGAGGGTTCAAATTTTTCTATCTTAATTGACACATTAGCATATAATACTTATATAACAGCATTTAACTCTAATATGGTTGTAAATGAATCCTTTTTGGATTCTGCAACACTTAGAGAAAATGTCGTATCTCTTGCAGGAAACATTGGATATTTGCCACGTTCCAGAACAGCATCAACAGCACAGATATCGTTTGATGTAACAACCACCGTAGACACTTCTACATTGACCTTGAAGGCAGGTATAGTGTGTGTAGGTAGTGCCAATGACTCTACATATACATTTGCCGTTCCTGAAGACACTACGGCAAATGTAGTTGATGGTACTGCATCATTCAATAATATTGATGTATTTCAGGGTATATTTTTATCAAAACAATTTTTATATGATGGATCTTTGGATCAAAGATTTATATTGAATAATTCTTTTATTGATACATCAACCATTAGAGTCTATATTAGTAAATCTCAGAGTGCAAAAGGTATTGAGTATTCTCTCTCGGAAAATATTTTCAATATTACTAATGACTCAAGAATATTTTTTATAAGTGAAATACAAGATGAAAAATATGAATTGAGATTTGGTGATGGAATTATAGGAAAGAAGTTAGGAGAGGATAATGATGGTACTTATATTAATGTAGACTACATTGTAACTGATGGTAAAGATGGAAATGGTGCAAGTAATTTCTCTTTCTCAGGAACTTTAGAATCTGACAATAGTCAAATTATTGATCCAGGCACAGTTACCATCACAACAAATCAGTCATCTAGTGATGGTGGTGACATCGAACCAGTCGATTCAATTAAATATTATGCTCCAAAATTGTATTCTTCTCAGTATAGAGCAGTTACATCTAGAGATTATGAATCTATAATTAAAAAAATATATCCAAACACAGAGTCTGTTTCTGTTGTCGGTGGAGAACAACTTGATCCTCCACAGTTTGGAACAGTTCAGATAAGTATAAAACCAAAAAATGGAAGTTTTGTCTCCGATTTTAACAAAGATCAAATTTTATCAAAAATAAAACAGTATTCGGTATCAGGAATCAATCAAAAAATAACAGATCTTAAAATTCTTTATGTTGAATTAGATAGTTCCGTTTATTACAATTATTCTTTGATATCCAGTCCAAACGCATTGAAAACTTCTGTTACAGATTCTCTTCAAAAATATTCAAAATCTTTAGATTTAAATAAGTTTGGGGGAAGATTTAGATACAGTAAAGTTCAACAAGTCATTGATAATACGGATACTTCAATAACATCAAATATAACTAAGATTATTATAAGAAGAGATTTAAAAGCAGTATTGAGCACACCTGTTCAATATGAATTATGCTATGGAAATAGATTTCATGTTGAACCTGAAGGTAGAAATATAAAATCAACAGGATTTAAAATTGCAGGTGAATCTTCTACTGTATATCTAACAGATACTCCAAATGCGGACGAAACTGCAGGTATTCTTTCATTAATAAAAATAGTTGATGGTAGTCCTATAATAGTTGCAAAAGAAGTTGGAACAGTTGATTACTTAAAAGGTGAATTAATTTTTGGTCCTTTAAATATCATAGAAACAGAATCTTCAGGAAATGTTGTAGAAATTCAAGCTTTCCCAGAATCAAATGACGTTGTTGGTTTGAGAGATTTATACATCTCTCTAAGTATTTCAAAAAGTGAGATAAATATGATAAGAGACGTGATTGCATCTGGAGATGAAATATCAGGAACCAGATTCGTCAGTGATTTTTATACATCAAGTTACTCAAACGGAAGTCTAATAAGAAAGTAATATGATACAAACTGGAATTGAATCTAGAGTTAAGATTCAGGACATTGTTCTAAATCAATTGCCAGAATTTGTTTTGGATGAAAGTCCAAAAACAATAGATTTTTTAAAGCAATATTATATTTCTCAAGAATATCAAGGAGGTCCAGTAGACCTTAGTGATAACTTAGATCAATATTTAAAAGTAGATAATTTAAAACCTGAAGTTATTGTTGATAGTACTTTATTGACTAGTGATATAACTTCTAGTGATACCACAATTCAAGTTTCAAGTACAAAAGGATTTCCAAGTCAATATGGTCTTTTGAAGATTGATGAAGAAATTATTACATATACTGGAATAACAAATAATACTTTTACTGGATGTGTTCGTGGATTTAGTGGAATTTCCGAATTTAATCAAGAATCTATCAATAAGGATTTAGTATTCTCCACATCAACTGCAGCAGAACATACTTCTAATACTAATATTCAAAATCTTAGTTCATTATTTTTAAAGGAATTTTATAAAAAATTAAAATCAACTTTTACTCCAGGACTAGAAAACATTACATTTGCAGATGAAATAGATGCTGGTAATTTTATAAAAAGAGCAAAAGATTTTTATGCATCTAAAGGAACTGATGAAGCAATAAAAATCCTCTTCAAAGTTATCTTCGCAGAGTCTCCATCTATCATAAATTTAGAAGATTATCTCATTAAACCATCTTCTGCAAACTATGTAAAAAGAGAAGTTGTAATAGCAGAAGTAGTTTCTGGAGAACCTTTGAGAATCATTGGAGAAACACTTGTAAAAACTACAGATGAAAGCACAACAGCTTCTATATCATCAGTTGAACCTTTCACAAGAAAAGGAAAAACTTTTTATATAATTGAATTTTACGTTAGTAATGATGGAAGATCCTCTGTAGAAGGAAACTTTGTAATCACACCTAATACAAAACTAACTGAAACTGCATTCGCAGGAGATTCTGTTATAAATGTAGATTCAACTCTTAGTTTTCCTGAATCTGGAAATTTAGTTTCTGAAAATAATACAATATCTTATACTAGTAAAAGTATTAATCAATTCTTTGGATGTAGTGGTATTACATCTACATTAGTTTCGACATCTAATGTTAGATCAAATGATACTTATTTTTCATATGAAAATGGTGATCTTAGTAAGAAAGTAGAAATTATAATTCTTGGTGTAATTGATGATTTGAAAGAAAAAGGTGACGATTTTAAAACAGGTGAAGGTGACATAATTACCATCAAAAATATTGGCGATAAAATTAAAAATAATGGTTCAAACTGGAAAGAAATATTTGCAAATTCATTAATATACAATACTAGTGCTAGATATCAAATATCCGATAATAGTTCTTTAAAATTAGGTTCGATTATCGATAGGTCAAGTTTAAAAATTGGAGATGAAGTAGAAATATTAACCAGAGGAAGTAATACAGTAGAAACCACTTCAAATTCTGTTTATATTCAGGACATTGATAAATCAGAGAATACTTTAACTTTACAAAATAGTCCCAATCTAGGACCAAATCAAAATTATGATATAAGAAGAAAATTAAATAAAACTAAATCTTCTGGATTTGGTTTTGAATCAAATTCTCTTATATCAGATATTTTAAATCTTTATGTTGATAATGATGAATATGCATATATTGCATCTAATTCTCTACCATCAACAATTAGAAATGATTTCAACGTTAATAATTATCGATTAGATGTTCAAGAAAATATAAAATCGATCGGTATTGGAAGTATAAGTAATCTATCTGATTTTTCTAATGAAGTATATAATTCTTTTACTGTAAGTAATGTTCCTTTTCTAACAGGTGATAAAATTTTCTATTCACCTGAAGAAGAACCTTTAGTTGGATTAGTTACCGGAACATATTTTGTTGAAAAAGTATCAAATACTAATTTTAAATTATATGGTTCAAGATCATTGATTTCTTTGGGAAATAATTTAACATTTACACCACCGATATCGGGCATAGGAACTCATACTTTTACTTTAAATTCTCAGAGAGATTCTGTTCTTGGAATACAAAAGATTTTAAGAAAAATTCCTCTAGAAAAAAATATAAAGTTAGGGACTGGAGAATTGACAGTTCCTGGAACAACAGGAATTTTAATAAATGGTGTTGAAATTCAAAATTATAAATCAGATGACGTAGTATATTTTGGTCCAATTGAAAGTGCTAAAGTATTATCTGGTGGAGAAGATTTTGACGTTATTAATAATCCAAAGATAGTAGTATCAACTGGTATTGGAACAACAGCAAAAATTCAACCAGTAATTAATGGAAAATTTGAAAAAATTTACATAGATTCTCAAGATTATAATATTGATAAAATCGTATCAATTGAAATTTCTGGTGGAAATGGAAAAGGAGCTGTTATTGAACCTGTTTTAGTTAATAGACCAAGAAATGTCTTATTTAATGCAGACGAGTCAACAACTGGTGGTGGTGTTAATTTATCAACTAATCAAATTTCATTCTTAACTGATCATAATTTTACTAATGGGCAGCAAGTAATTTATAATTCATTGGGTAATAATCCAATATCAATTGGAACGGCAGGATATAATTTTGGATTACCAGATAACTCATCATATTTTGTTGAAGTTACTAATAATAAAACAATTAAATTATATTACAATTTAGATGATCAACAATCCGGAAATAATCCTGTTGGAATTTTTACGGGATCTTTAGGAAGTCATAGATTTTCTACTTTAGACACAAAAAAACAAGTTGATTACGTAAAAATTATTGATGGTGGAAAAGGATATTCTAATAGAAAACTAATCGTAAAATCTTCGGGAATATCAACCACCGAAAATACAATTAATTTCAAAAATCATGGATTTAATGATGGAGAACTAGTTAATTACAATTATGAATCATCAGAAATTTCTGGAATCACCACAGCAAATCAATATTACATTTTAAAAATAAATGATGATTCCTTTAGATTATGTGATGCAGGTATAGGTGGAACGACTGTTTCAAATTATGAAAGACAAAATTATGAAAAATTTGATACAACTGGATCCGGATATCAATACTTTTCATATCCTGAAATTTCAGTTTCAATAAAATATTTGACGATAGGAATAGGAACAACTACACAGGAAAAGAAAGAGTTAGTAACAACACCCGTTGTTAAGGGAAAAATTGTAGATGCATATGTATATGAATCGGGAACCGGTTATGGATCTACAATTTTAAACTACGAAGAAAAACCAACCATAGAAATTCAAAACGGTAAATTTGCTCAACTTACACCTGTTGTTGTTGGTGGTAGAATTACAAATGTTTCAATAAGTTATCAAGGAACTGAGTATAATTCAGTTCCGAATTTAGTTGTCTCCGGATCAGGAACTGGTGCAGAATTAAGAGCCATAATTGATAATGGTAGAATAAGTGAGGTTAAAGTAATTAATACGGGTATTGGATATTCTGCATCTAACACTTCGATACAAGTTATTTCTTCTGGAAGAAATGCAATAATTGATCCACAAATTAGAAAATTAACAGTCAATGATAATAGTGAAAGATTCCTCAGTGGAGAAGTATTAAAACCAGGAAAAGATAAACTTCAATATTCTGTTTCAAAATATTTTGCATCTTTGAGAAATTCTTTCCTGGAGGATGAATCTTTATCCGGAATAATTGGATGGGCTTATGATGGAAATCCAATTTATGGTCCTTATGCATACACTGATCCAAATAATACATCCTCTGTATTAAAAACATTAGAATCTGGTTATGTTCTCGATACTTCGAATGTTATAGATAGACCCTTAGGTTTTCAAGGTGGATTTTTTGTCGAAGATTATAAATTTGATAACAGTGGTGATCTTGATGAATATAATGGAAGATATGAAAAAAATAATGAATTTCCCAATGGAGTATACGCATATCACGCAACGATAGATGAATTTCCATATTTCATAGGCAATAAGTATCAATCAAAATTAATATCCGACTCAAATCTCAATCAATCGTTTGATTTTAATAATTCCAACTTATTAAGAAATACTTTTCCATATAAAGTATCTGACAAAAATGCAGATTATGATTTCATAAATGAAACTAGTGATGTTTTAGATCAAAAAATAGAAGTAACATCAGTTACATCAGGCCCTATAGAATCAGTTGAAGTACAAAATTCTGGTAACAATTACAAAGTAAATGACAAATTAATTTTTGATGAAGAAAATACATCCGGAAGTGGTTTAAATGTAAATGTAAAATCTGTGGTGGGAAAAGATATTGTTGATGTAAACACAAATTCTATTTCGTTCCCTGATACAATTTTTACATGGGAATCATCTAATAAAATCAAAGTTTCAATCATTCCAAATCATAATCTCTCTAATTTGGATTATGTAACAATTTCGGGTTTTTCAACTAATTTATCTAAACTAAACGGAACACATAGAATTTTAGTTTCTTCAAACCCAGATGCAAGATGTTTATCGACCATAACATCATCTGGAATTACAACAGAAATTTATGTAGCACCTATTCCTGAGCAAATATCAGTTGGCAGTAGTATTGGTATTGGAACAGAAACCTTAAAAGTTCTTGGTGTATTCAGAAATGAAAATATCTTAAGAATTCAAAGAGAATCTGTAGGAACATCACATACAGTGGGAACTGCAGTATCTTTCTTATCAGATTCATTTACCATCTCAAAATCAGTTGATAAATTTGATTCAAAGGTAAATAAAAAAAGATTTTTTAATCCAAAAGAATCTGTTGGGGTATCGACAATAAGTGGAGTTGGATATAGCACATCATTTACTTTTGGAAACAACATATTAACCAGAAGCATTCCATCTAAGAGTATAAGTATTGAAAATCATTCATTTATAACCAATCAATCAGTTGTCTACACTTCTAATGGTACAAATATTTCAGTATCTACTGATGGATTAGATTCATCTAAATTTGATCTTCCAATAAATCTTTTTGTTGTAAACAAAAATCCGAATCTTATTGGATTAAAGACTGCAATCAATGGAAATGAATTATTTTTCCACACAAATGGTGATGACAATGATCAATATTTACTTGAGTCAAATTATGATCAAATTCTTGGAGATGTTGAAAAAAATGAGGTAACAGTCTCTGTTTCTACATCTCATGAACTTCAAAATGGTGATTTTGTAACTTTAGATATTCAACCAAATCTTTCGGTAGGTATTGGCACTTCAACTGCTGTTAGAATTCTCTATAATTCTGAGATTAATGCTGTTCTAGTAGATCCAATTGGATTCAATTCCACAGGAATTAATACAACAACAAATGAGATTACAGTTTTAGATCACGGTTTAAAAACTGGAGATAAAGTTTTCTATGAAGATAGAACCTTTAATCCATGGATCGAAACAAGTGATCAATTAGACACCACTGCTGAAGACTCTGATCCACATGCAATACATTTTAAACCAGATGGAACTAGGATGTATATTTTGGGTAGATCATCTGATGAAGTTAATGAATACATTCTTTCAACACCCTGGTCTGTAAGCACAGCATCATTTGTATCCAATTTTAGTGTTTCATCAGAAGGTGTAAGTCCCAGAGGTCTTTATATTAGAGATGATGGACTTAAGTTCTGGACATGTGACAACGGTACCGATAAAATCTATCAGTACTCAATGTCTACTGCATGGGATCTTAGTACAGCAAGTTATGATAACGT
>Ga0213860_10001152_pt1 | contig 10722 bp, 7 predicted proteins | sample PICome_3_FD_160118 | JGI IMG/M metagenome (GOLD analysis project Ga0213860, IMG submission 160118) | Coastal seawater microbial communities near Pivers Island, North Carolina, United States - PICO550 | ecosystem: Environmental > Aquatic > Marine > Coastal | place: USA: North Carolina | collected...
ACAACAATGGAATTACTGAATGAAGAAAATTAAAAAGATATTAAAAGAAATATACCTTGGCATTAAGATATCAAATGAAATATATCTTAGTGGTAAAGGTGGTATGTGGGGTAGATGGTAATAGTAGAAACCAATAAAGAGAAAGACCAATTTCTCGATTATTGGAATAATGAAGAATCAACGATTATTCCGATTTGGGAAGATTTGGAAAGGCATCCTATGACTAATGGGTTGTCATTTTTGTATGTCCAATTCCGAAATCTTGATTTTGTACTTCCCTTCAACCATAATGATTGTGAAAAATTAGAAATAGATTTATCAACCTCGAATAAACCAAAATGGATTTGGAATAAAAAAGGATTCTTACAAACCGATATCGAAGTAAAAAACCTTAAAGATATACAAACCGCTCTATTCTTTGAACAAAACAAATTATATGATATACAATCGAAATTAGAGGTTCTAACGAACTTTTACTATCGTTTGGGTATAAGAGATTATTTGGGTAAATCAATCCCTATAATGAAGTGGGGTAAAGTGCTACAAAGTATTGTGGATGACTTTAAAAAAGAAATACCTCCACCAGATTTATCTAACCTTAAATGGATTGATGATACGATGATTCCTATCCTTTCAGATATAGAACGAAAGGGGATTCAGGTCGATAGGGGAAAATTTTTTGATAGATGGCCAGATAATCGTAAATCACTTTGGTTTTCACGAACATTCACCGAATACAATCCATATACAATAACTTCAAGACCATCCAATAGACATTTAGGTATCAACTATTCTGCTTTAAACAAGAAAGATGGTAGTAGAGAAGTATTCGTTCCAAAAAAAGGTAAACTCTTTTTACAATTTGATTACGATGCTTATCATGTTAGGATTATTGGTAAGTTGATTAAATACAAATTACCCGATACTTCGGTTCACCAATGGTTAGCAGACCAATATGGTTGTGATTATGATGAGAGTAAAGGTAGAACATTTAGAATCCTTTATGGTGGTGTGAGTGATGAAGATAGAAAAATACCATTCTTTGATAAGGTAGATAAGTTTATTAACAAACTACAATTGGATGCAATAAAGAATGGTTATATCCAAACACCAAAAGGGAGAAAAATCCCATTGGGATGGATTGAAAAACCAAATGCTCAAAAGTTCTTTAATTATATTCTCCAAGCGACTGAAACTGAGTTCAACATTGAGGTACTAAATAAGTTGAAAAAGTTACAACTTCCTCTACCTATATTATATACCTATGATTCATTCTTATTCGAGTTCGATGATTCTGATGTAGAAGAAATAAAATTAGTTAAATCCGTTCTCGAAAGTTATGGATTTCCCGTCAAAGCGGATTGGGGTAAAAATTATGGAGAAGTTTAAAGTTTATATACATCATCATTATACCTATGAATTATTTTGGTATTTTTGTCATGGATTAGAAATCAATCCAAATGATGTTCCTACATGGTTTCCTGAAAATCAATATAATCAATCAATAAAAATTAAAGACCCTATAACTTTAAATGGAAAGTATAAAGGAAATGAAATCGAGGTAATTTTTTGTAATAATAAATTATGGGATAATGCAGATGGGTTTCACCTACTTGATTATAGTATAGATTTGGCAGAGAGGGGTTTAACGAGTGATAGAGGGTTTAACTCTAACATCATGTATGAGAATGATACAAAGAATAAAAAGTTACTTAATCACAATGCTAAGTACTTAGGTTCGAAAGTAGGATATATGTACATCGATTGGGAAGGACATGATGCTTATGTTGCCCATGATTGGGTAAAAACTTTAAATCCACGAATCCAAGTTTTTGTAGATGAAAAAACAACATCAAAAAAAGGAATCTCAAACCATCATTATGCATTTACAAATACGGTTTGGTCTTTCTTATCTCCAAATACATTAGGTATAAGAGATTATTATTTTTTTCATGATTATTTAAAATACAAAAACGACTACAAATATAAAATCAATGTTCCTATAAGAAGATTGTATGGTGATAAGGAAGAAATTGCACAAAAAGTTTTAGAATTAAACAATCCACATATAACAGTAACACATTCTTCTTTCCAAAATGATTCTCAATATGCAGAGAATCATTCAGATTACAGAAAAGAATTACTTTCACAAATACCAAAAGAAAATTACATAGATAAAAGAGGATATGGTATCTATGATTGGGGTGGTGAGTGGAACTCAAACAATATGAAAGAAAATATGTGGAAAATGTTTGGTATTTCAGAAATAACTCTTTTGTTTGAGCATTCACCTATTGTAGATTTTAAAACAAACGAATTTGCGTATATGGTTGGTACAAGTTATATGACTGAAAAAACAATATCTCATATAATGGTAGGTAAACCATTTATTCCATTTCACATAGAAACAGTAAACTTTTATAATGATATTCTTAAAAAATATAAAAAACCAGTTGTTGATTTTCCACTTGAATATTCTTATATCTTAGAAAAGATAGATTGGTTAAGTGAAATTACAAAAGATGAACAAAAGTGGGATGAGTTTAAAAATTCATTAACTGATTGGACACTTAATCTTAGAAAATATCTTATAGAAATTATCCACGAAAATAATTCTTATTTTGATTATGTGGTGAAGGCAGATGATAAAAAACAAAAAACTACATTTATATAATGAAATTTTATGTACATCACACATATAGTTCAAATTTATTTTGGTATTTCTTCCATGGAACAGATATCAAGAATATACCATCTTATTATTTTGATGAACAAAAAGAATCTGATGTTGAAATAAAAACGACATATAAAGAAAATGATATAACAATATTATTTTGTGGTGATAGATATTGGGATAAATTAGATGGCAATCATATTTTAGATTCTCATGTGAAAGGAATGGAGTTGGGAATAAATTCAGATAGAGGATATAATCATAAATTTTACAATTATCTAATCAATGATTTAGTTCCTGATGTAAAAGAAAAAGGAAAATTACTAAAAGATAAATTACACTTTTTTTATATTGATTGGGAAGGTTATACTCATGTATCTAAAATTGGATTAACAAACATTAATCATATTAAGGTATTTGGTGATGAATTTAAAAAAGGAAGACATTGGAAAGCTGGTAATTACAAAAATCACATTTATGCATTTACACAAGTTCTAAACTCCTTCATACACACTTCAGGTCTTGGTATTAAAAATTTTTATTTTTTTCATGATTATCTAAAAGACAAAAATGATTACAAGTATAAGTTGAGTTATTCAATAAGAAGAATGACACAACATAAATTAGAGAATAGTAAAGAGTTTCTTAAATTAGGTGATGATTGTTTACTAACTTATTCATCTTATGGATATCAAGATGATACTGTTGATTTAAACATTGAAAAGCCATGGAAAGAATTTAATGAAACTATAAAACCAAAATTACCAAAAGAATCATTTATAGATAAAAGAGGAGTTGGTATTCACGATTGGGGTAGTGAAGAAAATAGAAACAATATCGAAGAGATGATGTATAAAATATTACCTCTTGCAGAAATAGAACTAATTGATGAATATATTCTTGATGGATTTATAACAGAAAAAAGTATAATAAGAATATTATCAGGAAAACCCTTCATACCATTTCAACGACAAACTATATCTTTTTACGAAAATTTACTCAAAGAATTCAACCTTCCTATTATAGAATATCCTTTAAAATTTGAAGAAGGTGATTTACCTATAAATGAGTTATCTAAAATTATAAAAGATGAGGTTGATTTTAGAAAACTTAAAAAAGATTTACAAAATTGGGTAATGAACCTTAGAAATGGTCTTATAAAAATTATAGAATCTAATAACTCTTACTTAGATATTATGATAGCAAATGATAATAGACATTTGATATAAATCTATATTTATATACTGAACGAAAACACTTTAAGATAATATTATGAAATTATTAAAATTATTATTCCTCTCATTCTTTTTACTTGGATGTGAGGTAGAACCAATTGTTGCACAAGAACTGAGAACAGAGGTTATTGTTGAAAACCAAGTTTTTAAAGTTTGGTACAACGAAGTAAAAGAACAACCAGTAAAATTAATATACACATCAACGAATAGACCGAAAAATGTAGATAGAGGTAATATGAATTTCTATACTGAAGCAGATTATCACACTTCAGATAATGCTGATTATTATCAAAACATTTGGGATAAAGGACATCTTGCACCAGCTGCAACTTATTCTGATTCTATGGTAAATCTAAAACAAACATTTTCGTTTTTAAATTGTGCTCTACAAGAACAAAACCTAAACAGAGGTGAGTGGAGATTATTAGAAGAACAAGAAAGAGTTTGGGATGATGAACAAAACCTCACAATTACAGTTGAACTAATATGGGAAGATGGGTATGAAATTCTACCAAGTGGTGGTCATATTCCAACTCATATGTCAAAACATATTTACTTTGAAGAAGATGGAACTTGTAGAAAGTTTGTATTTCCAAATGCAAAACCAACACAAGGATGGGAAGAATACGAGGTAGAGTGTATTAATTAATACTTATAGTAAATAGGAGATTTAATTATGGCTTTCAACTTTCCTGATGGAGCATCAAGCGGAGATACTCATACTGCGAGTAATGGTACGGTTTATCGTTATAATGGAACAACATGGGTAGTTGATTCCGCAACTACTACATCAACCTTTGATTTAAGATATCTAAATACAGGTGGAGATGGAATCGTAAGTGGTTCATCACAAATCACAGATGGTAGTGGTATCGTAAGTGGTTCAGTTGTTTCATCACTTCCAAGTGGAACTGTAAGTGGTTCATCACAAATCACAGATGGTAGTGGAATACTATCAGGTTCAATTACATCACAACTTCCAAGTGGAGTAATAAGTGGTTCAACTCAAATTACAGATGGTAGTGGAATATTATCAGGTTCAATTACATCACAACTTCCAAGTGGAGTAATAAGTGGTTCAACTCAAATCACATCTACTGATTTAGATATGGGTGGTAATAAAGTTTTATTTGGTAATGTTTATTCTACATTAGGAGATTTACCAAATGCATCAACATATCATGGTATGTTTGCTCATGTACATGCAGAAGGAAAAGGATATTTTGCACATGGTGGAAATTGGATTCCATTAGCGAATGGAAATGATAATTTAGTTAGTGGTTCTTCACAGATAGATGATTTAGGATTCTTAAAAGTAGATGGTGATGGTGTAGTTAGTGGTTCATCACAATTAGATGGATTTGTAAGTTCATCTTCTGCTAGTATTATAGAAGTAATGACATCTGCATCTTATGCGGCAATCACACCAGTTAGTGGTACTTTATATATCATACAAGGATAACAATGTATAGAAGAAGGATTAACATCGCACAAAACATTTATTTAAATAATGTTTCGGTGGATAAGCTTTATATGAATAATGAACTTATCTGGCCTCCAAACTCGTATTATGTATCAACTGATGGTACTGATGATTCGGGTGTAAGTGGTGATATTGATAATCCTTTCCAAACTCTAAACTACGCTATTTCAAGAATTACAAATCAAGATACAATATATCTCAGAACAGGTTCTTATATATTTGATGAGCAAGAAATATCAACTAATGGTTTATCAATACAAGGATATAACGATGAAAATGTTACATTTGATGGAACAAGACCAATCAGTGATTTAGCAGATAGTTCTGTAAATGGTGGTGAGTGGCAGACACATACAACTGATATTGTTACAGATACTAATCAAACACTTAGTAATAAAACGATTTATAAAATTAAATTAAATTCAACTGCTGAAGTATGGCAACTTTTTTATAATAGAAACGAAGTAATAAATGCACGATATCCAAGTGCTCAATGGAGTGATGAGAGTGTATATGATTGGAATTATTGGGGTCATGGATATTATGATTATAAAAGTAATGGAAACATTGAAGATAGTGAAGGTAATGTTTTAGGTAATGGAACTGGTAGCCATTACTATTATGAAAATGGAGAAATAGTTGATGTAGCACATACTATTAGTGGAAGTTATACTGCTAGTTTATATGATTTCGTTAAAACTCAACAAGGAATAGATAGTACATTTGAAGTTACAGGTTCTTTGATTAACTTAAATGTTGGTTCATTTAGAAGTTATACAAAAGTAGTAACTACACAATCATTAGATGATACAAATGATGTTATTAGATTATCGTATGATGATGTTGCTACATGGAAAGAAAAACACCATTACTATTATTTAGAAAATAAATTAGAATACTTAAATAGTGAAAATGAATGGTTCTTTGACAACACTACAAAATATCTTTATGTTTGGTTACCGAATGATGAAGTTCCAACCACAACAAATATAAGAGCAAAACAACAAAGTTATTCGTTAAATATAACTTCAGATGATGTATCAATTGAAAATATTAATTTCTTTTCTACCACAATAAAAGGAAATAGTGCTCATAGATTAGTAGTTCGTGATTGTAATTTCTTATATGCAAGTTGTTATGCTCATATGTTGAATCAAATTAATTCTGGTTCAGCTATTTCTCCATCTACTAATGAAGTTTTTGAAACTCAAACAAGATTTACAAGTAGTCCAAATGTTACCTTTAATGGGTGTGCATTTAGATACACAGATGGTGATGTTATTCACACACAAGGTGGAGAAACTACAATTATAGATTGTTATTTTAATTATATTGATAAGACTGTTGCCAATTTATCATCTGTAATGACAACTCTTAGATTAATGGGTGATAATAACTTTGTTAGAAACAATACTTTCAGAAAAACAGCAGCATCTTCTACATTAAATTCAGGTAATGCACCAATTATAGAATACAATGATTTAGCTGAAAGTGGTTATCTACAAAGTGATGGTGCAATGATACATCTTATGGCAGCTCAGCAATCAGGTTCTAAAGTAAGATTTAATTGGGTACATGATACAATTAAATATGGTATAAGATTCGATGGTAATGGAGATGGATTTAATGGAAGTATTCACCATAACATTGGATGGAATTGTGAAGGTGCTATTATGGCAAAAGGTGGTTGGATAGATAGTGGAAATAGTATTGGTGGTCATTTTGTATATAATAATACTGTTTTCAATAGTACTGAGAAGAATGACATCATGGTATTGAATACACAAGCAGGTCAAAATATAAACTATGGTTCGGTAGTAATGAATAACTTATCTGAAACATTAAGTGGTCATAGAACCGATGATGTACCATTTGAAAGTTGGATAACAAGTTCAAATAATTTTACAGCATCTAATGTAGAAGATTATTTAGTTGATACGGCTAGTTATGATTTTAGACCAATAAATGATAGTTCAATAGTAGATGCAGGAAATACTACATATACTAATTTTGAATTCAATCCAACTGGTGTTGATGCATTAACAAATGATATTGGTGCTATGGAGTATAATGGAACACGATGGGAAGCTGGTATAACTTGGAATAATACAACTGCAAGTGTTAGTCAATATACTACCGATAATAGATTTAATTTTTATTTTACTACCGCAAGTAATCCTTGGTCACCAAGTACAGATATAACAACTGTTGCTTGGATTGATGCATCAGATTCTTCAACTTACACAGAAACTTCAGAAAATTTAACAAGTGTAACTGATAAAGCAGGAACATTTACAATGACAGTTGGTGGTAATCCACAAACTAATGCAGTAACTCAAAATGGATTGAATGTGTTTGAGTTTGATGGTAATGGTGATTATCTACAAAGTACAAATTATGAGGCACAAGTATCCTCAGGTAACCATTGGGCAATTGGAGTATTTAGATATGTAGATGTAGATAGTAACAAAGATACTCTTTGGAGTTATGAAACAAATGGTTCACCAAAAAGAGATTATGCAATGAGTAGTGGTAATTCATCATCATTCCCAGGTGAATTAGATTTAGATGGTTTATCTTCTAATAGAATTAGTTCTACAATTGGTAATGCAGAACAATGGAGTTCAAAAAGTTTAACACAAAACCAATGGCATGTAGTTGCTTGTTGGTTTAATAAGAGTGGAAATCAAATCGGTGTTAGAGTAGATGGTACAAACGCATTTACACCAGTTAATGATTATGATAACTCATTACAAACGAACCAAGAATTAAGATTGATGAGAAACAGGTCATCACAGGCATTAGATGGTAAATTAGGTGAATTCTTTGCAGTAGCAGATATACCTGGTACAAGTGGTACTGATTTAACACATTTAATAAAAGCAGAAGGTTATCTTGCACACAAATGGGGATTAACAAGTTCTCTACCAAATGACCATTTATATAAGAATTCTGCACCTTAATATTTATAGTATAGTATGGATTACAAAGAAATCATAGATAAGTTAGTAAGAGAACTCTCATTTAGAGTAGGAATTCCCAATGTACATAATAAGGAACACCAATCTGTAATATCAGAAATCCTTTCAGAGTGGGGTGAGTATGAAGTAAAAGATATTATTTTTGAATTCCTTGCTGAAAAAGAAAATAAAAATGATGATAGGTATGTAAAAAAAGGTAGATACTTTAAATTAAAAGGAAAAGAATCATCTGAAGACCCAACTTATAGTAAAGATGAAAAAGGAAACTATATTAAGATGGATGATAAAGATTCCGATACCTCATCTGAAGATGAAGAAAAGGCAAAAGATGCGGTAAAGAAAACAGTTGGTGCTAAATCATCGTATGGTAAAAAACAAAAAGAATTAGAAAAGAGAGTTGATAATAAAGAAAAAGGAATACCATCATCGGATGTACCACAAAAATCTCAAGAAGAAATTATAGATACATTTTCAACTGAAAAGGATGATATAATCAAAGGTAAAAAGAACCCACCAGGTACAGGTGGTTCTGCTATAGGAGAAATGTATGGTGGTACTGCAATAAGTGAATTTTACGAATCTCCATTATCAGAAGATGAATTTATTGAAAAACATTTCGAAGATGTAAGAAACTCAAGTATGAGTAAAGGAATGGATGATAAGGCAATTAAAACATGGTTAAAAGTATCTTATAAAACAGGTGTTAGTGAAGTTAATGAATTAAAAAATAATTCAAAATATAGATTCAAAGAACCTCAATCTAAACCATATCCAATACCTGTAATGGACCCTGTTAATAAAAAAGGAAGTGCCAGAGAATCTCTTATATCTCTTTTTGAACAAAAGTTATCAAATGCAAAAGATGATGTAGCAAAAAAACATTATCAAAGACAATTGAGATTTATTAAAAGTAGAGAAGATTCTGATACTGGTGTATTGTATGAAACTGAAGAAGGTAATGTAGGGTTTAAACATACTTCAAACAAAAAATCTTTTAGTGACCCAGTCTTCAATTCAACAGTTAATAAAAGAGGTGAAGTAATGAAATCATCAGTTACTGCAGTTTCTGAACAATATAATTTAGATGAAGGAACAATAGAAAAGGTAACTAATAATATTGATACTACTGTTCAAAAAGCAGTAGATTCTATTCAACAAGCAGGAAAAGGCCCAAGTGGAGCATTAGAATCAAATGTATCTGATACATCTGAATTTGCAAAAAAACATAAATTAGGTAAACAATTTAAAAACTTTGATGGTGGTCAAGGTGGTAGAAAAAATTATTTAGAAGATATAAAAGAAGAAATTGGTTCAAATAAAGGTTTAGGAAAAAAAGTAAACAAAGTATTAGAAGAAAAAGGAGTACCTCAACCTTATTCTGATGATGATATAGCTGGTGCAGTTTTAGAAGTATCTAAATCAGGTGATACAACATCATCAGTTACCAAAATGGTAGTAAAACTATCGGATAATGTAAAACTTGTAAGAGAAGTTCATAATAGAATGAGAACCAAGTATCCTAACTTATCTGAAGAAGAATTAAAAGAAAAAACTTTAGAAACAGTAAACGGCTACAAAAATAAAAGTGGAGAACCATTTGATACAGAATCATTAGATACTATGTTATCATCTGAAATGGATTGGATTGAAAAGGTAGGTGCTCAAACAAGAGATGCGATGGGAGAAGCACACAAACAAATAGTAACTGATTTATCAAATGCTGATGAAAAATGGCAAAGAGAAAATGCACCAAACCAACCACAACCACCAATTAATGGCCCTCACAAACAAGCCTATATCGAATCTTATATGAAACAAATGCATTGGGATAGATATATACTCGGTGAACAAGAAGATATTGGTGATATGAATATTGCAGGTAAAACAGTAAATTCAGAACACATAAGAGGATGTTTAGGAAAACTATCAGGATATGAAGGTGATTTAAGTACACCAGAAGGTAAAAAGGGATTAATGGGTCATCTTAGAAAAACTATGCAAATCTCATCAGAATCTCAATCACTAACATTCAATAGTAAAGATGGAGAAAAACCAATAGAATTAGGAAAAGAACAATATAGAACTAAGGGTGTTGGTGTTAATTCACTACTTGGAAACTTCGGAAAAGACCTTCAAAGTTGTTTAAAAGAAGTTTAAAACCCCTTGTACATAACTCTAATCAGAGGTACATTACTTTTAGTTAAAATTTTAACACTTTCAGAAAATCCTATCATATTTATAGGTGACCAATTATAAACAGATAGGAAATATATGCAAACACAGTTACTCTGTACTTTTACAACAAAAGAGCAACTTCAGAATACTCTGCAAGAAATTCGAGAAACATAT
>Ga0213860_10001154_pt1 | contig 10716 bp, 11 predicted proteins | sample PICome_3_FD_160118 | JGI IMG/M metagenome (GOLD analysis project Ga0213860, IMG submission 160118) | Coastal seawater microbial communities near Pivers Island, North Carolina, United States - PICO550 | ecosystem: Environmental > Aquatic > Marine > Coastal | place: USA: North Carolina...
GGCTTAATAACTCTGGAGAGCTGTTTCAGAATCCAAGCTATTCAGCAGATGTGTCTGCAGCTACACTAAGCACTTGGTATGGCAACGCTAGCACGGACGTTAATATCAACTCTTCACCCATGGAGGTGGAAGGAGGTGTTAGTGTAGACTTGGTGAATTACTATGACAACAACGGCAACTCGAATAACAACAATCTTCAGTTCTTCATCGAGCTTACCACCAATGTCGCTGGAACAGACACCGTTTCAGCCACTCCAACCGTATCATTTGTTCCTTCGTTCGTAATCTGCTTTGATACGACAGCCTTGGATGCGACGGCCACTGATGCTCAATGCCAAGCAGTTTTGGATGCCTTTGGCACTGATGACGACGGGGTTGCTGTCAGAAAGCTTTACTCTGGAACGACATCGAGCTCTTATCCCGCCGTTATTGGGACAACACCCACGTTCACTGTTCAGTCAAACGGAGAATACCTTTACCTGTTCTATCCTGGAAGCACGGATGTATCAAACTTCCTTCTTAACGGGGTTGAGGGCGTCAACGGAGCTTTCCTTCACATCGGAACTAGAGATCTGCAGAACAGATATGGTTATGAGCAGACTTACAATGTTTACAGGAGTAACGCCCCTAACGCATTTAACGGAGACTACTTAATTATCAACTAATGCCTGTAGGAAAGCCAGATCTTTACCAACACAACAACCAAGACCTAGCCTTTGTCGATTCTGACATGGTAAGGGGAGGGGTGCGTAAGGTTGCCGCCTTAGGTGATCTTACCGCTCTTAACACGAAGGCCGATCAGCTTAAAGAGGACGTTTCTTTGGTGTATGTTCAATCTGAGAGTAAGTTTTATCTGCTTACAGATGAGAATAACATCAACAGCACTAGCGGATGGACAGAGTTCAGCAGTGTAGGCGGTGGTGATGGAGCCACTTCTTTGGATGGTCTTACCGATGTGTCTTTGTCATCATCTCCTGTCGCTGGGTCTATACTCGTGTACGACGACACTAACGATGTGTTTGTTGACACAACCATAACGGCGGGCTCTAACATCACAATAGCAAATACTGACGGGGGAATTACCATTTCGTCTACAGCCAGCGGCGGTGGTGGAAACGTCAATATAAACGGTACCCCCGTAGACAATCAGGTAACTATTTGGAGAGACGCAAATACTATTGAAGGCGATGCGAGGCTGACATGGAATGGATCAAGAATGGTTATAGATGGTCAGCTCGCAGCTGCATCAATAAATATAACTGGTCAGGTCCCTTCTACCATAGCCAACGGTGAGTATCTCGACGGCTCCCGAATCTTTAGAAGGTTTACAACTCAGCAGAGTCTGACTGCGGGCGATATTTACTATTTAGGTTCAACTGGGTGGTCTCCAGCCCAAGCTACATCTGCATCGACATCTTCAGGGCTTTTGTGCGTGATGGCGTCAGGCGGTAGTGGCGCAGAAACAGTAGCGTCTGGACTTGTCAAAGTAAATACGTCTCTTACGAACGCATCAGTGGGAGATATCGTTTACATATCACCAGGCACGGCAGGTCAAATTACAACAACAAGGCCTTCAGCTGCAACGCATATAGTGAGGATTATCGGTTACGTTTACAATACTTCTCGGGATGTTATTTACTTTGACCCGTCACAAGACTACATAGAGCTTCAGTAATGAGTTTTTTTGTAAGCAACATAGCCAGGGTAAACGGCGTTGCAAAAGCATCAATATCTAAGGTAGATGGCGTTGCGAAAAACGATATCTACAAAATAGATGGCATAGGCAGCAACTTCATTCAAGACACCTTGTCAATACATGTTGGGTACAGCGTCAGGCAGCTTTCTGCTTCGGCTGTAAACTGCATGGATGTAAGAAACAAGAATGGTATAGTAAGGACTATTGGGTTTGTTGACGGATACGTAGATGTTGCGGGCATTCAAAATCATTGCGGCACAGGGTATGGCTCTGTCGTACGATTTTATGACCAGTCTCCCAATGGATACCACTTAGAGCCCACTCAGTGGCAGAGTGCCCCGCTTATAGTAGACACCGACGGAAATCTAATAACTAGAAACGGAAAGGCGGCACTTCAGTTTGTGCTTCTTCCTGGAGAGGTTTCTATATTCACAAGCCGATTCCTTCAAGTAGAGGATCAGGGCGGCGGAACTTATGCAGAGTCCATTGAAAGTGAATGGGGGATAACCATGTTTGTTGCGTCTACGCACGCAGACTCAACTAATTTTCAAGTGATTGCCTCTCAGTGGCAGGGAAATAGCCCTTCAGATGGAGTCGCCCAGACAAATGACCCAAACAACCTTCATCTCTACACTCTTAGCAGTAACACGTTTAGGTCGGTGTACGGGATGTTTGATTCTCCGAACTATGATTATTCACAAGTTCAGTCGGACAACAATATAACCTCTTACAATGACTACTTGGTCGTATCAACTGTAGATACGGGCACGGCAACCTCGAACAGCAGCGTAACGATGGCTGTTAATTCTATTTCTCCTCAGTACACGGGATCTACCCCTGGAACTTCTTTTCTTATAACTCAAGATGACACCTATCCTTTCTTCTTGGGCAAAGGCTTTTCTCAGGGTCTGGCTGTGTATTATCAGGGGTACATGAATGAGTTTATTGTGTATTCATCCGATAGCCATCAGTCTATCATACCTTCACAAATTACTGACGTGCTGACGCAAGAGGCGAACGACTTCTATGGGGTCTTCTAAGGCCCCGATATAATTACTATATTTGCAGTATGTCTAGCGAATCTCAAGCAGGAAGGATAAAGAGGCTTCTTAAGAGGTACGGTCTCTCTGGCGTAAACAAGCCTAAGAGAACGCCCTCTCACTCAAAGAAGTCCCATATCGTCCTTGCCAAGGAGGGAAACAAGATCAAAATCATCCGATTCGGTCAGCAGGGCGTTAAAACCAACCAAACCGCTGGACAGAGAAAGGCGTTTAAGAGTCGCCATCAGAAGAACATTAGCAAAGGTAAGATGAGTGCTGCATACTGGGCAAACAAAGTCAAGTGGAGCCCAAGCAAAACAAAGTCTTCAAGTAAAAAGTGGAAAAAAGGATAAATCATGAAACCAGTTAACTCAGTCTCTTTTGGACAGATGGGTAATGCCATTACGACCGCAGGCACAGAATTTACGGACATCCCAGACGGGATGACGATTGTTGCCATTACCCCGCTCACTGGGGTAACAGGCATAACGACCGTAAGTGCTAACACGGACGTGTGGCCAAGTTTGTCTGCAGCAGCAATCCCTGTGGGGGCTACTATCTACGGTAGCTACACTTCGGTAACTTCTGCAGGGGGGCCCGCAATGGTGTACTTCGGGTAATGAAGGTGCTTAAGTCAAAAGTGTCAGTAGACCCGCCTAAGGGTTATCACTGGATGATGAAGGACGGTCGATACTTCTTGATGAAAGGAGACTACAAGCCTCACTCTGGAGCTGTGGCTAAGGCCCAATTTAAACTCGTAACCCATGGCAAAGAAGTCCGCAAGTAAGACTAAGCCAGGACTTTGGAAGAGAATTGTTGCGAGCGTAAAGGCTGGTTCCAAGGGCGGGAAGGCTGGAGAATGGTCAGCTCGTAAGGCTCAGCTAGCTACTCAAAAGTACAAGAAGGCTGGGGGTGGATACAGAGGTAAGAAATCAAGTAGCAACAGCCTTTCCAAGTGGACCAAGCAAAAGTGGAGAACCTCTGACAAGAAACCATCCAAAGGTAAAAAGCGGTATTTGCCAGACAAAGCGTGGAAAGCGCTCTCTAAGGCTGAGAAGGCCGCAACGAACAGAGCTAAATCTAAGGGGAACAAGAAAGGTAAGCAGTTTGTCAAGCAGCCCAAAAAGGTTGCTAAGAAGACCGCAAAGTACAGAAAGTAAATTAGTTATATATTTGCAAAAATTAAATTCAAATGGAAGAAAATCAATCACCCAAGTTCGTGGACTCTCCTGAAGAGTTGAGTGTCAACCAAGTGTCTCAAGAGCCGCAGTACGATGCAACGACTGAGCCACAAGAACCGATTCAACAGGAAGCTCCTGCTGAGCAGCCAATCGAGGCTCCAGTAGAGGAACCGTCTTTTACGGTTTCGTCGAACGAAAGTTCTTTGCAAGATGATTACAGTGATTTGGAGGCAGAAGTCCTTGGATACCTGAGCAACCGCTTGGGTCGAGAACTTTCTTCTTTCGATGACCTAAATACAAAGTCTTATGAAGTGGACGAAAGCGTCCAATCTATTGCGAGGTTTGTTCAAGAGACAGGAAGGAGACCAGAGGATTGGTTTACTTATCAGTCACTGAGCACTGAGAATATGGATGACTTGACTGCAGTTATGGTTGACATGACCGCTAAGTATCCAAATCTCTCTCAAGAAGAGATTAGAACGCTAGTAGGAAACAAGTATAAGATTGACGAAAATCGCTATAGCGAAGAGGAAGTAGCCTTTGGCAAACTTCAGCTTAAGATTGACTCTGCCGACTCTCGAAAGGCTATCGAGGAGGTAAGAGAAAACTACAAGTCTGGGTATGTCGCGGCGGAGTCTGATGACGAGCCTGTTTTCGATAGCGAGTGGATTGAGAATATGCAGAACGAAACGATGTCTCTTGAGGCTATCGAGTTCGACCTCGGCCAAGGTCAGAGCTTTAAGTTCGGCTTGGATCAATCCTACAATCGGTCTCTGGTGGAGAAAAATCAAAACCTAGAGACCTTCTTTGATGGGTACATCAGTGATGATGGGGCCTGGAACTTTGACAAGTTCAACGCCGACAGAACGGTGCTGGACAACATCAACAAAATCGTATCAGCCGTTTACCGAAAGGGATTGGGAGACGGGCAGAGGGGTTTGTTGAGCTCAAGCGCAAATATCCAGTCTCAGTCACCTCAGATGTCAAATCAAGGACCAAATTCAGATCCATTGTCTCAACAAATTAGACAGGCTATGGGGATGAACAACTCAATGACTTTTAAACTATAACAACTAAGAAACTATGGCTATTTCAAGCTCGCCTCCTATTTACAATACGGATGGCACAACTACTGCGAGATCGCTGCTGTTGGCGACTCCAGAGAAGTACTCTTCTCTATCAGACTTCATTGATCCTTCGAAGCCTGACAACAGAGACCTTTTGGTCAAGACGTACGGTGATCAGGGCATCACTGGCTTTTTGCAGTTGACTGGCGCTGTCAAGGCCGCTGGTACAGCTGATGAAGTTCAGTGGTGGGAAGAAGGCAGATTGCACAACATCCAAGAGTTTAACAACCTTGGAGCTGGCACTGCCCCAGCTGGTACCATGAACTGCGTCGCCGACGATGGATCAACTGCGTTGCCTATCTACGTTCAGAAGAACGACGTCATCATGACGGAGGACAACCAGAGATTGATCGTTACTGGCGTTTCTGGCACTGCTGTGTCTGTGACCGCGCTGGACGGAACAGTTAATGCTCTTGCTGCAGACACTGGAAACCGCAAGGCTATCATCTTGGGCAACATGTATGGCCAGGGTAGTGATCAGCCACAAAGCTTCAATCAGCCACAAGCTTTGAAGAGAACCAACCCATACATGATCGTGAAGGGTAACTTCGAGGTCAGCGGTTCTCAGGCTACAAACATCGGCTGGGTGGATCTCGGCGGCGGTGAGTACAGATGGTACATCAAGGGTGAGCAGGACACGCGCAAGCGTTTCATGGATCACAGAGAGATGATGCTCTTGTTCGGCGAAAAGGCTTCCGCTGGTGTTACTATTGGAACAGATAGCGAAATCAATGGTTCTGAAGGTTACTTCTCAGCTGTTGAGGACAGAGGTATTGTTGCTTCTCCTGCAGTATTCACAAGCGGCATTGGAGATACCACAAATGGCATTGATGAGCTTGTTCTTGAGCTTGACAAGCAAGGGGCTGCTTCTGAGTACGCAATGTACTTGGACAGAGCTAATGAGCTCGCGTTTGACGACGCCATGGCTAACGGCCTGTCTTCAGCTTCAAGCTTGACTGGTGTTACTGCTCAGTTCGGTGCGTTCAACAACGACAAAGACATGGCTATTGAGCTTGGATTTAAGTCAGCTACTCGCGGAGGTTACACCTTCCACAAGCACAGCTGGAAGCTCATGAACGATCCTACGTTGGCTGGAGCTGTTGGCACATACCACGGCGCCTTGGTTCCTTTGACAACTGTGACTGACGCTGGCACTGGTACGAAGGCTCCTGCATTGGAGCTGAACTACAAGGCCGTTAACGGTTACAGCAGAGAAATGGAGCACTGGGTAACTGGTGGTGGCGTCCTCGGTTTCAACAACGGAACTAAGGATACTGCGACGTTCAGCTACAGATCAGAGCTCGCATTGGTGACTCGCGCTGCAAACCAGCACGTTATCATTAAGGGTTAATTCGTAACTGGGAGGGGAGAAATGACTCTCCTCCCTTTTACTTTTCTTGGTAATTAAATTCTATTCAAATGAGTACTAGTACTAAAAGGGCTCCAGGGCGCCCTAAAAAATCCCCTGCATCACCTGTCGTTGAGAAGGCTCCTGAGGCGGTTGCTCCCGCCGTAGAAAAAGCCAAGAACTCTACGATCAAGTACCGACAGCCCAAAAAAGAAAATCGAGGCTCGGTATTTCAGTGCATTAAAGGAGGTATTGTATACCTGTTGCCGCAGTCGGGAATTACTGTTTTCGACAGAGACTCAAATCAAGTAAGAGAGATTCGGTATTGTGAAAACATGCCTTCTATTTACACCGACGAGCAAGGTGAGCACGCAAGAAGAGGCAGCATTACATTTAGGGATGGCCTCTTGATGGTTCCTCCAACTAAGCCTCAGCTCCTAGATTACATGCGGCTGCACCCAGGAAACAAGGCTAACGGAGGATCGAGCTTTTTTGAGCTTAAGCCTGACGAAAAAGCAGAAAGCACGCTGAAAAACGAGTTTGACGTTGTAGACGCTGTAGCGCTCGTTCGCGACATGTCCATTTCTGATCTTTTGCCTGTGGCTATATCGTACGGCATCAGCACTACTCAGCAGCCTTCCGAGATAAGATACGCCCTGCTTGCTCACGCTAAGAGCAACCCGACAGCGTTTATGGAGTCGTTTGACAGTCCAGCAGTAAAGTCTAAGGCTGCTATTAAGCAGGCCATTGACTTTCAGATTCTTGATGCAAAGCAAGATGGATGCTACTGGTTCGACAGCAAGTCTTTGATCGTCGCATGTCCAGTTGGACAAGACCCGATTAACGTAATGACTCGATTCTGTATGACAGAGCGAGGAGCTTCCGTCCTCATGGAGATAGAGGACCGACTAGCAAAACTCGACTGATAAGAGAGGCCCTTCGGGGCCTCTTTTGTTTTTGTATATTTGCGATATGGCAGATGTAAAGCACGTATACAGGGTGGTAAGGGACCTCGTCAACAAAGACGCGAGAGGCTTTATTACCCCTGCAATCTTCAATGATTTCGCAAAGTCAGCCCAAATAACTGTGTTTAACAGGATTCTCGCTGGCCTTGGGCCTGCTGCTGGAGCAAGAAAAGGCGGCATGGACCCAGGAAGAAACCTGTCTAAGCGAAAGTCTATGCTTGAGGATCTTAGCTTGTTTTCAGAGAAGTCTACCGTACCTGTCTCTGACGGAATCGCTCAGAGGCCAGCTGACATGTACAAACTTATCTCCATAACAACGAGAGGTTTGCTTTCTGGATTCAGAAGTAGAGATAAGCAGGTTGAGATTGTATATGACGAAGAGAAGATCGACAGGATTCTTAGAAGTACGCTTAGCGCTCCTTCGGATTCGTTTCCAGTAGCTCTTGTTTCAGACACTATTGAGGTGTTTCCAGAGAACATTAGAAACATAAATATCAGATACTACAGGCTTCCGAAAGGAAAGACCACTGCGGCGGGGGCTGCATCACCTGCCCCTAGCGTTGAAATAACCGACTACGATGGCGTAGAGGTGTTTACCTCGAACTGCTCAGACTTTGAGCTTCCTGACGAGTATACGACGGAGATCGTAATGGAGATAGCCAAAATGGTTGGAGTCAACCTCAAGGAGGCAGAGGTCGTTGGGTACACCAATCAGCAAGCCCCAGTCAGCCCAGTATCTCCTAAAAAGTAATGAATGGCAAGGAATAGAGTCCCTATATCTCAGATTATTGACGACTTCATCATCACTCAGGCGGACGACGACTTTGTGAGCGGTGCATCAGATGCTGCTATACGAAACTTTGCGCTTAGAGGTATTCGTGAGATGGGATTCGACATCCTAAAGAGAGTGAGGTCTGTAAAGCGAAGCATCAACAAAACAAACAGCAGCGTGCCGCTTCCAGACGACTTCGTCGATCTCACCAAGATAGGTGTGGTTGGTACGGATGGACTTGTTTATGTGTTCGCAGAGAACAAAAACATAAACCACTCTCAGTCCTACCTCTCAGAGGCGAATGTAGAGGGTCCAGATGACGCAGCATACCTTGAGTCTAGGAGGGACGATAAAACGAGCACAGGAGGCCTCTCAAGCGTTTCTGGAGACCCTATAGACGATGGCTTTGACTCGTACATATTTAGAAACTTTCTTTATGGCAACTACGAAGGCGGTTTGTACGGAGTTGGTGGTGCTCATCACTCAGGTGAATACAGAATAAATTACGATCAGAATCGAATCGAGATAGACACAAGCCTTGCTGGAGATGAGGTGGTTATTGAGTACATCGCTGACGAAGCGAGGTCTGAGAACCCTACCATCCACGTTTACGCTGAGGAAGCTTTGAGGCAGTACATCTACTACAAGCTCATAGAGCGTAAGGGTTCTGTTCCAGGCCAAGAAAAGGCTAGAGCTAGAGCAGAGTATTTTAACGAGCTCAGAAGAGCCAATTCTCGGTTGTCTAACTTCACCAAGCAAGAGGCTCTGAATGTAATTAGAAGAAACTTCAGACAGTCTCCTAAGATATGATTGACAAGCTTGTACCTAGAGAGTTTAAGTCTGATCAAGACGTTAGACTTACTCCACCTACAGTATTTATTGACGCCCTCAACGTTACGCTAGATACGGATGATGGGGGCAACTCTGGTGTGGTAAAGCCTATCAAAGGCACCTCTCTTGTTACTGACGTCACCAACATAGACTACACTGGTGAGGCTCAGTTTGATGTCGTAGGTAGCTGTAGAGATAACGAGAGGCGTAGAACATACCTGTTTGTTCAGTGTAGCGACGGTGGTAAGAACGCTATACTCATGTATACAGATGACAACAACAGGTTGTCAACAGTTCTCAGCGGTCCGTGGCTTGAATTTGTGAATGAATCTCACGTTTCCGCAGATGTAATTAACGGGGACTTTAGGGGCAATGGAAATACGGAATCTCTTCTTTTTTGGACAGACGGAATAACCCCTCCAAGGAAGATCAATGTTGACGACCTTTCTAGGTTTGACAATCAGACGAATAGCAGCCGTCGTCGGATGTCTTACGTAATGAAAAGAAATTCATTGTTACCTCCTAAGGTTTCGATGGTTGAAAATGAGACTATAGGTGTTTCTAACTTCTCTACGGGATCTTTTCAGTTTGCGACTCAGTACCTGTACGAGGACGGGGAGGTTACTTCTCTAAGCCCTTATTCGGAATACGTATACCCCTTCCAGCGAATGTTCCCAGGGTCTTTGACCGACTATAGCAACGTTTGCAGGATTCAACTTCAAGATTCTCAGCTTCCTCCTGACGTAAAATCTATTAGGATTCTCTATAGAGAAAACAATGGGGCAGAGATAAGTCCTTTTAGGATAATTGACGAGTTTGATCCTACCGTAGATATTGTTCGCCAAGTGTCTGGCTCCGACTTCACTTTTTATGACTCGGGATCTAAGTGCTACAGCTTTCTAAATAACGGATACATTGGTGTTCTTTCTTCAGAAGAAGAAGACAGGCCCTATCAGCACATACCTAAGCTTGCTAAGGCTCAATCAATAGCCAATGGAAGGGTTATATACGCTAACTACTTAGAAGGTTTTGGAAATCTGAATGATCCTGACGGAGCCTTTGGTGAAAATGGAGATCCCGCTAGCGTCACCTTTGAAGTTAATTACTCTGAGGTCCCGTCTGTAAGTGAAACGTCGTCAGATGTTGGGCCTCTTTGGGATGCTAGATGGACCCAACATGGCGAGGGTGATTACGTCCCTATGCAGACGGTTTGGCCGCAGAACTTTGTTGCAGGAAGCCAGATAAGCGTTAAGGTTGGCAGAGGCTACCTTACGGATCTCGGCGGATTTGGCGGGTTCTCCACAGGCGGAAGCTACCCAGATGTTGTTCCAGCGGTGTTGGAGGACAGGTGGCTTAAAAGCATAAGCTGGGACAACGACGGCACTCAGTATACAGATAGTATAGATTTTACGATTCCAGGAGGGGGTCCTGCAGTAGACATTACAGTAAGCGTCCCTGTTGCGTCTACTGGACAAGAGGTTGTGGACATACTTAACGAGGCTGCCCCTAGCACGCTTGTTGAGCGAGAGAGTCTTGTTGCCACCCCTTCCTCTTACGTAACATCCACTCATGGCGCAGTTATCAATTTCGCTACGTATGTTATCAGGGCGAAATTTTACTTAGAGTCAAACGAGCTCAGATTGAAGTATGAGATTGATGATCTAAATATACTCGGAATAACACATCTTGGCGAGTCGATTGGCCCGAATGACATTGGGAACTATCAGACAGGAAATACCGCTTATGTTCACCTCAA
>Ga0213860_10001157_pt1 | contig 10697 bp, 32 predicted proteins | sample PICome_3_FD_160118 | JGI IMG/M metagenome (GOLD analysis project Ga0213860, IMG submission 160118) | Coastal seawater microbial communities near Pivers Island, North Carolina, United States - PICO550 | ecosystem: Environmental > Aquatic > Marine > Coastal | place: USA: North Carolina...
TGCCGCCTTGTTGGTGCAGCCTTCGCTCAAAATACTTCGATTGACTTTCAGAACTTCTGAGCAATCACACAGCGGCTGCCTGCCCAAGTACCCAGTGCACGGGGAACGGGAGTGGAGGTCAGTGTCGCAGGGTTCGAATCCCTGAGCCGCTCTAATTTCAAAATCTTTTTCAATGAAATATCTTTCTTTCGACGAAGCTATGTGCTTCGCTTACGGTCGGACTATGCTGTTCGGCGGATGCTCAATCGCTCTCGTATACGAGGACGGCGAAACAAAATACTACATCCCTAACAAGGGCTTCGTAGTCGGTGGCGTAGTGCCTGAGAAGTCCATTGGTATGGACAACGAATCTGCCTTCAAGCATATGTACAACCGCTTCCACTTGCAAGCGCAGATGGAACTGAATGAGAACGGCAGCGCAGTGATGGGTATGTGGGTAGAGGACGGAAACAAAATTGTCTTCGACCTGTGTAACCTATACGACAACGTAAAGTCGTTCAAAGTCCCGCTCGAAATCGCTGCGAAGCGCAAGGAGCGTGCCATCTACGACCTCGAAGCTGAACGTGAAATCTTTGTAAATACTGGAGCATAATGGAAAATTGGATAATGTACGGACGAGCCGAGCGTGGCGCATACGGGGGGAATTGGGTGAAGATTGCATCAGGTGCAACTCAACAGGAATGGATGCGAGCGCAGCACTGGTGGAGCCGTGTGCAAATATGGGACGAAATCAAAACAGAAAATCAATGAAAGTAATGCTACACACATACAACGAGGCAGTCAACTGCGAGAACAACTACGTTCGCACGTTCGCTGACTATGAAGACCTGTTGCTCCACTTGGTGGCAATCGGTGATGATGGATACGAAACCAAAAAAGTGACATTCCTATGAAAACACAACAACACATTGATGCGCTGTACGAACGGCGCAAGACAGCGGGCGGCTTCGAGCAAGCGCTGATCGACGCATACTTGAAAGCCGATAATGGCAACACAAGAATCCTCGAAGATGCCTTCAAGGGCACACGGTTTGACCTGACCCCGAAGCCAAAGTTCAACAGCGGCGTGGAAACGCTACGCAATGCCGCGTACTGGTCAGGGCATCGTCACGAGTACCTGAACGACGACAAAACAGCCTACCAAATCATAGACGAATACCTGAAGGAAAATGATTAAAGCAACACTACAATTCGACAATGGCTACCGCAGCCACTGGTCATCGCCCAATCCCTCAGCGGGATGGGTGGTGCGCAAGGTCTTCAACGACGAAGCCCATATGGAAAACTTTATCGCATACATCGAGCGCAAGACGGGTATGCCACTGGACGAACTTTACATCGACGAACAATGAGCAACACAGTATGGGATTATATGTACGAGAAGTACGGCGAGCAACTGGAGATGACTCGCGAACAGGTCTACGAGATGACCATCGAGGAACTGGAATACGTAAGTGAAATTTTTAACGAACAACAATGAACACATCAATCTTCAACACGCGAATCATTCGCAAAGGCTCAAAGGTGCTATACCGTGGGTCGTGGGGGCGCGACGGACAGCGCATCGCAGAGGTAATCGCAATCGAGCAGACGCAAGGCCCGAACGAAAAGTACGGGGATGAGGTGGATGCTGTGGGCTTGGATGAGCATTACGTACTGACCCTGAACAACGGTCATTGGTGCTACTCTTATCAAGTTGATGGTCTTGTCCAACCTACTGAAAACCAATCAGTTACAAAATAAATTTGGAATAACGAAAACTCTGCCTTATCTTTGTAGGGCAATTCAGCAATCAAAATCTTTAACACATGGCATTACCCACACTTACCGACTTCCTGACTTCTTGGGATAAACTCATCGTTACTGGCATGACTCCTGAGCGCAACGACTCAGTGATGACTACCACCACGAACAACATACCCGTGGCTATCGAATACCGCCACCAAATCAGCGCACACACTGGCGAAACATCCACGGTTGCGTACCTCGTAGCTACGGATTCAAACGGCAACCGAGTTACCCTGCGTAATCAGACGTATGGATGCTTCGATGATGAAGAGAAGCAGTTCCACCAATGGTTCGCCACGAAAATGGCAAGCGCGATAGAACTGGATGCGCGACAACGACTGGAGTTGTCGAGAACCATCGACGACTGGTTGGCGGAATAACTACATAGCATTGACACTGGCTACAGGAGGCTGTGGATTGGTGTGTGCATCTCAACATACGTTCCTTCTACCCTTTACCGAGGGCTTATGGCAACGAGCGTGAGAGATGTGGTGGTTCGATTCCACCCTTTGCTACAACGGTACTCACCATTAAATCTGGTAGGTGGGCTAAGTCGATACCAGGACCACTGAGCGCGAAAGCGTGGATAGAAGGGATAAACAAAGCCGAACGTATTAACTCAAAACTCTAACACATGGATACATACACTCTGGTGCTGTGGCCTGAATCACAGACATACATGGACGAGGCATGGTTTGATGACCACGCTGTCCTTGCCGACTACGATTCAATCGGTGAATCGCAAGCATACTTTATTCCAACTGAATACATCAAATCATGAACGACGAAATCATTGCCCGACTCGAATTCTTCGAAGAAACCTATGCAGGTGAAATCGAAACTTGGATAGACCCCGTAACCAATACCTACTACCACGTACCAATCGAAATCGTGCGTGACTTTGACAACATTGAAGAACTCTTTAAGGAATGACACGACAACTCAACCTCCCAAACGGTGAGTACATACTCGTCACGTTTACCAACGAGGGCGTAGTGTATGACCGATACAATCAGAAAGACGAACTCCAAGAGGCGTATGGGTATGACTACTACGCTGATGACCTTGGCTTTACAATCTCAAACATATGATGAACAACACTATGACATACGAACAATTTGAACTGCTCCGTCAGTGGGCAGACCGTGTGGCTAACACAGCCAACGACACTGACACGAACATACGCTCCATTGATCTCGTGCATGACATTGCAGGAATCTTGGCTAATGACGAACACTTTTTACCACGACTATGACAAAGAAAGAACTAATTGACCTGATGGCGGGATACCCCGATGATGCATCCGTAGTAATCGAGGTGCATGATACCTCCCTCCACGAAGACCTGTATGACTTTACGTTTGACGCTATCTCATGGAACCGATTCGACAACACTACATCCAACCCAATGGACGCTTTTGATTACAAAGAGATGCACGAACTACGGCTCACCGCCATCAACCACAACGAGAAATGATAACTGAAGACCTCAACCTACAAGACCTCACGCTCGAAATCAGCAGCGCATTCAATGATACTGGTGCGTACTGGAAACTGATAGACGTGCTCTCCAATCAGAATAAGATTCTGAACAGGGATGAGATAGAAGAACTGGTTGACAGGCTCGAAGCCTTCATCACACAAGAAGTGCAAGAAATAATTGACGAACGACTATGACACGACAAGAAAAGATTGAACGCTACATCGACTGCGTAATAGACAACATGGATTACAAAACCATGTATCTATACGTCTACGATACAATGAAGTACAGCATGGAGCATGACCACACAGACCAAGAGTTTGACGATTTATACAACGAATACTTTGAAGAACAATGAGCAGATTAACACAAAGCAAGGGCGTATGCCCGAACTGCAAGGCCGATAGCCATATCAGTTACAGCAAGCTGAAAGACCAGTACGACCCCGATGCTGTGTACTTCGACGTCAAGTGCCACAACTGCGGTACTACGTGGGACGAGCATTACAGCCTCGTGTTCTTCGAACAAGACAACATTCAAATACCCTCAGAAAAATGATGAACAAGAAACTGATTAACGAAGACGGCTTCTATGCAGGCAGCGAACTCATGTGGAGCTTAGAAGATGTGCTAAGAGTACTCAATGAGATGGACATGACAGCCTCAAAGGAGGACGTGGAACGCATACTGATTGCCTCATTCCAAGACAACCATATGCTTATGCAGCAAATCAACGAAGCAATTGGGAACACCATCGTATACATGATTGAAGAAGGACAACTAAAAACTGACGAACAATGAAATACTGGAGCGGAAAGGGTCAATACCAAGACCTATACGAAAAATACTGGAAAGAACTCGTACCTGACATGGGCGAGGCAGACACTACTGAAGGCGAAGCATTACGAGCGATAGCCCGTATCAATCACGACATATACAACAACGGTGGAGGTAACATCGTGGAGGTAGATGCCGTATATGATGATGACGGCGACCACTATGCAGACGAGTACAGCATCAGCCGTTTCTACGATGACTTCTTTGACAAGGTTGCCATGTTCACAGGGGATCACATGGGGGTGCGTAAATTCAAGCGAATGGTCGAGGACTTGGGTGCTGACTACTGGGATGGAGAACTCAACGATACAGTTGACAGCTTCATTGATAGAGTCGTGCAAAAGATTGATTCTCAGTTAGTTGCAAAATAAATTTGGATAAATGGATTCCGTCCTTTATCTTTGTCGAACGATTTCAAAACAACATCACACATGAAATACTACGCATTATTACACGGTGTATGTGGATTAGCCGAAGGTTACTCCGACACCACAGTCCGATGGTTCAACGACCGCCAAAAAGCCCTCGAAAAAAAAGGCAGCCTACTCAAGTCGCTTATGACTATCCCGTATGAAGGTATAGTCAGTTCAACAGATGGGACGGAGGACGTCATCACATTTACAGAGGAGCGTGAATGTGAGCAGGAGATTCTCAAAATCATCGAACTCAAACCTACGTGGCCTGAGAATGTGAGCATCAGAGAGTACCTCGTGTGGGACCAAATGAATTGCGAAGCCCCATACGATGGTGACTACCTACCGACTGACATGGCTGTCATCAAGGACTTGTGCGAACGACAAGAGGCTGTTGCTGACACCTTCGATGTTGAGGCATTCCACGAGTTTGTCCGCGACATATGGTACGGAGGTATTGCTATGTTCGATGCCGATGACCTATGTGTCTACTACTTCCAAGTGCCTAAACCAAACCAATTTACATCATGAACGTAAACGACTTCATCTTCCTGTGTGAGGAGTACAATATCGATCCCGTGATTGCATCTGAGGACGAGGGTGTACGTAAAATCCTCAAGACACCAACATCAAACGTAAACCAGCAGTTAATGCTATCAGGCTACCTGCACAAACATTTCTAATCATGACACCACAGCGTAAGCAAGAACACATCCGCAACATCGCGTTCTGCATCAAGCACGGCGCAACAGGTTATGCGACTGCAAACTTTACTATCGACGACTTGCCTACACCACAGCGGACTGGCACATTGACACAACAAGATGCCTATGCACGAGGCAAGGCACACATCATCTTTGAGGAGTTCCTCAAGCAAAACCCTGACATCAATGACTGACATTATAAGCAAGATAACAGCCTATGAATCGGGCGACATATACGGTTGGGAAGTACTCGATATGTACGCAGACCTTATCAAGACAGGCATGATACTAAACCTGCAAGGGACGTACCAACGTGAGGCACGTCACCTGATCGAAGAGGGTATCATCGACCAACACGGAAACATTATTGACACATCTAAATTAAATGCCATATGAAGTATGCAGTATACAGGGTGTTCCGCGACTGGAACAAGCGCCCAGCAGTTCTCATGGAGAACCTTTCGAAAGAACAAGCACAGAACATCGTGCGTAATACGCCGTCCGAAGAGGACAGCATGGTTGTATTTGACGAAATGAGGTAAGCTATGCCAGCCATCAAGAAACACCCGAAGCACAGGAACATCAACGAGGATTGTTACATAGAGATATGCCTCGCTAACGGAACTGTATTCGATGATGAGTATGACGTGATCATACGTGATGAGGTGACAGGATTGGAAGTTCTGTCTGAGCGTGAGCCTGACTTCGATTGGGCATGGCAAACTGCCGAGTACTTCAAGGACAAGTACAATATTGAAATCATTGATAAAACCCCCTACTAATGAAGCTGTTTAATCGATCCCCTCCTGACGAGTGGGTTGCACCTAAGTATATCTGTGTACAGTCAAGCGTCCACAGCTGCAAGGCCCAGTCGTTTAACGAGTGGCAACAACACCTCCTTGAGCAAAGAAAAATTTTAAAGAATTTAAAATGAAGAAATCTTCACACACAGAACTGCTCGAAAAGGCAGAAGATGCAACGAATTGCGTAAGGGTTTTCGTAGACCGATACGAACTATGGGAAGAGATAGAATCCCGTAGGCGTTACAGTAAAATTACACCCAACTACGAATCGTTAGGTAAGAAGTATTACGAGGCGTATCTAATCGCCAAAGACCACGGATTTTAATATGAAGCGACCACTAACAAACGAGCGAGCCATCAAACTAATCAACAAAAAATTCGGTGGAAAAAGCAAATATGAAGCAACAGCTCTTATCTTTGCATCCGAAGACATCATTGAAAGAGATGTGCAGGAGTGGCTTAACACACCGCTTACGGAACTGTACGACTCATTCATCTACAACTCAGTAGAAGGTGTACATACAATCATCGATAACGCAATTAAAGAAGATGAATACTACGATGAAAAAGACCTTGCCTACGGAGCAATTAGCAAGATGGTTGCAGTCATGAAGTCCATGAGTGCATACGCCGATATATACCAGACATTACAGCAGGAGTCAGAACGCTGACCCTGGGTTGGCGAATGGTGTGCAGGGAGATCCTGCAACAGGGACAGTGATGTGTCCTTTGAGAAACAAAGCCAACCATTTTATTGCAGGGACGTGACCAAATGAACCTCAGCTCTTGTCGGAGGAGTTACCGAGTATCCACCCGAACCGACAGCTACACGCATCTTGGTTTGGAATGTATGTAGTAAGGGTAAAACCCTGGTCACGTCTGTAATCTGCCCATGGGGGTTATGGATACTAAAGACTGACACGCTGGAAAGACAGCGGAATTGTGTTTGCAGGGAGGGGGAGCTTAAGGTTGTGCTTCCCCTCTTGCAAGCCCAAATTGAATTCACTTAAAACCAACATATATGACAGACGATGAAGTAAAGCTTATCATAGATGAGTATTACAAGACGATAGGAATCGTCAGGTCTACAAGAAGGCACAGCTACCAAGTTAAAGCGAGAGCAGCAATCATGGTGGCACTTCGAGAAGACCTGAGCCTAAACAGAATAGGTAGGCTGTTCGAGATGGATCATGCAAGCGTACTGCATCATGAAAGAAAGCACGAAGCAAACATGAAATACTGGGACGGTTATGCCGAAAACTTCAAGATAGCCAACGGGCTTGTGAAGTCAGTAACGAAACGCTTATCATACCAAGCAAGACTAGCAGGTGTGAAAGCACAGATCAAATACCTCGAAAAAATGAGAGAAACTTTAATTGAAAAAATCCCAACTCTATGAGTAATTACAAATTCAAGACCACGAACATACGTGGCAAACAGTACGTTGAAGTCAACGAACGAATCAAGTTCTTCCGACAGGAGGAGCAATACAAGGACTGGACTATCGCGTCCGAATTCACAGTGCTGGACTCCGAGCAGTGCGTATGTAAAACCACAATTGCTGACACCAATGGACGTGTCATTGCAACGGGTCATGCTCACGAAGTGCAGGGCTCATCCAACATCAACAAGACGAGTTATGTTGAGAACTGTGAGACCTCAGCCATCGGTCGTGCCCTCGCCATGTTAGGCATAGGTATCGATACGTCAATCGCTTCTGCCAACGAGGTGTCAGACGCTATCGCCAAGCAGGAAGCAGCGCCGAAAGAAGAGAACATCATGGACAAGGCTGTTTCGTTTATCAAGTCAGAGAACAACAAGCAAGAAGCATTTGATGCTATCATTGCAAAATATGGTGACCAGCTAACCGACCGACAAAAGACTGGTCTTAAGAAATTTGTACGATGACAATACCTGAAAAACTACAGAAGCGATACGGCAAGCCGCACGTTTCTTACTCCTCATTGAAGGTCGCTCTTTCCGACATGGCTAAGTTCGATCAGTACATGAAGGGCGAACTCAAGTTCGAATCCCCTGCCCTTGCATTCGGAACGCTTTACGACATGCTGTTGTTTGAGCGAGACAAGGCAATGGATACATACGTAGTGCTGAATGAAGACAGCATTATCGATATGTGCAGTGCTAAGACGATCAAGAGCAAAGCTCCTAAGATGACCAAGGAGTACAAGGAAAAGAAAGCAGAACTCGAACTGCAATACAGCGAGGAGGGCAAGACTATTGTCTCTCCTGATGACTGGAAGCAAGCGAACGAAATGATTGACCGTCTCGATGCTTCAGGGCTCAGCAAGCGCATGCTTAAGAGCAACCAGTATCAGGTGGAGTTCAATGAGATGATCGGGTCTGTACAAGTCAAAGGGTTTCTTGATTGCCTCGGTGATGGATTCATCGTGGACTCCAAGTCAACTAAAGCCGTTGACAAATTCCGATACAGTGTACGTGACTTCTGCTACGATATCCAAGCATACATCTACTGCGAGGTGTTTGGTGTCAATAAATTCTACTGGCTCGTACAGGAAAAAGCATACCCGTACCTTCCTGGTCTCGTGGAATGCTCTGACGAAACCCTGTTTGCAGGGAAGATGAAGTTTAACCAAGCCGTCAACCGCATCGATTCATTCTTAAACGGACTTGATGCAGGGGCTTCACCAATGCAAGATTATGTTCAATTCAAAGTTTAAACACATTAATGCGGGCTTCTTTATGGTATTAGCTTACCTTTGTGGTATCTCGCTTTTCAACTTAACACTTAATTTAATTCTATTATGAGCGAAAAAAAGTATGATTCCGTCCTCGTAGGATGGGCAGATGAGCCGAAGTTTAACGATCAAGGAGAGTTGATCTCTTGGAACCTTCGTTTGAAGGATCACGAGATGAAAGACATCCTCGACCAGTATATCACTCGGCGTGACGAAGAAGGACGTGGAGGCAATGCCTACATCACACTCTTCATGAGTAAGAACGGCAAAGCATGTGCCCGTGTCTTCAACCCTAACAGCGAAGCTGCCAAGGAGAAACGACAAGCCAAGCAGGAAAATGCTGGACAGAAAGAAGAAACTGTCTTGCCCTTCTAAGGCTTTAGCGTTATATGCCAGACTCGAATGGGGGCTGGGGAGTACAAAGCTCCTCAGTCCCTTTTCTTTCTCCGCTAGTAAAGGAGGTCAGGCGTTTACGTTTAGAGTGCATGTATCGTACCATGACGACAAGTTCAATGTAGACCTCCCGTCATTTGACGAAGACTACATAATATTGTTCATCCCAAACAAGTTGGCCGACAACTGCATACTTTTGCTGTCTGAAGATTGTAAGGATCATGCAGGCGGTAATGTAACCATGCAGTGGTTAGCCCCTAAAATCCAACGCAAATGGAGAATGGAACTCAAAAAGATATCTTCTATATGACGATTCGCGTGGCGTACAAAAAAGGCAAAAGGCTGTACGAGAAGCCCATGTGGGCGGTAAGTATATACGAAAACCCAAATGAGATCATGAACCTGGACGATAGAACCATGAGCAGAATCTCTTCTGAACTGTACGGCAAAAACTACAAAGGAAAGAGAATGATTATGGTTAGAGAAATAATGGATAAAACCAAAGTCGGACGAACAAGTAGATCATCATGGCAAAAATGAAGAAGCAAGTGGGTGGCAACCACTACTCCAAAATGGAGATACAGCCAACCGAATTCATAATGAGGAACAGCATCCCATTCGCGGAGGGCAACGTAATCAAGTATGTATGCAGACATCACGACAAGAACGGAGCCGAAGACATCAAGAAAGCAATTCACTACCTAGAACTCATACTAGAAAATCAATACAATGAAAGTAACATTCTTCAAAGACCTGTACGACAAAGACAATCCGCACCCAGCAAACGTGACGGAAGCCCTAAACAGAATCAAGACGGGCCAATCCAAAACTACGATTGATGATGTACGATCAGGCAATAGAGAAGCGAAGAAGAAGCTACCAATCGTATTATTTAGTGGCGAATTTTCGGCACGTAATGACGAGGCGTTGTTTGAGCACAGCGGACTCATTGTACTCGACTTCGATCACATTGATGTTGAGAAATCAAAGAGCGTTATTGCCACGGATTCTCATGTATACAGCTGTTGGGTTTCACCGAGTGGGGATGGTATTAAAGCGCTAGTAAAGATCACCAACCCTGAGAGACACAGGGATCACTTTAGGTCTCTAGTCAACTACTTTAAAAAGCAATACAGCCTTGAAGTAGATGAGTCAGGAGCGAATGAATCGCGAGCATGCTTCGAGTCATACGACCCAGACATAGTAATCAACCCTGACGCTAAAAAGTTTGGTGGGTTTGCTTCTGAACGTAGCGAAGCTGTACAAGAAGCGCGTAAAGGCATAGTGACAGACTACCAACGACTCAACCTCTCTGCCAGGAAGATCCGACATGCTGACGATGGCGACAAGCACAAAGAACTGCTTGGTGCTGCACGATTGGCTGGCGGATATGTAGCTGCTGGGAGGGTAGAGGAAGAAGAGGCTGTTCGTATACTCTTCAGGGAGATATGCAAGCGTGACATTGACTCCGAGGATCACGCCATGAGTACTATCCGAGAAGGTATCGAGCATGGAAAGAAGTCGCCTATTCACGAGATCCTGGAACTCGAACAGAAGTCTG
>Ga0213860_10001158_pt1 | contig 10683 bp, 10 predicted proteins | sample PICome_3_FD_160118 | JGI IMG/M metagenome (GOLD analysis project Ga0213860, IMG submission 160118) | Coastal seawater microbial communities near Pivers Island, North Carolina, United States - PICO550 | ecosystem: Environmental > Aquatic > Marine > Coastal | place: USA: North Carolina...
AATGTTGTATTTATGGGTATGGGAGAGCCGCTATTAAATTTTGAACCTGTTATTGAATCAGCAAAGATTATGAAGGAACAACTTGCATACGGACTATCAAGAAAGAGGATAACTATTAGCACTTCGGGTATAACACCTCAAATAGATAAACTAAGCGATGAAATAGATGTCTCTTTAGCTATATCCCTTCATGCGCCAACAAATGAATTGAGAGATGAAATAGTTCCAATAAATAAGAAATACCCAATAAGCAATTTAATTGATTCATGTAACAATTACATAAAAAACTATGATGGTAAGAGAAGCGTCACCATAGAATATATTTTGATTGATGGTGTCAACGACTCAGAAGAATTAGCAAAAAAACTAGCAAAACTTTTATCAAATGTATCGTGTAAAATTAATTTAATACCTTTCAATCCTTTTGAGGGATCAGACTATAAGCGCTCAGAAATAAAAACTATTGAAAATTTTAAGAAAATTCTTATGGACAAAGGCTTTATAACAACATTAAGAGTTACAAGAGGAGATGCTATTGACGGAGCGTGTGGTCAGCTTGTTGGAAAATTAAATAAATCGGTAAAAGGTAAAAAGCTTATATCTCACAAACTTATATCATGACAGAAAATTTTAAGTCAGCTAGATCAGCAAAAATTGGCAAGGTTTTTAAGGTAGCAAGAAGGGAGCTAGGCCTGAGTAAAATTGAAGTTTCTAATGCAGCATTTATGAATGTAAGGTATATAAATGCCATAGAATCTGGTGATTATTCGGTTTTTCCGAGTGAGGTTTTTGCTAAAGCATATTTTACTAAATACCAAGATTTTTTATCAATAGAATGTGAGTTCCCACCATTATTTCAGAGCGACAATAGACAAGATAAAATTATTAAAAAATCAATTTCTGAAATTAATCCTTCATTAATATCAATTTATAGAATTGTAGGTGTAATAGTTTTAATAATTAGTGTGGTTGTTTACATAAATAGTAGTTTTTCGAGAGAAACTAAGAATAGCGAGCCTTCGTCAGTAAAAGAAACCTTAACCAATATTGAATCAAACAAAATAGAAGAAGCTATTAATTTTGATAATTTAATAGAAACTCCTATACCCATAATTAAGGATGAGCTTTCAGTTAATGACTCAAATAAACTTCTTTTAAGCTTCTTTGATGAGTGCTGGATTGAAATATATGCATATGATGAGTTGATAATTAATAAACTTTTTAATTATGGGGATAGCTTTGAGATTGAGATTGAAAGACCCTTTAGAGTTGTTGTTGGTAATGCAGGTGCCGTAGAAGCTTCATATAATGGCAAGAACATTGATTTTATTACTAATGCTAATAGACTTAACGTGAGTACTATTATATTTAATGATGAGTAATTGGATTAAAAGGAAAGAAACTTCTGTTGTTAATGTAGGAGGCGTGCCTGTTGGTGGCGGTAATCCTATTGCAATCCAGTCAATGACTAATACCAACACCTCTGATGTTTTATCGACTGTTAATCAAATTAATGAATTACAAGCCGCTGGGGCTGATATTGTAAGAGTATCTGTTCCTGGATTTGATGAGGCAAAAGCTTTTAAAGAAATTAAAAAAATTGTAACAATTCCATTAGTTGCTGATATTCATTTTGATTATAAGATTGCTATTGAAGTTGCTGATTCTGCAGATTGTTTAAGAATTAATCCTGGAAATATTGGAAAAGAATCAAAAATTAAAGAGGTTATTGCTGCTGCAATAGACAACGATGTCCCAATAAGAGTTGGTGTAAATGCTGGTTCGCTTGAAAAAGACTTACAAAAAAAATATGGTGAGCCCAATGCCGATGCATTGGTTGAATCAGCCCTCAGACATGTTGAGATATTAGATAGATTTAACTTCGATAATTTTAAAATGAGTCTTAAAGCTTCAAATATAGAAATGACTGTTGATGCATATAGGAAAATATCTAATCTAATTAACCAGCCTCTTCATCTTGGCATAACTGAGGCAGGTAGTTTTCGTGCTGGCACAGTAAAATCTTCTATAGGAGTTGGAATGCTTTTATCTGAAGGTATCGGAGATACTATTAGAATTTCATTAGCATCCAATCCAGTTGATGAGATTAAAGTTGGTTGGGATATATTAAAAAGTCTTAATATTAGAAGTAGAGGAGTAAAAATTATTGCTTGTCCTAGCTGTTCTAGACAAAACTTTAATGTAATTGAAGTAGTTAATGAGCTAGAGGAGCGGCTAGAGGACATATCCGATGATATTGAAGTTGCTATCATTGGTTGCTATGTAAATGGTCCTGGAGAGAGTAAAGCAGCAGAAATTGGTTTGACTGGTGCAAGTCCAAAAAATTTACTTTATGTTGATGGCATGCCTGATAAAAAAATTAGCAGTGAAAATTTAGTAAAAGAGATAGAAGAAAAAGTTAGAGAAAAGCTATCATCAAGAAACACAAAAGACATTATTGCAAGGGGATAAATTGGATAAAATTCAATCATTAACAGGTATGCTAGATCAGTATGATGATGGAGATATGTCCAATACATCGTCTAAGTTATTTGAAGTAGAAAAGATAATTAAAAACATATTTCTAAATTACAAATTCCAAGAAATACGAACTCCTGTATTGGAAGATGCCAACTTATTTATAAGGAGTGTTGGTAACTCTTCAGATATCGTTAATAAAGAAATTTATTCTTTTAATGATAGAAATGATAAAACTATCGCGATGAGACCTGAGGGAACTGCAAGTGTAATTAGATCAGTCATTGAAAAGAAATTAGATCAAACAACTCATAAATTATGGTACTTAGGACCTATGTGGAGGTATGAAAGACCTCAAAAGGGCAGATATAGACAATTCAATCAAGCTGGTATTGAAATATTGGGAATACCAGAGGGCTTACCAGAGTATGAAATGATTTCAGTAGTCTGTTCTCTTATTGAAGAATTTAAACTTAAAAACTGCAGCATCAAAATTAATCATTTGGGGGCTAGAGAAAATAAAGAGTCTTTTTGTAAAGCTCTTGTAGATTTCCTAGAACCATTTAAAAAAGATCTTGATAAAAAAGATTTAGATAGGCTTAAAAAGAATCCATTGAGAGTTCTTGATTCAAAAAATGCTGAAACTCAGATAATTCTGCAAAAAGCACCCTCTATAAAAGATTTTATAGACCAAAGCTCAATTGATTTGCTTGAATCTATTAAAAATGAATTCTCAGAGTTATGCAGAATTGAAATTGATCACAATTTGGTAAGAGGTTTAGATTATTATTCTGGTTTTGTATTTGAGGCCACATCATCAGAGCTGGGTGCACAAGATTCATTTTTAGGTGGCGGAAGATATGATCAACTTTCTTCTCAACTTGGGGGAAAAGACATGCCTGCAATTGGTATGGCTATAGGACTTGAAAGGATGGCTAATATTGCAAAAATAGATCATGTAAACGGAAAATTAGTCACATTTGTGATTGCAGCTAGCAATTTAGAACCAAAAGCATATAAAATAGCGCACCATCTAAGGTCAATTAATAGAGAAATCACTCTTGATATTAGCTTATCAGAGGGAAGTCTTAAATCTAAGATGAGAAAGGCTAATAAGAATAATTCAGATTACGTAATTATTATTGGCGAAGAAGAGTTGAATAATAGAACGGCTGTTATAAAACCTTTGAAAGATGAACTTGGAGAGCAGCAAACTGTCTCAATTGAAGGTTTATATAGTTTTTATGAATCTTTGTAGGTTAAGGAAATATTTATGAACGAAATTTTTGAAAACAATACAGCTTTAACATCATTACGTAATTTTTATATGAATTACAAAAAGCCTATACTCTTGATTATTGGCACCATAGTCCTATTAGTTTCAGCTAATCTAATAAATAATCAAATTAAAAATATTCAAAATGTTCAAGCTGCTGAAATATATAATAAGTGGATTGCGCAAGAAACAGATACTGAAGAAGGAAAGTCACTTTCTGATGAATTGTTTGATGATTTAATTAATTCATATAAAAAAACAGGATATGCGAACATAGCATTACTTAACCAAGCGGCACTTAAGGCACAGAATGGGGATTTTGAGTTAGCTCTCAATTATTTTATTGCACTAAAAGATAATACTAAGGGTATTGGCGGTAATGAGTTACTAAGCAAGATTGCTAGTATTAATGCTGCAAGAATAATGTATGCACAAGAAGATTATGACAAAGCATTAGAGATTTTGGAGGAATATTCTTCATCAAATGCTTCCATTCATGAACTTATTGGAGATATTCTTTATAAACAAGGTAAGATAGATCTTGCAAAAGATCAGTATAATCTAGCCAGAGATAAATATACTGACGAAGCTTCTCTCTCAATTATTTCAATGAAAATTTCAAATTTAACAATATAAAGAATCTAGATGCATATTTTTAATTTAAAAACTAATAATTATTTAGTAGCCTTCTTATTGATTTTTATTCTTTCCTCTTGCTCATCCCTGAGTTCATTAAAATTTTGGGAAAGTGAGGATATTGATCCTGACGAGCCAAAGACTCTGAACCCTATCACTAACTCTGTAGATGTAAATGTTGATTGGAAAAAATCTTTCTCTGGGAATAATCTTCTTGGTAATTTTGTACCAGCTTTTAGTGCAAAGAGTATTTTTTTTGCTGATGCAGATGGAAATATAAAATCAATTGATCCTTCTTCCGGTAATCCCCAGTGGGAGCAGAAAGTTGATGAACTATCTTCTGGAGTAGCTGCTGGATTTGGGATAATTGTTGTTTCAGATATTAAAGGAAACGTTATTACATTAAACCAAGATAGTGGTTCCATCTTATGGACTGTTAATGTGAAAGGCGAAGTTTTAGCACCACCTGCAATTGATGCAAAATTTATTATTGTAAAAACTGGGTCAGGAGAGTTACTTGCTCTTGATAAATCCAGTGGTGAAATTATGTGGTCTTATAGATCTAAACTTCCGGCGCTTACAATAAGAGGAAGCAGCAGTCCTGTAATCGATGGCAATAATGTTTATGCTACTTTTGATAATGGAAGACTTGGAGTTTTTGAGCTTGACTCTGGTTTTATACTCTGGGACGGGGCCATTTCTTATGTTAGAGGCTCATCAGAGCTTGAAAATTTAATTGATTCTGATTCAAGCCCAGTTGTAGAGGCTGGCATTGTGTACACAACGAATTATCAAGGCAACCTAACTTTATTTGATGTCGCTCAAAAAAGAGCTATATGGCAATCTGAGGCATCTTCTTTTTATTCCCCATTATTAATAAAAGGTTTAATGATTTTAGTTGAATCAAAATCAAATTTAAGATCCTTTTTCACAAAAACACTTGAAGAATCATGGGCTTCAGATGAATACTTGAATAGACAATTATCTAATCCAATAAGCTTTTCTGGTTATACCCTGGTTGGTGACTATGAGGGCTATATTCATATTATTGATCCTTTAAATGGTAAAACAGTTGGTAGAAAAAAAATTTCAAAAGAACCTATTAAAAAGATCATTAGTAGAAGTAAAAATTTCTATGCAGTTGATGAGTCCTTTAATTTATATTCATTAAGCATATAAAATGATATGTAGCCATGTTTACATCAATAGCAATCATAGGAAGACCTAATGTTGGAAAATCAACACTTTTCAACAAATTAACAAAATCTAGACAAGCAATAGTTTCTGACTTTTCTGGCTTAACAAAGGATAGAAATTATGGGTATATATCTTTTGGAAATGAGAAAAGCCTTCTAATTGATACAGGTGGTATAGCTCAAGATGACACTATTTTGAAGGAAGATATCTCTGAGCAAGCCTGGATTGCTGCAGAAGAATCAAATCTGATAATATTTCTTCTCGACGGTTCTCAGAATTTAAATAAAGAAGATTTAGATATTCTTTCAAGGTTAAGAAAATTAAATAAAACCTTTATAACAGTTCTTAATAAAATAGATAAAAAATCAGATGCTTTAATCAAAGAGGATCTAAATAAAAAGGGTATTAATGATTTATTTGAAATTAGTGCGGAACATAACAAAAATCTTGTTGATTTAAGATCGTATATAAAGAATTCACTTCCAAGCAGCAATACTAAGATACCAGAAGGTAAGAAAATAGCAGTTTTAGGTAGACCTAATGCTGGAAAATCTACATTTATTAATAAATTTATCAAGGAAGACAGATTAATTGTTTCAGAAATAGCAGGAACAACTATCGATGCCATTAGTATTCCTTTCTCTGTAAATAACGATGATTTTATTTTTATAGATACGGCTGGCATCAGAAAAGGCTATAGAAATGCTCATAAAATAGAGTATTTTTCATATGTTAGAGCTATGCATTCTGTTGAGACCTGCGATGTTGTTATTTTTATATGCGATGCCAATGAAGGGCTTGTAGATCAAGATTTAAAAATAATGAATATGGTATCCGAATTAGGTAAGCCTCTAGTTGTAGCATTCAACAAAATGGATTTACTTAGTAAAAGGCAAAAAAATGATTTATATGAAACAAAAAAAATTCAATCTAATTTTGTTGATAACTTTTTTAAAGTAGAAATTTCTGGTATCAAAAGAAAGGGTTTTAAAAAGCTTTTTAAAGTAACAAATAATGTTATTGATAATGCACAAAAAAAGTATACAACTTCATCATTGAATAAGCTTTTAGAAAAATTTACATCTCAAAGCGCACCTCCATCTGTTAATGGAAGACAGTTAAAGCTTAAACATGTTCATTTTGGGGGTATTAACCCTACAACATTAGTCATTCATTCAAACCAGGATAAAAAAATACCTCAAAATTATAAAAAATATCTTGAAAATTCATTCAGGTCTGCATTAAAACTTCAAAGCATTCAACTTAAATTAATTTTTAGAAAATCTGAAAACCCTTTTGAAAATAGGGTAAATAAATTAACAGAAAGACAAATTAAGAAAAGACAAAGAATGATGAAGCATGTTAAAAAATAAATAGCTTATTTTTTAAAAATTCATTTATTTATATCGCTTATAATCGGTTATAATTATCCCATAAAACACATAAAAAAATGACATTTGTCACTTTCTTAATGACACAAAATAGACCTGTAAATATTAACCTTTTCAAGATAAAACTACCTCTATCGGCTTTTTTATCAATTACACACAGAATAAGCGGAATTCTTATATTTTTTTTAGTGCTTCCTTTATCGGTTTTGGCTTATTTTGAGCTAACAAAAAGCCAAGACTCCTTTGATAATTTTATAAATATTTACGGTGCATATCTTGGAATTAAAGTAGTTTGTATTTCTTTGATGCTTATATTTCAGTATCACATTTTTACAGGTATAAGACATATGTTGATGGATTTTCATATCATAAGTGAGAGCTTATCTTCGTCCTATAAATCTGCAATAGTTACTTTGGTCTTATTCGTTTTAAACGCTCTATTAACAATTTGGATCATGTTATGAAAAGTGGAAAACTCTATTGGTATTTACAACGTTACAGCGCACTTTATTTCATCTCATTTCTTTTATATCTAGAGTATACGTTTTGGACTACAGGTATTACCTTCCAATTTTTAACTACTAATAATTTATTTAAAGCTTCGCTTAGCATTTTTATATTACTAGCATGTGCTCATGCTTATGTTGGCTTGTGGGCTGTTGGAACTGATTATTTAACAAAAAGAACATTGGGTTTTATGTCTTCAGGTTTAAGTGCTTATGCAGATGTTTTAAGAAAAATATATGAAACTTTATTTATTTTATTAGGAGTATTGATTGCTATCCTCTACATTTCAATTATTTGGTTTTAATCTATGACTAATCACAATTCCTCAAACATCAAAACAATTGAATTTGATGCCTTAATTATTGGTGGAGGAGGCTCAGGAATGAGAGCATCTCTTGAGCTTGCAAAGTCTGGCTTAAAAACAGCTGTTGTCTCAAAAGTTTTTCCAACCAGATCTCACACAGTATCTGCACAAGGCGGCATAACTTGTGCTATCCAAAGTGCTGATCCAAATGATGATTGGAGATGGCACATGTACGATACTGTTAAAGGAGCAGACTATATTGGTGATCAGGATGCTATAGAGTACCTTTGTTCAGAGGGACCAAAAGCTGTTTTCGAGTTAGAGCATATGGGATTACCATTTTCAAGATTTGAAAATGGGAGAATATACCAAAGACCATTTGGAGGTCAGTCAAAAGATTTTGGTAAAGGTGGTCAAGCTGCTAGAACTTGTGCTGCTGCAGATAGAACTGGCCATGCATTGCTACATACTCTTTATCAAAATAATGTCAAAGAAGGAACAAATTTCCTTAATGAGTGGTTTGCAGTTGATATAGTTAAAAATGCTAAAAATGAAGTAACTGGAGTGATTGCTTTTTCAATAGAATACGGAGAAGTTGCCTATCTTAAAGCACAGTCTACTGTTATGGCTACCGGAGGTGCTGGTAGAATCTATGCATCTACTACTAATGCTCTAATTAATACTGGTGATGGTCTTGCAATGGCCTTAAGAGCAGGTTATCCAGCTCAAGATATGGAAATGTGGCAATTTCATCCTACAGGAATATATGGTGCTGGTTCATTAGTTACCGAAGGTTGTCGAGGTGAGGGTGGATATTTAATTAATAAAGATGGTGAAAGGTTTATGGAGCGATATGCTCCAAATGTAAAAGATTTAGCAGGAAGAGATGTTGTAGCTCGCTCAATGGTACTTGAAATACTTGAAGGTAGAGGGTGTGGAGAAAATAATGATCACATATATCTCAAGCTCGATCACCTCGGAGCAGATGTGTTGAATGCAAAACTACCTGGAATATGTGAACTATCAAGAACTTTTGCTCATGTAGATCCAGTATATGAACCAATTCCTGTTGTTCCTACCTGCCATTACATGATGGGAGGAACTCCAACAAATATTCATGGACAAGCTTTTAATAGAAATGATGGAGAAGACTCTATTGTTCCAGGTTTATTTGCGGCTGGCGAGGCGGCATGTGTTTCAGTTCATGGAGCAAATAGGCTTGGTGGTAATTCTCTGCTTGACTTAGTTGTTTTTGGAAGAGCTACAGGAATGTTTATCCAAAAAGATTTAAAATCAGGCGGTGGAGTGCAACCTGCTGATAAAGATGATATTAATAATGCACTTCACAGGCTAAATGCATTAAATAATTCTGAAAGTGGATTTGAAACAGCAGAAGTAAAAAAAGAACTTCAACAATGTATGCAGAATTATTTTGGAGTATTTAGAAGAGGTGAGTACATGAAAAAAGGGCTTGATGAGCTTCAAGAGATTCGTGAAAAAGTTAATCAACTTCATTTAAAAGATAAAAGTAATGCATTTAATACAAGCAGAGTTGAAGCAATTGAATTACAGAATTTATTTGAAGTTGCAGAGGCTACTGCAATAGCAGCATATAGCAGAGATGAAAGTAGAGGTGCTCATGCAAGAGATGATTTTCCTGAAAGAGATGATGAAAAATGGCTATGCCATTCTTTATATGATCCTTTATCAAAATCAGTTTCAAAAAGAGATGTGAATTTTAGTCCCTCAGAAGTTGAGGCTTTTCCACCAATTGTAAGGACTTATTAAATGGCAGCTAATACTTTAGAAGTAAATATGTATAGATATAATCCTGAAGAGGATAAATTTCCATACATTAAACAGTACAAGATTGAAAAACCAACAAAAGACATAATGGTTTTAGATCTGCTTCATTTGTTAAAAGAGAAAGATGAATCTATATCGTATAGAAGATCTTGCAGAGAAGGAGTTTGCGGTTCTGATGGAATGAATATAAATGGTAAGAACGGCCTTGCATGCATAACACCTTTATCTTCTGTTATTAAAAAAAATAAAATTGAATTAAGACCGCTGCCTGGATTGCCTGTGATTCGAGACTTAGTTGTCGATATGACAGAGTTTTATGCGCAATACGAAAAAATTAAACCATTTCTTCAAAATAGTACTACTGCTCCTGAGCAGGAAAGACTTCAATCACCTGAGGATAGAGACAAGCTTGACGGATTGTATGAGTGTATATTGTGCGCATGTTGTTCAACAAGCTGCCCATCTTTTTGGTGGAATCCAGATAAGTTTTTAGGACCTGCTGCCTTACTTCAAGCATATAGGTTCCTTGCAGATACTAGAGATCTAAAAACTAATGAAAGGCTTGATGATTTATCAGATCGTTTTAGTGTTTATAGATGCCACGGAATTATGAATTGCGTAAGCGTGTGTCCGAAAGGATTAAATCCAAATAAAGCAATTGGCCAGATTAAGAAAATGTTATTAACAGATAACAATAAAATTATTACTTCAGATGGAGCTATGAATTAACTTGAAATGACTAATTCAATGCAAGAACTATGGGGGAGTTCACATTTGTCACCAGGACATTCTGCTTACTTGGAAACTTTATACGAAAAATATTTAAATAATCCTGAAGAGCTATCCTCTGAATGGTTAGATTTTTTCAAAAAGCTACCAAGTTTATCAAATGGGCATGTTGAAATATCTCATCAAAGCATTCTCGATGAGTTTAGAAATTTATCAAGGGCCACAATAAGTTCAAATAATGCAACTGATGAAAGACAAGGAAAGGTTATAAGGCTTATTCAAGCCTATAGAAATAGAGGTCATCAAGAGGCCAATTTAGATCCTTTAGGGATTATGGAAAGAGATATCATTGAGGATCT
>Ga0213860_10001159_pt1 | contig 10676 bp, 18 predicted proteins | sample PICome_3_FD_160118 | JGI IMG/M metagenome (GOLD analysis project Ga0213860, IMG submission 160118) | Coastal seawater microbial communities near Pivers Island, North Carolina, United States - PICO550 | ecosystem: Environmental > Aquatic > Marine > Coastal | place: USA: North Carolina...
AGTTTGTAATTCATTTATACAACTTGTAACTACTTCACTTTTGTTATAGTTTTCAAATACTATAACTTCAAAATCAACACCTATGTTTACAATAAAACCATCAATTATATTTACACCATCTGTCAATAACCTATATTCACTAAGGTATTTTTTTAGGTTTTCTTTTACTGCTCTATTGAGTGTTGTTAAATGATTTTCTGAATCATAACCAAGTAAATACAAGTTTATAGCAAAAGGATTATTCTTTTCACTTACATTATCTTGTTTACCAATTAAAAAGTTTCTAACTTCATCCGAAACTACTTCTCGATTTGGTTCTTCGTTTTCTGGTTTATTTACAAAATCCATTACCAAATCAGTAAACTCTTGTAATGCACTTGGTGATGAAAGAATAGATGATGGAGAGTTGTTATCTAGTTTTCCATCTGCACTTGCATACGCTTTAGCAACCGAACCATATCGAGTTGGCATTGAAATAGCTCTTACTTGATAATCCTTTGCGGTTACTGCTCTATTTTGAGAACCAAAATTTGCAAGAGCGTTTTCTCTAATTTCATCTATTGTTTCACTTCCTCTACCTCCAACTGCGGGTATTTCATTATCAACTGCTAGTGAATTTTTAACAGTATTATATACACCTCTTTGGGTTGGTGTGAACTGATTTAAATCTTCATTATACGCAACTCCTGTAATTCTTGTTACAGTTCCTTTGGGTACATTTGATTCAGTTCCACCACCAGTTAAATACTTTACAGTAATTGTTGTATTTGCTGGAGAAGTTCCATAGGTTTTAGTTTTTAAAAAGTTTGTTGGGTCAAAAGATTCTTCTAATCTATTAATTGAATTTGGTAATCCCAATCCTACATTTTTTAAGTTAGGAATTAATAACTCATCATTTGCAGTTGAATCTCCAGCTCCAAACTGAATAGTTGTGGTGTTATCTTCATTTACTCGTAAAGTAAATCTTCTTGGAGTTTTTAAAGTTTTTAAAACTCTAGATACCGTATCTCTAAATTGAAATAAATCAGGGTCATTATCTTCTGTATTTGGACTATCCACAAATACCATTTCTTGTGCAAGATAAGGAACTTCATAATACTTATTTCCGTTTGAATCTCTTACATCTAAAATCTGTACTACATTTGTTTCAGTTAAATCTATTTGTTGAAATGATTCATAATTTCCAAATGATACTTGTTTTTCATTTAGTGTAGATGCAATTGCTTGTACTTCTTTTTTTACCAAATAAAAATTAGGTTCTCCACTATCAGTATCTCTTTCATATACTGTTATTTCTCTATCAAGTGGGTCATTAAAATCAAGTTCTTCTATTACTCTAAACTCAGTACCATTGTATGTAGATTCAACCGTCATGCCTTCTTGTATTCTAAGATAGAATGTATCATCTGGTTTATTATTTCCACCAGTTCCAATAGAAGGAACTAATTGATAAACCGATAGTGTTGTTACTGATGGTGAGCTAACCTTTGGTTTATATCCTAAAAATTGTGAAAGAGCAAGAACACTTCTTTTATCCTCTGCATAAGGAAGTAAAGATTCTTTAAAGGTATCATCAATGTAATACGAAAGAACATCTCCTAAATAAGATGCCATTTCTATAAACATCATACCAGGTGATGTCTCATTGAAATCAGAATAAGTTTTTGGAAAGTATGTTTTGGCATACTCAATAAGGTTTTGTCTAAAAGATGTAAAATCCTTATTAAGGTATTTTATATCCTTACCCTTGTTTTTAAAGTTTTTATTTATTGTATTATTAGTTGCCATTTATTATACTGTAAAAGTTACTGTTTCTAAGTTTGCCGAATCTCCAACTGTAAAGCGTAATGAAACATTTACTCTGTTTTGGTCTTTCAACACATCAGTTTGTTCTATATCAATGTTATCAACATTAACAAAAGGTAACCATCTTTGGATAGATTCATTTATCGTATCCTCTATTTTTGTTGCAAGTTCATCATCATTAAAATCAAAAACTAATGCACCTAAACCACTTCCTAAAAAAGGTTGCATTACTCTTTCTTGTTGTTTAGTTAAAAGTAATGACTTTATATTTGTTTTGACTTGGTCAATAGTTTTAAAAGATTGTTGAAACGCAACATCACCTATTTGTAATGGTAATGTTATACCTATTCCATAATCTTCAAATTCTTCTAAATCTTGTACGGGTTTAGAACCTAAAACTACTGCCATATCTTATTACATTCCTGGTCTAAAAGGACCTTTCTTTTTATCCATAGCCTTCATTAACTGAGAGTAATCTCGGTTTAATGCTTTGTTTACAACCTCGTTACCAGTATCAATACCAATACCGTTTGGATTTGGGCCTGTGTTCATATCACCATATCCCATTTGTTGAGCCATTTGATTCCTCAAAGCATCAACACCACCACCTTGTATATTAGATGAGTTAAAACCAACAGTTTGATTTAAAACTTCATTTAAAATTGGGTTCTTAGATAAATTTTTTGTTGTATTGTTTTCAGTAACAGGCTCATCTACATCCATAAAAGTTTTTTGAACTTGTGGTTGTTTTTGAGGTTTTAGTGCTTCTCTTAATTGTTTATTTTCTTTTAAGAGTTTAGTCATTTCTTTCTTAACACCCTCTTTAACCAAATTGGGTACTCGGCGTGTTACTTCTTCTTCTACAATAATTTGAATTGCTTTTACTAATTTGTCAGTATTCATTTTATTTGTTTTGACGATTTAATATAAATATAAAAATGTTATTTTTCTCGTTAAGAGGTTGGACAAGATTGAACTTCTAGTGAGTTTGGTACGGCTACTCGTGGATAACTTACCCACCTAAACTCTCTATAACCCTTACCATCACTAAGATAAAAGTTGTTGTCATTTAATGTTCCATCATAAGATGAAACATCTATTGCCTTTATATTACCTAATGATGCTTTAGGTGGAAATGTATTTCCCTCAACTTTATTTTCTGTTTTACAAACATCTAAAATAGAATCTTGTGAAATTAAATAAGTACCTTCTAATTCTGGTAATTTAAACAAAGTTGGTGGTTTTAATAGATATATACTCCAATTAACAAATCCAGGAGATGGTTGTCCTGTTGGTGGGTATAATGAAGTAGTTCTTGCAACACCAGATACACTTAATAAATGAAGTGTTGCCGCTAGAATAAAAACATTTAAAAATGTTTCTGTTTTTGTTGTAGGTATTACTGCGGGTAATTCAGGCCAATTACCAGCTGATGTTACTAGGTTTTGTTGTACTGATATATTTGAAGTAGAGCCAGGAGCTGGGAATATAGGAACAGGTATTTCATTTAGTTGTGCATTAGACCAATATATCTCTACTGCCTTTCCAAGTTCATTTAATAGATTAAAATCATCGGTTGGAGTAGTTACTCCTTTAAACAAAGCGATTATTGCAAAAGTTTCTAGTAAGTCTTTATTTCCTCTTTTAATTGCAACTCTGTTTATTATATCACCACCTTGTTTTACCGCATTATCATAGGCATTCGCAAATGTTTTTGCAAAATCTTCAATACTCCCAATAGTTTGTGGAGCATCCATGACTATTTTCATTTCATCTTTGAATGATTGCCAAGACATTATATATTTGGTAAGTTGTTTGTTACATTACCAACTGCAGATGCTGCGTTTCCAACCGCAGATGTTACATTACCAACTGCAGATGTTACACCACCAACTGCTCCTTGAACTGCACCAGCTACATCTGGTATCTCGGGTATGTTTGGTAATTTTGGTACCTCAGGAATCTTTGGTATTTTTGTAAGAGTTTGTTTTTTTAATTTTCTTGGTAATGGTGGTTTTTCAACTTTAATAGGTTCTGGTTTTCTAAACTGAGGAATTGGTAAGCTACCAATTATACCTTTTATATCTGGTATCTCAGGTATTTCAGGTATTATATCTGCAGGGTTAGGAACATCTGGTATAAAATCCGAAGGGTTTGGTATATCAGGTATTTGGTCTGTTAGGTTGTTGAGTGCATCTTGTGCAGCATCTGTTGCTGAACCTAAAGCTTCGTTTCCTAAATCTGTTAAATTTTCTGCCATTATACTGTAAATGTTTTTCTACTTAAACAACTGTTTAATTCTCTTTGAAGGGTTTGTAACTTTTCAACACTAGTTGGTCCTGGTGCAGTTACACCAGCTGGAGTTGCATATTGAGCCTGTCCCATTACTTCTATAAGTTTAGCAAGTATGAATACTAATCTATTTCCCTTAACCATTGGTTCTAAATCATTTGTATTACTTCCTAAATATATTTTTCCAGCATCTCCACTATCAAAAGTTAGAATTCTATCTTTAGCGGAAAATGTAAAGTTTTCTTTTGTAAAAAATTCAACACTATTTACATCAAAAGAAAGGTCTCCATCTGATGCAAAGGCAAAACCCTTTTTAGAGTAAAATCTCATTTCTTCTGTTTTCGATGACAGTATTATTCTGTCCGAATTTAGTAAAATTTGATTACCAACTAATTTAGAAGGTAAATCAGGAAACGAATCGGGTTGAGTATCTGTCGTAGATTTAAAGTCTAATTGATAATCTGCAGAAGACATTACAATTACAGAACCATCTCCATTTATATCTTCTTCTACTGGTAGATTTTCATCTAGTTTTCTATTATCACTTGATTCATTATTTCTTATGATTACAGTTGGTGCAAAAGTTTTTTTATCATTGTTATATGCAGAAAATCTAATTGATTGTCCAAAACTACTTTCAATTAAAGTATCACCCTCATACATTTTAAGATTATGTATTTTTTCTTGAGGTTGATAATACTTACCATATCCTATGGTGTTTGATTTATTAGTATTTGTTCTTGAGATTTGTGTACTTTGTACTTCACTATACTTTTTTGATTTACCAGTTTCAGATTTATTTGATGGAAATCCTACATCTATTAAATTATCTACTCCATTTACATTTGGACTGATTCCTTGTTTAAGTCTTCTATATCCAAAGTATCCTTTAGTAAATTCGTATATCTCTACTGTTTCGTTTCTTGTAGGTAAATCTTTAAATCCCATTTCCATTGGATAAGCCAATGGTAAAGATTTAGCGTCACTTATAGTTTCATCACCAGATGTTCTAAATTGAATTGCTCCTATAAATCTTGATTGAAACCCACTATCTTTTATTAACTCATGGGATTCATCTAATATAACATCATAAACAACTCCAAGTTTTCTATTAAAAGTTTTTCTACCTGAGTTATTTGATAAACTATTATTTACCGTTACAGTTCCACTTTCAAATCCCATTTACTTTACTTTTTGTTTAAGCTCTTCTATCTCATTTTCCAAATCCTCAACCCTTTCAACTTCTTGTTTTGTTTCTTCTAATTGGTCAAGAAGTTGTGCCTTTTCTTCCGCTGAAAGGAATCCATCTTCGCCTTCTGATTTGTTATTTGCTAACATTATTCGTTGAGCAATAGTTGCCAATTTTACAAGAGCATCATCATTACGAACAGATGTATCTACAAGGTCTTTAATAATAGGACCAATCATTGCTACATCTCCATTGTGTTTTATTTTATCTTTTAGCTCGTAAATTAGTTGAGAAATTTTCTCTTTTTTGTTTATTTGGTTTTTATAAATGTCCTCAAATAATCCACTTAAATTTTTTCCAGGAAATAATTCGAAATCTATTCCACTCATAACTTGTTTATTTAGTTAATAATAAAATTGATGTTGCAACAACACCTAATGTAGTACCTACTTTATATAAAAATGTAGTTCTTCTTTGTCCCTTTAATTCTTTTAATAAATCTTCCGATTTCTTTGATTCAAGAGCAAACTGTTCATTTGTTTTTTTAATAATGTCTTCTAAGTTAAAAGTTTTAGTTTCAAGTGAAAAAATAACACTATCTTTTACTTGTACCTTTTTTCTTTCAAGAGTTAGTAGTTCAATTGTTTCTTTTAATTCCAATTGAATACCATCATAAGAAACTAAATCTTTAATAACGAGTTTCGCTATCGGTTCCTTTAAGGATACTATCGTATCGTTTTGTGAAAAACTCTTGAAGCTCACTAATAGTAAGAGAATCAACACGACTAACTTTTTCATCTGTTTTATTCTTTATATTTGTAATGTTGCTCTGAACTCTGTCTATATCTCCATCTATAAGTTCAAGCTCAGTATGTAACGATTGAATTCTAGTATCAAGTTCTTTATTAAGTTGTTGAACCGAATCTATTTCTTTTCCAAGATTATCAATCTTTTGATTGTATGATTCTATATCAGTTTTTAACTCTCTCATATTTAAGAAAGTAAAAGCGATAAAACACATACATACTAAAATAAGTCCATTTGTATATTTCATAGTATAAATAAATATCAATATATTAAAAATACAAAACCCCCATTGGTTGTGGGGGTTTTTTTGCATTATATTTTATTTATAATTATTCTTTTTTTCCGAAGATTTTTCCTGCCTCGCCGATACCAAATGAACCAAGTGTAATATACACAAATGAATTAAAGATTGTATCAGAGATAACTAAATCTGTTCCTACAAGTCCTGTTATAATGTCAGCAGCTGCAAAAATTGCCATAATAGCAAAAGATGCAAAACCTACTACTGATTTTTCATTGATGTCGTTCTCATCTTTAAAAATGTCTTTAAAAGCCATAATAATATATTTTTATTAAGTTAGAATTAATATAACTACTTAACAAAACATATTACTTATAAGTATTCAGGACTCCAAAAATCATCAACTCTATCTTCAATCATTCCATGTTCAAGATAGTCATTGAGTAGTTTTTTCTGGTGTTTTTTCATTTCATTTACAACCTTTGTAATGTAGTGAGTTTTACAATCGGTCATTTCTCGTATAAGAAGATAAAGGTGTTTTTTGTTGAAGTTTTCTATGTATTGACTTCTTCTAAATAGTTCTAAAACTGCATCTGCAATTTGTATATCTCTTTTTTTAGTAAATACACTTGTTAGGTTTTTATCCCAATAAGATAACATGAGTTCCTTAAATTCAGAAAACTCATCTCCTTGTTCTCTATCATAAAAATCATTTTCAGGATTCCATGTTTCTGGCATTTCTGATAAAAGTGCAGTTTTTTTCCATCGTTTGTAATTTCCATTATTTTTTAAAATAAGATGATTTTTGGCTACGATAGAAAAATAAGAAAATGCTTTTCCCTTACCCTCTTTGAACATATGAATTTTTTGAATCAATGTAGAAACTACTTCAGCTTGAACATCTGCCTTTGGTACATCAAAGTAAGTAAACTTAAATGTATTTAAAACATTTTCTGCAAGTTTTTCAAATGGGTATTTTATTTCTTCTCTATAAATTCTGTTTTTAAAGTTATCATCTTCTGAATTATTATATTTGATGATAGCCTGTTCTGTTTCAGAGGTAAAATATACTCTCTTCTTTCTTTTTCTTGGCATTATATATTGTTTATTTTTTGGTGTAGGTTTCTATTAAGTCTTTAAGTTGTGTAAATACAGTACCTACTTCATCATCTGATTCAAAGGAGCCTCTTAAATCGATTTCTTTCATTTGTTTTAACATATTTTTTAAAACATTTTCTGTTTGTATTTCTTGTTCTTGATAATCAACTATCATATCTTCCATAACTTCATTTCTTTTTACAAAAGATATACCTCGTATTAATAATATAATACTTGTTATAAAAAAAATTGTTGCTAAAGAACTTAAAATTATAATTAAACTCATTATGCTTCTCCTATTGGTGTACCAAATAAATTGAAAGGGTAGTTAGTTTCTTCTTTAGATTTTGTTTTATTATGTTCATTAACTCTTTGTGTTAAAAGAATTTCAAAATCTTTTCTTTGTATAATACTTGCCTCATCTAAAATATCAACAATTAATTCTTGTATTATTTCAATGGCGGTTATTTTATTTTGAATCTCGATTTTATTCATTAAATTTCTATTTTTGAGCCTGTGTGGTTGTATTTGAGTACCTCAATTAATTTTGAAATAGACTGTTCCTCTTTGATGTAGTTTTCGTTATTTCCAAAGGCTTTTTTAATACTATTGTGGTGGTAACCCATAGCTGATGCCAATCTTTGGCATACTATCTTAAACTCATAAATATTAAGGTCTTCAGAAATTGTAAAATTAATTTCTTTTGCCTCTCTGTGAATTTCGTGATTATCTGAAATATATGTTATTTTTGCCATTATAATACAAAATACCCTTTATCAAGATATGGTTGTGCTTTTTTATATTTGATAAATATACTATCACCAGAATCTGGTGATTGTAACATTACTCTTTCGTTTCTTCCTATTTTTCTTTTAGAACTAATAGATGGATTATATGCAATCAGTTTGTGAGTTATATCCAATCCGTTAATTGCATCAATGCCTCTTTGTGCAAGAACACATTCAGCCAAACCAACATCACCCATAAAATCATCTATGTTTTCCCATTCAGTTTTATCTGATTTAAATTCTACTTTTCCAAGATTGTCGGTTTCAACTATAATAGAAGTAAATCTAACTGTTTTTCTTGTTTTATTTTTTTTAGAATCTTTTTCAAAATAAACAACTGTTTTTTCTGATGTTTCTATTGTTTTTGGATTAACTAATACAAGTTCATCTTCTACATCACCCAATCTAATTGAAATGATTCTCTTATCCATTCCAACATCATTAGAAGTAAATAAAACTCCTTTTAATTTAGAAGTTTTTTGTTTATATTCTACAATGTCAGAATTTGATACTTTGTTATTTTCTAAAAGTTTTATTTTCATTACAAAAATTTATATTACAAATATACGAAAATTCTTAATACAAGTCAAGCTTTTTTTAATTTTTCAATATATCTTATAGATTCTGTTGGTCCTACTAATCCATCAAACTTTAAATAATAATCAAGTAAAGATGGATTGAGTTGTAGTGATTTTTTTAAATCTAACAATTCTGGTAAGTGAGTGTGTGTATAACTCATTAATCTAAATCTTTATGAGTGTTTTTATAAACTCTATATGAATCTTCATCAAAGTGTTCTGTTGAAACTTCAAATACTATTGCACCATCGGTTAAAGAAGTAAGTTGATGAGGTAATCCTCTTTCAATTTCAACAACATCATCAGGTTGAAGTTCTGTATAGTTTCTCTTTCCATTCTCTACATCAATCCAATCGAATCGAAACTTACCTTCTTGTATGTACCAAGTTTCTTTTTTCTTAATATGATAGTGCATTGAAAAGTGATTTCCTGCTTTCTCAAATACTAATAGTTTTCCACAATACTCTGGTGTATTATGAATCCAAAGTTCATGTCCCCAAGTTTTGATAACTTTCTTGGGGTGTTTAATTTTTACATCTATTTCCATTATTTAACTTTTATACATTTTGCCTGTTCTTCTCTTATTGCAAAAATGTTGTTTGGTTCTAATTCAAGAAGTATTAATCCTCCTTGTTTTTTTAATACTCGTACTTTTTCTTCAGGCATAATCCCTAATTCCCAAAATTTTAATTCTTGGCAAGTTTTAGTTATATTATACCACTTTCCTGCATTTACATCTAAAAGATTCATATATTATCTTCTAACTTTTGTTGTAAACTTTGAATACGAAGTTTTACTTCTGGTGTTTGTTTTTTTAATTTTAAATCTAAAATTTCTCTTAGGATTTTTTCTTTTTCGGTGTGTTCCATATCTAATTACTTAAAGGTGCTTTAATAGTTGGATGTGAGTGATAATGTAAAATTTCATAATCAAACTCTCCATTTAATATATCTACATTTCCAAGTTTTAGTTTTGGTAAATGTTCAAAAGGTTCTCTACTGATTTGTTCTTCGGCTTGTTCAATATGATTTTTGTATAAGTGAGTATCACCAAGATTACCAATGATTTCACCAGGTACCATATGGACTTCTTTTGCAATCAAGTGTAATAACATAGCGTAAGATGCAATGTTAAATGGCAATCCTAAGAATGTATCTACACTTCTCTGATTCCACATTAGGGAAACAACTCTACGAGGAACACCCATATCATCTAAATGTTCGTGGTAATAATCTGATGATTTACCAAGAATAGGATTGTTCTTATTGGAGTAAGAGATTCTTTCATCTAAATCAAGTAATCGTGTATAAACTTGAAATCCATAATGACAAGGAGGTAAAACCATATCATCTAACTCACCTACATTCCAAGCACTAACCATTAATCTACGAGAATCTGGATTTGTTTTAAGTTGTTCTATAAGGTTTTTAATTTGGTCAACTTGAACTATAAGTTTTTCTAAGTTATAAACAGGCCATTTTCTCCATTGTTTACCATAGATAGGACCTAACTCACCCCACTCTTTAGCAAACTCATCATTGGTAAGAATTAAATCTTCAAAGAGTTCTTGCTCAGTAATATGAGGACCGGTATTGATAAGACCATTATGGTTTTCAAAATTTTTGATAGCATCACCTGTCCAAATATGGCAATTATTTTCTAAAAGGTATTTGATGTTAGTATCTCCTTTTAAGAACCATTTAAGCTCCGTCATTACAGATTTAATAGCCATCTTCTTTGTAGTAAGAAGTGGAAATCCATCATTTAGGTTATGTCTGATTTGTCTACCAAATGTAGAGATTGTACCAGTGCCTGTTCTATCTTCTTTGGATACTCCATACTCCAAAATGTATTGAAGTAAATCTTGGTATTGTTTG
>Ga0213860_10001161_pt1 | contig 10662 bp, 11 predicted proteins | sample PICome_3_FD_160118 | JGI IMG/M metagenome (GOLD analysis project Ga0213860, IMG submission 160118) | Coastal seawater microbial communities near Pivers Island, North Carolina, United States - PICO550 | ecosystem: Environmental > Aquatic > Marine > Coastal | place: USA: North Carolina...
CTTCCTTAGTAGACTTCTTGCTCATATCGAACAACTGTTTCTTAGAATACTTGTGTCCCTTTAAAACGGAAGACATCGCATCAGAAGACATTCCCTTCTCTTGAAGATACACTTCCTTGTATGCTTCTTGAAGTTTATCGTTGGAAGATCGGTCCATAAGTAACCATACTATTCTTATATACGTATTTATTAGATCAATAAATAGAACTACATGGACCCATTACTGTAATCTAAATGGCAAGACAGGGAATATTCACTGGATTTACGCCGAATGATGGTCTGGGAGACTCACTTGCCGCTGGTGCGGTTAAGGTTAATGATAATTTCCTAGAAATTTACCAAACGTTCGGTGATGGAATCAACCTAAGTGCTAATGCAGGCAGTGCTGGAACTTGGGCAAAAGTAGCTGAGTATGGAATCAGTACAAGTAAGTACGTAGGTATAGGAACAGAACTACCAACATCACAATTGCACGTTGCTGGTAATACATTACTAGCAGGTATCACTACAGGAACATTTGTCGGTGATGGATCTGGACTAACTGGTGTTACTGCTACTGGATCTGGTGTTGTAATTAAAGATAACGGAACACTAATTGGTGTTGCACAAAGTATTAACTTCGGACAAAGACTAGATGTAGGACAAGTCTTTGGTGGAAATGTAACTATTGATGCTGTTGATTATGTATCCTACGCAAACCTATCGGGAATTTCTAGTTACACTGCTGTTGCAGGATACTCTTCCGTCACGGATTACTCTCCACTAGCAGGAGTATCTTCATATACTCCAAATGCAGGTGTAGCAACATATGCACAGTCAGCAGGTATTGTTACTTACGCAGCTGCATCTGGTGTGGCAACTAATGCTGGTGTATCAGAGTACGCAAAACTGGCAGGGGTCTCCACATACGCAGGTAGTTCTGGAGTATCTACGTTATCTGGATATGCAAGTACATCTGGTATTGCAACAGTAGCACAGAACTTAACAGGAACTCCCTCTATTACTATTGACAATATCAATTCTGCAATTGGTATTGTAACCTTCCCTGGTCAAGGAAGTAAAATGCGTTTCGACTTTGATGCAACAGGTGATCTACCTGCTGCACCATCGTGGAGAGGTATGTTTGCCTATGCAAATAACGTTAAGAGAGCATACGTTTCTACTGGAACCACCATGGGTGGTTACAACGGATGGAGACAGATCCTACATCAAGATGAGTATGGAAACTACTTCACTGTAGGTGTCATCACTGCTTCTAGATTCTCTGGTGATGGTTCTGCACTAACTAATCTACCTTCAACAGATAGTATCTGGAGATCAAACTCTACTGGTATCAATACTCTTGGCAAGGTTGGTATCGGAACAACTACATGTGTAGAAGCATTAAACATCACAGGTAACATCAACCTTGATGGAAGACTAGATGGTACACCAACCAATAACACTCTTCCCTTCCTGTGGTCAACATACTCGTCTCTACCTCAAGCAGCAGATTACCACGGACAGTTCGCACATGCACATGACATGGGCAAAGCATACTTTGCACATGCTGGAAGATGGGTTGAGTTAGTAGATAGAGCAAATGATGGAACTGTCGGTACATCCACAGACAACTATATCGTAGGTGTAATTACTGCCACAGAATTCAGTGGTACTATTAGTGGACTGACAAGTACAGCAAATATCAATACCACTGGTGTTATTACCGCAACCAAATTCGTCGGTGATGGTTCTGGTCTAACTAATCTACCTGGCGGTGGAGGAGGCGGAGGAGTCGCTGGTGTCGTCGTTCAGGAAGAAGGAAGTACAGTAGGTACAGCAGGAACAATCAACTTTGTTGGTGCTGGAATGACTGCATCTCTCTCTGCTGGAGTCGCAACAGTTCATGTAACATCTTCTGGAATCCAAGTAGAGACAGATCCAATCTTTGTATCTTCCGCTGCATATACAATCACTGGAATCCAAACATCACAGTGGTCAAGTGCATACAGTTGGGGTAACCATGCATCGCAGGGTTATCTATCTGGAAGTAGTAACCTCGATGCTCTCAATAATGTTTCTAATGCAACACCTTCAACCAACCAAGTTCTAAAATGGAACGGTTCTGCTTGGGCTCCTGCAAATGAATCAGGAGGTGGAGGTGGAGGATCTTCAAGTCTGATTGTCAAAGAAGAAGGAACTCAAGTAGCATCTGCTGCAACCTCAATCAACTTTGTTGGATCTGATGTTACAGCAACAGCATCTGGAACAGACGTAACTGTCACCTTTGTTTCGGGTGGAGGAGGTGCTGGATTATCCACAACTGGATTTGGAACATACACCGCAGCTGCTGGTGTTGAAGAACAGATCGATTCATTCAATGCTTCAAGTTACTCAGGTGCTGAGTACACAGTAATGATTGGATTAGGAACATATAGACAATCGCAGAAGTTGATGGTTATGCATGATGGCACTACCGCATATTCTCAAGAGTACGCAATCATGAGTAGTCCTGAACCACAGGTATCCATTGGTGCAACATTAGACAGTGGTAACGTTTTAATCAAAGTCACACCACTAGCAGGAATCTCTGGACTATCAACATATAGATTCGTCAAGACTTCGATTCAAGGAATCTGATAGGAGGACATAATGAGATTAGGTCAAATCAATTCTGATTTTACTGAAGGTAAAATTACCACAGAAGAAGCTCTTGCTTTATACGAACAGGAAAGAGTTGAAAGTCTAAAACAAGAAGGAGCTAGATTCTTATCAGAAGAAGAAATGAATGCTTCTGATCCAGATAAACCAGAAGTATCAGGAACAGAGACAAAAAAAGCATACGTTATCGTATGCGATAGTGGTGATCACTGGGAAGAAATACATGAAATCCTAATGAGGGATGGAACTCTAGAAGATAATATTCCTAGTAGAAGTGTAGAGTGTATAGACCCATTCAAAACTGCAAAGAAGATGGGTACATATCTACTCAGCGATGTTGAAGTAGAAGAAATTAGAAAACTTGAATATGTTGTTGGAGCAAATCTAGATCCCGAGTACTACGCAGGAAATTTTCAAGGCAAATTCGATCAACCTCGTGGATTTTTAACTAAAACTAATAGATATGGTGAAGATGTATCGATCGGTAGAGACGTAAGTTCTGTAAATATCTACCCAACAACTCCTGGATCGAATCTAAATGGAAGAGCAGGAATGACATTGTGGAGACACATGCAACAATCCAATCCTTGGGCTGGTGGTGTGGGCGATGCAGCTCTACTTACTGGTGACCCAGCTTACTATGGGGATGGTAGTAATGTTGATGCTATTGTATGTGATGAATCTGGTTGGTATGGTCACATTGAATTTATTAATACTGCCGACTCTCGCGTAACGGAACCAGGAGAGACAAGTAAACAACCAGTAAATTTTAAGGGAACCAATGTCCTAAAAGAAGGGTTCGCCCCATCGGCAACTACTGGTGTATGTGGGGTTCTAGATGTTATTCTAGATGCACCATACTATATTGATCCAGATTTCTTTGAAGCAGATCCCTCAAATAGACTGACTTTAAGATGGGATGGAACTACAGTACCAGTAGAATCTGTAGCGAGAGATTGGTGGAATACAGAAAGCACTGCTACAAGATCTGCTAAGTTTGTCAGTACCAATATTGCTGGTGGCACCGCAGTAATTGGTAGTCCAGAAGATTTTGGTACTGCCACTGTTAGTAGTAATTACACTAGAGCTAATAGTAATGGAAGTGACGAGGCTAAACATACTGGTGGTGGATATCATTCCACTCCATGTCAAACTCAAGTGTATGGAAAACAAGCTGGATGGGCATTCAACTCCAATAAGTGGCACATGAGTATCATTTGGAGTACAGGTGCTGTAAGCATTACAACATGTTGGAGAGCACATATAGTATTTCATCAACTCAAACCCAACGATCCTGTACTAGGAACAAAAAATCCAACCGTTACATCTCATAGTTGGGGAAGATGGAGATATACCTTAGGCAACTCATCAACAGCATACTATTATCACCGTCAAGATGGAACTGGTACTGGGGGTGTGCAATATGATAGTGGCAGTAGACCAGAGATGTTTAGTAATTTTTACCAGTCAAACAAAATGAGTGCTGCAAGTGTATACACTCACTCAGAATCTGTTCTTGGTCGAGAAGTTATAGATTCAGGAGTCATCTTCCTTTCTGCTGCTGGAAATGATAGACAAAAGATGGTTCTTAACGATCATGCAGATTTCAATAATTATGAATCATCTAGTAGCAACTCAACTTTAGCCACTGCACTAAACGGTAATGGAACTTCCCAATACACCTTTAATAGAATGGGATTCCCAGCCGATCTTGGTTGGGACACGGATGGGGATGGTAAAGTATACTATCCATCATTTAATGTAGGAGCGTTAGATGATGACCACTATACTGATAGTACTGGTAGAGAACGTAAGGCAGTCTATAGTAACAGTGGCAATGGAATAGATTTCTATACAAATGGAGATGCTTCTGTTGCTGGATGTGATGACAATACTTTTACCAGATATAATAGATATGATGCATACTATACTATTTCAGGTAATAATCAGTCTGATGTTTCACAGAACTCTTTATTTGGTGGAACTAGTTCTGCATGTCCAGTTGGAGCTGGAATGATAGCTACAAAGATGCAGTATGAAAGAAATTGGGGTTGGCAAGATGTAAAAAATTGGTTGAGGCAACTAGATAGAAGATCTTCATCAGAATACTATCCTGGTACAGAAGGTACTGGTCCTGAGCAGAACGGAACATGGAGCGATAACTATAATCTACACGATGATACAGGAGAGTCTTGGTTGATTCTTTACGATGCGCCAACTCCAAACACACCTAAAGAACCTAATTTGGGATTCTTTGAAAATGTAGACTTTGATGGCGACATTACCTTAGACTCATAAATAATAGCAAAACCGTATTTGAATAATGGCAGAACAACACTTTGGTGTAAAGAAGTTACGCCTTACTGGTGGAGGTACACCAAGTTTAACGAGCCAAAATGATCTCCAACTTAACGCAGATACTGTTGCAATTAGTACTAATGCAACTGTAGGTGGAGGTATCAATGCAGTTGGTGTTGTAACCGCAGCATCATTTAGTGGTTCTGGTGCAGGATTAACAGCACTTCCTGCGGCACAATTAACAGGATCTCTTCCTGCAATTGATGGTTCTGCACTTACTGGCGTTGGTGCTGCTTATACAAACACTGATGTAGATACACACCTGAATACTGGTACTGCTTCCTCTGGAGAGATCCTAAGTTGGAACGGAAGTGACTATGACTGGGTTGCAGATCAGAGTGGATCAGCTGCTGCAAACCTCACTGTAACTACTCTAGATGTATCTGGTATCTGTACTGCTGGTAGTTTTGTTACCGATCTCATTACTGCAAATGGAACTGGTAGAGGATTCTGTACCAGATATTATGTAACTTCTAACGGTTCTAGTGACTATCGTTTTGCTGGCCCTGGTATGCCAAACACTATCGCAAATCCTACTCTCTACTTAATGAGAGGATTTACATACATGTTTGAGAACTCTACTGGTTCTTCACACCCATTCCGTATTCAATTCACAGGAACAACTACAGGCGTAGGAACATACGTCAGTGGAGATCAGAACGGAATACAGATATTCACAATCCCTCATGACGCACCAGCAAGTTATGAGTATCAATGTACCGCCCACAGTGGTATGAAAGGCACATTTGTAATCCCTAGTTAATATGTCACCTTTAGCATTTGGAATCGGTAAATCCCGAGGAACAACATTTGATCCAGCAGTTTTCTACAGTAACTACCTAGTATTTTACTGGAACTGGTCGGATGGAAAAGACTTAGATATTATTGCAAAATTTTTATCACCGAATATTGGTGGTGAATGTGGATCCAGAAGAGGTCCATTGTCTACTCCAGGCAATCAAATCACTAATGGTGATGGCAGTATTGTATACATGCAATGGGGTGGAGATAATACAGAAGACACAGAAGGTTGGGAAGCAATTTATATTGATATTGCTGCGTTGAAACAAGTGCCTGGAGGAATACCAAACAATACCATTGAGTTAGATCTCAGAGCCATCTGGTATTCAGAAGTTGGTACTAACCCAGTTACCATCACTGCATCTGGATATGAAGGTGGAACAATGTTGTTGGAAAAAGATACTCCCAATGTTCCTGGTTTTGGATTCTTAAACCCCACAGCAAATTCATCTTACATTGATTTCAAAGAAACCAATGGCAAAGTATTAACTTCTACAAACAGAGAAGACTCTGGACAAAGACTTACAAGAGTATTGATAGACTTATCTGGTCTAAACTTAAGATTTATTGAAGATGATTAAGGTATCGTGGCGTACATTGTATCATTTTTTTAAAAAAATTAAATATAAATACGCCTGAAGGTCTCATTAAACATATGAAAAGAGCTCTTGTGCTTCTTGCAATGTTAGGATTGACGGCACCCGCACATGCCGATATGACGCATAAGATTAGTTCTAGTGTCCAACTAAATGTCCAGTCTGCTGCTACTCAAGCAACCAGGTTGGGAAGTTCATATAGCGTATCAGGAAGTGGAGTGGCCACTACTGATGGTTCTACTGCTAATACTATCTCTGCTGGGACAATCACCAGTGGTGTCATGAGTCCAGGTACTATTGCTGCTACTCAAGTAACCTCAGGAAATGCGTTCAGCTACTCAGCTACATACACACAGGCTGATGCAGTGCCCACTTCTGCTCCTTCCGTAGGTGCTGTTGGTAACTTCGGATCAATGACTAGTAACGCTGCTGGTGTTGCTGGTGATCTGGCTGGTACTATCGACACTAAGGGTCTGATGACACTAACAGCTGGTGGGGCAGGTACAACTGCTACTGGCCAATTTGTCACAGAGTTAGAGGTCAGATAAGGAGATATATATTATGTCTAGGTTACAAGAAGCAATCGGTCTTGGATTGATTCTTGGAGTCATGCACGGATTGGTACAACCCGCCCACTCCGTGCCCGTGGTGCCAAATTTCACCCAAGGCTCAATGACCAGCCATACAGAAACCACAAGTAAGGTTACTGAAACGATTAATTCTATAGATTATTCAACAGGATGGGAATACTCGGTTTCGGGGGTAGGCGTGTCCAACAACGGACAACCACTGAACCCCAACACAAATACGAACACAGTCACTGTGACTCCACTAGGAGGGATAGAGGGAAGCGTAACAAGCAACAACACCTCAGCAGATTTAACAGGTTCAAACTTCACACTGACAACACCAGGTGGAGCATTCCAATTTTCACAACATTACCGTGGGCCAGGCGTCACGAATCAGACGGTAATCCAGAGAGTAACAGAGGTTACAAGCGTAACCGACACAACAAGTATCTTTACCCAGTAGTACTATGTCTAAGTCAACTTGCGATTGTCCCTGCCACACTGGCGGAAAATGTAGGGGGTGTAAGTGCGACAGCTAACCCTATCGCCAACTCATCAGGCTCGGTAACCAACCAGGCTATTCAGGTTTTACAGGGTCCTTACATTACTAACACATATGGCAATGGTATCAGCTGCCAAGGTCCTACTCTTAACGTAACTCCATTCATTACACATGGAAGAAGTTATCAAGAACCATGGAATGATATCTACTATGAGCCACAATATGATAGTACAGACTTTATTGGTAGAACAATTCAAGTCCAAAAGAACGTAAAGAACTACCCTTGGGAACCTTGGTATGATAATCGTACCAAAGACGATGGCACCCGTTGGTTTGAAGATGGTGCAGACATGACCGTCATGGTAGATGAGATTGTAGGGGACGGCATACCAGACAATCCTGGCAGCGTGATCTGGCAGAAACCAGTTCGCACAGGACAACAAGATAATTTGTCAACTAATATTGGTTTATCGGCAACTCTCTCATGGCCGTTGGATAATAGTCTGCAAGATCGTTGTAAGAAAGCAGCAGATACACATACAGAATTACAGGCACAACTAGTTGCCAACAAACGCCTCGACTTTGAGATAGCCCGTTTAAAAAATTGTGGCGAACTTTTACAAAAAGGCATTTCATTTCACCCCAAGAGCCCATACTATTCCATCTGTGCAGATGTGGTAGTGCAAGGTGTTAATACAATTAGACCACACGTTCACTCTATTCCACGTACCGAAGTTAATGGTACAGCAGAAGACCTAGGAACATTCTCTATAGGTAAACCTTAGTCTTTTTTCTTCGTTTTATGCCACTTAATAGGTGGCAATCCCTTCTTCTCACGGTATTTGTCTGCTCGAATCTCAGCAGCACTTAACTTGGGAGGAGTTTTACCTAGCAATCCTTGAACCTTCTTTATAACTTTTTTAACAACAGGTTTTACCACCTTCAAAAGCATATCAGCGAGAGGTTTTGCAAGGATAGCAGAGGACGTTGCAACAACAGCAATAGAAGCAGTGGCAGTTACAGCACCTGCTGATGGGATATTACCTACAATCTGTTCTACAACCTCAATCTTTTCAGTAACCTGAATACATTCCTTACCAACCAGTTCATATCCAGTGACCTTCAAGTCTCCTTTGATATGTCCAACTGGTTCTTTTAATTCTTGGGCCCTCGTTGGGCATTCTACATTACCAGTATCTCCTGTATTAGGTACAGAAGGAGTTTCTGGTGTTTCTGTTTCTGGGGCTTTGGGTGGTTTAATTGGTGGTGGTTCTTGATTTTGTTGTGTCAGTTCAAGTCTTGATGCATCATAATCTATAGGATAAAAAGAGGGTGAACCTGCATCGCAGTACACCCTTGTGCCATCAGGATCATCTTCCTTCAAAGCAGTATTCTTATCACTTTCTTGGTGTGCTTCAACACATCCTGGCATGTTGACAACAGGAGTTCCTACCACACTGGTAACAGGTGGATAGATTGGTATTGCCATTGGTGGATTTTGAATCAACCAATCATTAACATAGATATTTGGGATATCAATTCGATTAAGTCCGACACTACGAATAGAAATATCCCCCGTACCAATATCAGGTATCTCCATTGTTACTAAGCCTACTAGGAATCAATTGATAAGCTAACTTATCTCTCACGGCATTTATACGATCATTATCATATTGTTGAAAGTTTCCTTTCTTCTCCACCTTTTTATAATAATGGAGAGCATTATGGATGATCGTAACGTCTTCGATACTCAGGTCGAAGTTCATCTAGGAAGTCCAGGGAGTCCACCACCACCGCCAGGAATAGGCATAGCACCACCAGTTGCAGAAGGTAGTTCAGGCATAGCAGAGTCTAACATTCCTGGAAGGGCACCAGCGATTGCTTCTGTTGCGGCCTTAGTAACACGTTCTTTGACACTTTCAGCGATAGCATCACGGCGAAGATAAACAACTGTACCAGTACCGATGATACCAGCAGTTCCTAGAAAGGATAACACTGCTAGTGCATTAATAATTTTTTGCATAATTTTATACCTTAGGAGGTGGGTTAGTAGTAGGAGCAATAACCATAGGAGCTTGCTCAATTCTAATGGTCTGAGCAGGAGCAGTGTTAGCAGCCCTTTCAATTAGTTTTTCAAGGTCAGCTTTACTTACTTGTCCAGCACCATTCATTTTCATAGTTCCATCGCCAGACTTCTTAGCAGTCTGGACGCCAAAAGTCGCTAGCACGCCCGTGAAGACGGATGCTATGAAAGTTGGATCAATCTTTTGTTGGGGAAGACCTGGGATTGTAACATAATTAAGTGTTAAGATCCCTCCACTCCAGATGAGAATACCCAATCTAACGAGGGTACTCAAAATCATCAGTTGCTCTTCGGAGTCTTCAACTTTATCCTTCAGTTTACCTAAAGGGCCCTTAGGTTTTTCCTTCTTTAATTCTTCTGACATGTATCATATGGAATCAGGCGATAGTATTTAGTAATTTCATTCTCCACCACGAGGATACAGGTGGCCCACTCCAGGTCTGAATCCTCGTCTATGGTCATATCTATCACTAACGTCTGAAAAATTCAGATCAGTATCTAAAACTCTTACAGTTCCATTTGTAGAAGTAAAAGTTTGAATACCAACTGCTTGAAAACGATTTGCTATCGTAGCAGCAAGTCCAACAATAGCTGGTTGTTGTCCACTAAAAGTGAAATTTGATGAGAGTACTAGAGACATCAGACAAACCTCGCACAGAAGAGTAGCCCTGAGGTACTATAATACTGATCATATTGTCCTGTTATAACATAATATTTTTCAGTGGGACTAATAGTAATAATATCTCCTGTCTGAATGTTAGTACTAGGAGCTTCATACGTAAAACTAATTAATACAAAATCATCAGGAATATAATAAGGAGCAGGCACGAAGTTGTAACATAGAGGAATTCCCTTTACAGTCGTATAGTATGGTTCAACTACTGGTTGTTTTCCAGCAGGATTATTACTCTGTTCCAGTTCACCCGATCTATGATACACTCTAACATCATCAGAACCGACATAACTATGGTTCTGTCCACCCGAATAAAAATCTATGTTACCTACTGGAGTCGATCCTTTATAATCATATCCCCTCATCAAACCTGCTATTCTGCGGTTGGTGGAGTCGCCACCAGAATAATTCAGAAAATTTAAAGTTGGATAATTAGTCCC
>Ga0213860_10001165_pt1 | contig 10644 bp, 8 predicted proteins | sample PICome_3_FD_160118 | JGI IMG/M metagenome (GOLD analysis project Ga0213860, IMG submission 160118) | Coastal seawater microbial communities near Pivers Island, North Carolina, United States - PICO550 | ecosystem: Environmental > Aquatic > Marine > Coastal | place: USA: North Carolina | collected...
CTATTATTGTTTGCAGGCGACATGTTGATATACTATTTGGGTGATAGCACAGATTTATTACTCAATATGGGTAATGTCTCTGAACAAAGAATTCTATTAAGTGGACTAACTGCTTTACTTGCGGCTTGGTTTTATACTTTAGGTTTGGGTCAAATTCACTTCGCATTTTCATCCTCAAAGAAAGTATTAAGGCGAATTGTTGTATTGAGTTTTGGAGCTATTTTAGTTGCTTACGGTGTTATTCACGCTGGATTCATGGCCATAGCCACTTCGGCTCAATTGGCGGTGGCTAACGATTTAGATTTGGCTTTTACTACGGCTTTGGCTCGACAAATTGACGAGCTGTTAAGGTTATTGATTTATCCGCTTTTTGCCCTCTGTTCAGTGGTATTTATAATACAAGTTTGGAAGAAAAAAACTCACTATCCTCGTTGGATTTTATTCTTTTTCCCGCTTATTCCATTTGGCTTAAAATCCTTCTTTGAACAAATCCTTGAGGGTAGCATCTGGACTATTGTCATAGGAGGCTATTACAATTTGATGCTCGTTTTGTTTTTTACGGCTTCAACTATAGCCCTTTGGAATAAAAAGCAAACGACTAATAATTTGAACGCGTAGTAGTGAAGACAAAAAACCTGATCATCCTTACAGTTTTATCTTGGTTAGGAATAGGGGTGTTTTACCTCATGTACCTCTTGAAATTCGAACTTGTTATTGTTGGAGTCTTTAGAGAGCTGTTAATCCTTCCTTTGTATGGATTTGGCCTGATTTGCCCGATTCTCTTGGTGATTCACCTTATTCGACAAAGAATGAGAAAATAGTTCAGATTAGGATTTTGAACTGCTTTGAGCGAAATAATATTTAATCAAAATAAGAAGTAATAAAGAGGTTGGATTCTTAGATAGTTTACCTCTTTTTCTTTTGTTAAGACTAATGGCGCTCTTGTTTTGAAGACTGCGTAACATTTCAAAGTAATTTGCAATACAAAAACAAAACGAAAATAGTTTGCAAATATTTTGGCATTAGGGATGAAAGATGCAAAAGATTCAAAAAAACACTTAACAAAACTTTAAGAGACTTTGGCACGGTATGTGCTTTTAATTAGTCAAATGATTATTCGTTTTATTTCATGTTTGGTTAGTTAGTTGAAAAAGGAGGGTTTCTCAGACCTTCCTTTTTTTTGTGCAATAAACACTATTTCATTCTATAGGTTCTGCTGTTTTGGTCCTGACCAAAAACGATTCGATCGTAATAAAAGACGCGCTCCTCAATTTGATCTGTCTTGTCTTGAGGCTTTAGGGTAATTTTCATTTTATTGTACTCTTCATTGAGTTCAACACAAACCAGTGCGTAGTTAAAGTAAAATTCATTGTGCAAATAGTAACATCCCTCTTTTAAAGCGTATTCTGTAACAAGAGGTAATGGTTGACGCTTTTTGTCTTGAAAGATGCTCCAAAGCGTCCCTAATTTAATGCCACTTACTGAACTGCTAAAGTGCACAAAAAAACGAAGGGTGCTGTATAATTCCCTCTCGTTGGAATCTACTTTCCATTCTCCTATAAGTCGATATAATTCTTCTTGATTGACGGTCTGATATCTTTCTTGAGCAAGAGAGGTATGGCTCATCAAGAAAATGAGCATTACAATGCAAAGAGGTCGAACGATTTTCATCGTTTTGGGTTTGAGGTTGTTTGAAATTATTCAAATCACACTAAACCTTTGCTACTTTTTCAAAGATTTTTTTCACATTATCGATAATAAATGCCGTTTATCGACGATTTCTACCGAAAATCTATAAGGAAACGCTTAAACTCACTGTAATGTTTTTCTTACTATATTTGTGAGAGAATAGTGAGTAAAATCACTTTATTTCATTTTCGATTTTTTAGGTTCTTAAATCCCGTGCATCGCACGGGATTTATATTTTCTAATAGTTTTAAATCTCATTTTTTTAGCTCAAATCAAAACTGTCTTGAGGTGTAAATAGCATTTCTTTTGTTTTTCCTTTTTAACATAGGTCAATGTAAATGATGTTCTACTTGCTTTAATTTTGCCAAAAAAAGTTGATGAAATCTACAATACATTATGCGAATCAAAGAGGTCATGCCAATCACGGCTGGCTGAATTCATATCACAGTTTTAGTTTTGCGAATTACCACAATCCAGAACGCATGCATTTTGGTGTGCTGCGTGTTTTAAATGATGATCAGGTTGCCACAGGGCGTGGATTTGATACGCATCCGCACAACAATATGGAAATTATCTCTATTCCCCTTTACGGTGATTTAAAACATCAGGATAGTGAAGGAAACGCAGAAGTGATTAAACAAGGTGATGTGCAGGTCATGAGTGCAGGTACTGGAATTTATCACAGTGAATACAATGCCAATAGTGATAAAGAGGTTCGATTTTTACAGATATGGATTTTTCCAAAGGTGAAAAATGTCGCTCCACGATACCAACAATTACATTTTAAGGTCGAAGACCGCAAGAATACATTTCAGCAAATTCTCTCGCCCAATGCTGAGGATGAAGGTTTGTGGATTCATCAGGACGCATGGATGTTTTTAAGTGACTTAGATGCCGGTCGTGCACTCAATTACGAGCTTAAAGAGCAAAAGCGCAATGGGGTCTATTTATTCGTGCTTGAGGGTGAAATAGAGTGTAATGAAAAATTACTCGGTAAACGAGATGCAATTGCCATTTCTGATATTGAACGATTGGAGCTCAAAAGCCTTCAAAAAAGTGAAATCCTTTTAATGGAAATTCCTATGCAATAATTGCATTCGAGATGCAATAAAAATTTTACTTTTGCGCCATGATTGCGACAATATGTAGAAAAGCGCATTTTAACGCTGCGCATAGACTCTATAATGAGCGTTGGAGTGAAGAGAAAAATATCGAAGTTTTCGGTAAGTGTTTTAGCCCAAATTTTCACGGACACAACTTTGAATTGGAAGTTCGCGTTCGGGGTGAAGTAAATCCAGAAACTGGTTTTGTAATCGATTTAGGAAGACTTGGAGATTTGATTAAAACTGAGATTGAGTATCGATTTGATCATAAAAATCTCAACATAGACTGTCCGGAGTTCGAAAATATTTTACCCTCTACAGAGCACTTTGCAAAAATCATTTACGACTTGCTCAAGGTGCATTTAGAATCGAATCAACAATTGCATATTACCCTGATAGAAACGGCCAAAAACTCTGCTGAATATGGAGATTGGTAGGGGAGTCGTTCTTATAAAAGTTCAAGAATGGTTTCGAGTTGCATAGATCTCGAACCTTTGATAAAAAGGTGCTTTTCTTTTAAGGGATGTTCCTTTAACCACTCAATAAAACCTTCTACATCTTGAAATTGTCGGTAAGTGCTTTTGGTATTTGAAAAATGTTTTCCCACCAAAATTGCATGCTTAAAACCTAGTTCTTCAAGAAGGTCCACCATGTTTTGGTGTTCAATTGCGCTGTGCGTACCCAATTCAAACATATCGCCAAGTATAGGTAGGCTATTTTCTTTATACGTTTGCTGGAATGAACGCAGCGCCACTTCCATACTTGAAGGATTGGCGTTATATGCGTCTAAAACAATCTCGTGCTCACCTTTTGTCAAAAGCTGTGATCTCATATTGCTTGGATGGTAGGCAGATATAGCCTGGGCAATCTGCTCATCTGAAACCTCAAAATACGAACCAACAGCAATTGCTACACTGATATTGTCTGCATTGTAGGTTCCGAATAACTCACTTTTAATGACAGATTGTTTGTGCTGCATCTCAATCTGAGGTGTGGCCTGTAAAAGTTTCAGCTCAGCACTCAATCCGTAAGGATGTTTGTTTGGGTATTCCTTGAGTTCTTTACATTGACGTTCATCATTAGCGTGATAAAAAATGGTCTTTTCATTGGATATGAGGTAATCGAAAAGTTCCATTTTACCCCTGACTATATTTTCTATGGATCCGAATCCTTCAATATGAGCTTTACCAAAATTGGTAATGAGTCCAAAATCAGGTTGTGCGATTTGACTCAGCATTTTAATTTCACCCATGTGATTTGCACCCAATTCGACCACTGCGTATTCATGTTCAGGTCTCAGGCGAAGTAGGGTGAGGGGTACGCCAATATGATTGTTGAAATTTCCTGCTGTGGCTAAAGTGGTAAAGCGTTTACTCAATACGGCATGCAGTAATTCTTTTGTGGTGGTCTTTCCGTTACTACCCGTTAGGCAAATGACTTTGGTTTTACAATAGTTGCGGTGATAGGTCGCCAGATTTTGAAGAAATGTAAGGACGTTTTCAACTTGAATACAGTTGGGGTGTGAGATCGAAGATTCGTCGACTACAGCATAGCTTGCGCCTTTTTCAATGGCTTGAAGTGCAAATTCATTTCCGTTGAAATTACTTCCTCTTAGTGCAAAAAAGATGCCGCCTACAATAATGTGGCGGCTATCTGTGCATATCTTAGGATGAGCTAGAAATAAGTTGTGAAACTCATCTATTTTCATACTCTCGAATTATTTTCCTTTTCTTGCTCTTTCCTTATCCTTGACCTTTTTGCGAATCTCACCTCTGATTCTAGATTGATCTGATTTTGATCCGATTCGCGTCATCGCGCATCTAAATCCAAGATCATTTGAAGCCATATATTCTGGCAGGTAGCGTCGCTGTGCAGGGTCTAACCAATAGGCGCGATCTCTCCAAGATCCTCCTTTGTAAACTCTAACATCGTCTCCAATAAGTGATGTTCTGTTTGAGGATTTATCAAATTCTCTAACCATATTACCGTTTTCGTCGCGGCTGATGTTATGACGTGGTGAGTTATACATTCTCGAATCTTCTCCACCGTTGTATTGTGCTTTCTGGCTCATGCCATCTCCATCTGCGTAAGCAATGTTGTCTGCACGATCAAAGTTTGGTCTGAGGTAAGTGTCTTCTTCATCTAATGGAATGTTTTTCACTTCTCCAGGTAAGTTTACTGCGATTAATCGTCCGTTAGGAAGTGTATCGTATACAACTTCGTCTCTTATGATTTCTACTTTACCTTCAGAATTGATGGCTTTCTTGGTGAAGACATTTCCTCGGTAGTAGTTAAAGTCACTGTAGTCACTCGCGATATTTGGTCGATATACATCGGCTACCCATTCAGATACATTTCCTGCCATGTCGTAGAGTCCGAAATCATTAGGGGCGTATGACCCAACTTCTGCAGTAATGTCTGCATTGTCGTGAGACCAACCTGCGATTCCGCCGTAGTCACCTTTACCTTGTTTGAAATTAGCCAATTGATCGCCTTTATCACGACCTTTGGTCTTACGTGTTCTGTCGCCTTCCCACGGATATTTTTTTCGTCCAGTGTAGTAATGCGTATCACTGACTTGAGCCTGAGCTGCATATTCCCACTCTGTCTCTGTAGGTAGTCTAAACTCTGGAACTAATATCCCTGATCCTCTACCTGCATATCTGCTTTTCTCGTTGTTTTGTTCAGGAGCTAAAGTCTCCATTTGCCCGTTGTAAACCTCTTCTGGGTTATTGAGATAGGCTTGTGTGTTAAAAGTGCCTTCTATTTCACCGCTAACCACTTTTAGACGTGCTTCTTTTTCTAAAAAGCCTTGATCTTCTAAACGTTTTTCGTTTACACGATCTGTTCTCCACTGTGCGTATTCAGTAGCTTGAATCCAGCTCACTCCAACAACTGGGTAAAGTGCATAAGCGGGATGTCTTAAATAGTTATCAATCATCGCCTCATTAAAACCTAGTCGGTTTCTCCAAACTAAAGTGTCAGGAAGCGCTCCTTTATAAATGTTGGCATAGCGAGGATCACTTGGAGGATATACGGCTTTTAAATAATCGAGGTATTCCACATACATTCCGTTTGTTACCTCTGTTTCATCCATATAAAAAGACTGAACGTGCTGCTGAGTTGGCATATTATTCCAATCGTGCATCACATCGTCTTGAATTCTTCCTTTGGTGAATGTACCACCTTCAACGAAGACCATTCCAGAAGGAATTTGTTCCCCAACTCTACGCTTGTTAAGGCTGTTGTCGTCTATATCCCAACCTGTTGCGATCGAGGTGTTTTGGTATCGGCCTGATTTGATTTGGGGTTCAGGTCCGCTAATACCAAGGACTTGTTCAATTTTCTTACAGGAAGAAAATGAAACTAATACTGCTAAAATTACTACTAAGGGTTGATAGTTTTTCATAATGTTCTTGTACATTTATGATTATATAACGAAAAGCCGCTCTTTATATTTTACAAATTTCCAATAATTTTCAGATTAAAGGTAAATTATATCGATTAAATGTAATATTAAAGCGCTTTTTCAACATTATTGATTTTTAAAATTCACTACCCATGAGGATGAATTCAAACATAAAATTTTGGTACCTAACGGTGTTTTTGTTCCTTTTATGCAATTTAAGAATAAGTGCGCAACAAGAGCGTGCAATTCCTACAGGAGTTCCGTTTTTATTAATCCCCACTGATGCGCGCGCTGCGGGAATGGGCGATGTTGGAGTTGCCACGAGTCCAGATGCCTATTCAGCCCGATGGAATCCCGCAAAAACTGTTTTCTCGGAAGACCGCGTATTGATTTCGTTTGGCTACACGCCTTACTTAGAAAGTATCGTTAACGATGTAAATCTCATCGGATTTAACTATACCAAAAGAACAAGTGATCGAAGTGCTTGGGGTGCAGGTCTGACTTATTTTGGACTAGGTGAGATTCAATTCAGACAAACGATTGACGAAATCCCACAACTTGTCAACCCTTCTGAATTGGCCTTAGATCTCAATTATGCGTTAAAGCTTTCAGATCGATTTGGTTTATCGGTTGGAACGCGATTTATTACTTCAAATTTGAGATTTACAGACAATACTCAAGATACTCGTGCGGCAAATGCCTTGGCCGTTCAAATCAGCGGATATTACGAATCAGATATCATTTACAACATCGGTGGAGCAGACGGACGCTTTAGATCTGGATTTTCGATCATGAACCTCGGAAGCAAAATAAAATACGACGGAGGAGGGCAGGAGAATTTCTTGCCTAGTATCCTTCGTGCAGGTGTGGGTTATGATTTTATCTTTAACGCAGATTCTCAATTGGCTGTGAGTTTTGAAACGCAGAAATTATTAGTTCCAACACCACGGGATTTTGACAATGACGGAGATATCGATGCGGCAGATAATTTAGAATACCAGAGTATAGGATTTTTCGAAGGATTTTTAAACTCTTTTTCTGATGCTCCTGGAGGATTCTCCGAAGAATTAAAAGAAATTGCCTGGTCTTTAGGATTGGAGTACAGCTATCAAGATAAATTCGCCTTGCGCACCGGATATTTCAATGAGAGTAAAGACAAGGGCTCTAGAAGTTACGCCACTTTTGGGGCAGGTTTTGACTATAGAGAAACCCACTTTGATCTCTCCTATTTGTTTTCAACTTCACAAATTAAAAACCCGCTTGAAAACACCTTGCGTATTTCTATTTCTTTTGCCATTGACAAAGGATTTTACGAGTAGAAATTAGGTTGAATATTTTTTTCTTGAATAAATTATTAGATTGTATTTTTGCGACATTCATCGAGAATACAAAGAAGAAAAAACTTAGTCAATGAAAGCATTTACAAAAGATGTCTACCTGAACTGGTATGAAGACATGTTGTTTTGGAGAAAGTTCGAAGACAAATTAGCCGCGGTTTACATTCAGCAAAAAGTTAGAGGATTCTTACACCTCTACAACGGACAAGAAGCTGTTTTAGCTGGGTCTTTACACGCCATGGAAATTGGAAAAGACCGAATGATTACAGCTTATAGAAACCACGTGCAACCCATAGGTTTAGGTGTTGATCCCAAAAAAGTGATGGCTGAGTTATTCGGAAAAGTAACAGGTACTTCTAAAGGTATGGGAGGGTCTATGCACATCTTTTCTAAAGAGCATGGGTTTTACGGAGGTCACGGAATCGTTGGAGGACAAATTCCGCTAGGAGCGGGATTGGCTTTTGCCGACAAGTACTTTAAAAGAGATGCTGTTACACTTTGTTACATGGGAGATGGTGCTGTTCGACAAGGTTCATTACACGAGACTTTCAACTTAGCAATGCTTTGGCAACTTCCTGTGGTGTTCATTTGTGAAAACAACGGTTACGCTATGGGTACTTCAGTAGAGCGTACAGCACATACTACAGATATTTACAAGTTGGGATTGGGATACGACATGCCATGTGGAGCGTTTGACGGAATGAATCCCGAGACATCAGCCAATGCCATCTCAGAGGCCATCCAAAGAGCGAGAAGCGGAGGAGGCCCAACTTTCTTAGAGGCTAAGACCTATCGTTATCGCGGACATTCAATGTCAGATGCACAGCACTACAGAACAAAAGAAGAGGTTGAAGAGTACCGTAAAATAGATCCTATCACACAGGTGAAAGATAAAATACTCGGTAAAAAATGGGCTACCGAAGAAGAAATCAAAGAAATTGACGCAAGAGTTAAAGACCGCGTGAAAGAGTGCGAGAAGTTTGCAGAGGAATCTGACTTCCCACCAGTAGAACAGTTGTACGATACGGTATACGAACAAACAGATTATCCATTCTTATCTCATAAATTGTAATCACAGATGGCAGAAATAATTAATATGCCCCGTTTGAGTGACACCATGGAAGAAGGTGTTGTCGCAAAGTGGCTAAAAAAAGTTGGAGATACTATAGAAGAAGGTGAAATTTTAGCCGAGATCGAGACAGATAAGGCTACGATGGAATTCGAATCTTTTCATCAAGGAGTCCTTCTGCATATTGGAATACATGAAGGAGAAACTGCGCCAGTAGATGCATTACTCGCAATTATTGGAGATGAAGGTGAAGACATTTCGGCATTACTAAGCGGTGGAGAAGCGCCAGCTGAAGAGGCACCGGCCCCTGCGGCTGAAGTTGAAGTGGCTGCTGCACCCGCTCAAGAAGTTCAAATACCTGAGGGAGTATCAATCATTACTATGCCAAGGCTGAGTGATACCATGGAAGAAGGAACGGTCGCCTCATGGCTCAAAAAAGTCGGAGATCAGGTAGAAGAAGGAGATATTTTGGCTGAAATCGAAACGGATAAGGCTACCATGGAATTTGAGTCGTTTTATTCGGGCGAATTACTTCACATCGGAATTGGTGAAGGAGATTCTGCTCCAGTAGACGAAGTATTAGCAATTATTGGTCCTTCAGGAACTGATGTGAATGCTGTTCTCAATGCTGGTGTACAGGCGCCAAGTGTTAGTCAACCACAACACAGTACTGTAGAACAAGTAGCTGAAGTCGTTACCACTGCATCGCCATCAGTTGAAGAAAGCCCAGCGCCAAGTACCAATTCAGATCAAAGAACATTCGCCTCTCCTTTAGCTAAAAAGATGGCCTCAGACATGGGATTTGATTTGGGTGCGATTAAAGGTTCTGGTGAAAATGGAAGAATTATCAAAAGAGATGTGCTTGCACACAAACCTGCAGCGGTATCTGCATCCGCAACAGTAGCAGCAGCACCTGCTTCAGTTCAAACTGCGGTTGCTCCGGTGAGCGGAACAGTAAATAGCGAAGGCGTTAAGAATTCTCAAATGAGAAAGGTTATCGCTAAACGATTATCGGAATCTAAATTTAGTGCTCCTCACTATTACCTCACCGTTTCTATTGAAATGGATCAGGCTAAAGCAGCCAGAGCTCAAATGAATCAAATGCCAGATACGAAGGTGTCGTTTAACGATATGGTATTAAAAGCTTGTGCAATGGCCTTAGTCAAACACCCTCAAGTCAATACTACTTGGGATAATGACCAAACGATTTATCACAGTCATGTGAACTTAGGAGTTGCTGTAGCTGTCGACGACGGTTTGGTGGTTCCTGTAATCCAACACGCTAATACCTTAGGATTTACAGCTATTGGTGCTCAAGTTAAGGATATGGCTGTTCGTGCGAGAGACAAAAAATTAACTCCAGCAGAAATGGAAGGCAGTACCTTTACGGTTTCGAATTTAGGAATGTTTGGTATCGAAGAATTTACATCTATCATCAATCAACCTAATTCTGCTATTTTATCTGTGGGAGCCATAGTTGAAAAAGCGGTGGTTAGAGAGGGTGAAATTGTCATTCGAAATATGATGAAAATCACTTTGGCTTGTGATCACAGAACAGTAGATGGCGCAACTGGAGCACAATTTTTACAGACACTTAAAAACTACTTAGAACATCCGGCAAACATGCTGGCTTAAGAACTATTCAATACTAGATGATTAAAAGGCGGTCTTATGGACTGCCTTTTTTGTTTAATTTTAAGAAAAAATATAGTTCATGCGTGTAACACTCTTTGCAACACTTTTGATGTTTGCTGCTTGTAACCAGAAAAAAAACCAGGAAAAACAATCTGCACCAACTGATTATACCGCTTCATCTGAAGTGCAGCAGCAGATCAAGGTAGAAGACATTGCTAAACATTTAAATTATTTAGCTTCCGATGAAATGAAAGGCCGAGATACAGGTAGCCCTGAAATAGAACGTGCAGCGGCTTACATTTCTACGCACTTTTCTGAAAATGGCGTTCAGCCTTACTTTAGCAGCTATTACGACACCCTTCAAAATTACGATGGATTAGCCTATAATGTCGTAGGTCTAGT
>Ga0213860_10001167_pt1 | contig 10635 bp, 16 predicted proteins | sample PICome_3_FD_160118 | JGI IMG/M metagenome (GOLD analysis project Ga0213860, IMG submission 160118) | Coastal seawater microbial communities near Pivers Island, North Carolina, United States - PICO550 | ecosystem: Environmental > Aquatic > Marine > Coastal | place: USA: North Carolina...
GTATTTGTAGCATATGAAAAATAAGATTCGTTTTAAATATTTAAAAACTAAACATAGTTGGCACTTAGTAGATCCTAGCCCTTGACCATTGTTAGCTTCTTTAGGTGCATTTTTTATGACTTCAGGCACTGTATTGTATATGAACAAGTTTTTAGGAGGAGGTCAGCTAGCTTTAATTGGTTTTTTTGTTCTTTTATACGTTATGTATACTTGGTGACGGGATATAATAAGAGAAGCAACATTTGAAGAACAACATACAGTATCTGTTCAACGAGGTTTACGGTTAGGAATGATCTTGTTTATTGTTTCTGAAGTGATGTTCTTCTTTGCATTTTTTTGAGCCTTTTTTCATTCAAGTTTGTCTCCAACTTATAACTTAGGGGGTGTTTGGCCACCAGAAGCAATACAAACAATTCAGACTTCAGGAATTCCTTTAACAAATACTTTCTTCCTTTTAAGCTCTGGTGCTACAGTTACTTGAGCCCACCACGCTATTATAGTAAGAGCAAAAAAACAAGCAATTGTTGGGTTGTTATTTACAATATTTTTGGCAACAATTTTTACTTTGTTACAAGGAATGGAGTATGTAGAAGCGCCATTTAATATTAACGACAGTGTGTTTGGCTCATGTTTTTATATGGCTACTGGTTTTCACGGGTTTCATGTATTTATTGGTACTTGTTGTTTAGTAGTGTCTCTATTACGAATTGTTTATAATCATTTTACATCAACACATCATTTTGGTTTTGAGTCTGCAGCTTGATACTGACATTTTGTAGATGTAGTTTGGTTATTTTTGTTTATTACTGTTTATTGGTGAGGGGGTATTCATTAATATATAAAAACCTTAGTTTTCTATAAACTTTTATATTGGATTGTCTAATTTTTAGACTTTTTGAATAACACCTGAGGAAAATAGTTCAGTTGGTAGAACAGTGGTTTTCAAAACCAAAGGTCAAGGGTTCAGATCCCTTTTTTCCTGAAATATTATATATTATCGAATGTAATTGTTGTTTAATACCATATTTTATTATTAATGTCAAGGAAGAGCAATTGGTTCGCTCGCTAGGCTCATGTTCTAGAGGTTGTAAGTTCAAATCTTACCTTTGACAATTACGTTTTGAAAAATAGTTTAACCCTATTTTAAATATATGAATTCAAGCTATGACCTGAAACCTAGTATTTTTGGCAAATTTGCAAATTTAAAATATTCAAATGAATATGGCAATTCAAATTTTATGTCTTCTTTTGTTATTAAAACGCTAAGATGGGGTAAAAATTATTTATTATCGATTTTAGATAGTCATTTAATACATTACCCAAGTCCATTAAATTTAACATACGCTTGGAGCTTTGGGTCTTCAGCAGGAATCTGTTTAGTTATTCAGCTTTTATCTGGAATTTTTTTAGCTATGCACTATACACCACATATTGACCTTGCTTTTAGTAGTGTTGAACTCATTATGCGAGATGTAAATAATGGTTGATTAATTCGGTATATTCATGCGAATGGCGCTTCGATGTTTTTCATTGTTGTTTATTGTCATATTTTTCGTGGGCTATACTATGGTTCTTATATGCAACCAAGACAGTTACTTTGATGCTCAGGTGTTCTTATCTTTATTTTAATGATGGGTACAGCATTTATGGGTTATGTTCTTCCTTGAGGCCAAATGAGTTTTTGAGGTGCCACAGTTATTACAAGTTTAGTAACGGCAGTTCCAGTTGTGGGGCAATCTATTGTTGATTGACTTTGGGGAGGATTTACGGTAAATAATGCAACTTTAAATAGATTTTTTAGTTTACATTTTTTTTTGCCATTTATAATTGCTGCTTTAACTCTTGTTCATTTAGCGCTCTTACATAAAGACGGCTCAAACAATCCACTAGGTGTAGATAGTACTGGTGATAAAATCCCATTTTATCCTTATTACGTAATTAAAGATCTATTTGCTTTTTTTTGTTTTTTAACTTTTTTTGGGATATTTGTTTTTTATTTTCCAAACGCATTAGGTCACCCAGACAATTATATACCTGCAGACCCTATGCAAACACCAGCTCATATTGTTCCTGAATGGTATTTTTTGCCATTTTATGCAATTTTAAGGTCTATTCCTGATAAACTTGGAGGTGTAGCCGCAATGGGGGGTGCTCTTATTGTTTTGTTTTTAATTCCATTTACGAATACGTCTGAGATCAGAAGTACAACCTTCAGGCCTATCTTTAAAATTTTTTATTGATTGCTTGTTGCTGATTTCTTACTATTAGGTTGAATTGGTCAAAAGCCTGTTAAAGATGTCTTTGTTTGGGTAGGTCAAGTCGCAACAGTATTTTATTTCTTATTTTTTATTGTTTTAATTCCTGTAATAGGTATTATTGAAGCTAAATTAGTTTCTTATAAGACTAAAAAATGCGTTAGAAATGATAAGCATTAAACTAAGCCAAGTCGAACTTTCTATTTCAATTAATAAAATATAAATGACATTAAAAAAAAAAAATTTGTTGAAAAAAATAAAAAATTTTACTATCAATTTTGGGCCGCAACATCCAGCAGCTCATGGTGTCTTACGGTTGGTATTAGAACTTAATGGAGAAATAGTAAGTCGAGCAGATCCTCATATAGGTTTATTGCACAGGGGTACAGAAAAATTAATCGAATATAAAAATTATGTTCAAGCATTACCATATTTTGATCGTTTAGATTATGTTTCTATGATGGCGCAAGAGCATAGTTATTGCTTAGCGATCGAAAAACTTTTTAATTGTAAAATTCCAAAACGTGCTCAATACATTAGAGTACTTTTTGCTGAAATTACTCGTATTTTAAATCATTTATTAGCTGTCGGGTGTCATGCAATGGATGTTGGTGCAATGACTCCTTTTCTATGGGCTTTTGAAGAAAGAGAAAAACTAATGGAGTTTTATGAGCGAGTTTCAGGTGCACGAATGCATGCAGCATATTTTAGACCTGGCGGGTTACAAGTTGACATTCCGAAAGGCTTGTTAGACGATATTTACATGTTTACTGAGCAATTCACTTTACGGCTAATTGAAATGGAAGACATGTTAACAGAAAATAGGATTTGAAAGCAGCGGCTAGTTGATATTGGTGTTGTAACTGCTTACGATGCATGTCAGTGAGGCTTTAGTGGTGTTATGTTACGGGGTTCTGGCGTTCACTGGGATTTACGTAAAAGTCAGCCTTATGAAATTTATGATAAACTTAAATTTGAAATTCCTGTTGGGACTAATGGCGACTGTTATGACCGTTATTTAATTAGAGTCTTTGAAATGAAAGAATCGTTGAAAATAATTGAACAATGTTTAAACTCAATGCCACTTGGTTACATTAAAACAAATGATTTTAAAATTTCACCACCAACTAGAAGTGAAATGAAGCAATCAATGGAAGCGTTAATTCATCATTTTAAAATGTACACTCAAGGAGTTATAGTACCTAGTAGTGAAACTTATATTGGAACAGAGGCACCAAAAGGAGAGTTTGGGGTTTATTTAATATCGGACGGTACAAATAGACCCTACAGGTGTAAAATTAAAGCTCCTGGATTTAATCATTTACAAGCTTTAGATTTTATGTCAAAAGGACATTTAATTGCTGATGTTGTCACAATTATAGGGACTCAAGATATCGTATTTGGAGAAGTTGATCGATAAAATTATTAAAATGAACTCTAATTTAAAATCTTTAAAAACTTTACAAGTTTTTCCAAATGGTTGTATTTCTGTTAACTCTTCCCCTTATTTAAAAACTTATAAAAGATACAACTTTTTAAAGAAAAATTTGTTTGTTAATTTTTTAAGAAAGAATCAACTTGCATCAACTAAATCTAACTTTTTTTATGCGAAATATCGAAATCAAATTGTTAAAAATTCAATAAATGAATTCACAGTTAATTGTAAAAAATATTAGAAATCTAGTTAAATTATGTCCTATAGAAAAAATTCAACTTTATGATCAAGAATTAGTGTTAGTTGTAAAATCACAACTATTATATGATATTTTACTATTTTTTAAGTACCACATATCGTATCAATTTAATATTTTGACTTGCATCACGGGTGTAGATTATCCTAATAACAAGTATAGATTTAAATTAGTCTATGATTTATTAAGCATTCGTTATAATATTCGCCTTAGAATTAAAACATTTACTCATGAATTGATTGGGGTTGATTCTTGTGATCAGCTATATTTCACAGCTGGTTGGTATGAGTGTGAAATTTGAGATATGTACGGTGTCTTTTTTAAGAATCATTCAAATTTAAAGCGAATTTTGACTGATTACGGGTTTGAAGGTCATCCACTTCGAAAAGATTTCCCTTTAAGTGGTTTTGTTGAAATGAAGTATAACGAAACAGAAAAAAGAGTAATAAACGAGTCGATAGAGTTATGTCAAGAATATCGTACATTTAAGTTTTTATCTCCTTGATAATTATTTTATACACTTATGAAAAAACAAACTCAAAAAGATAAGCGAATTAGAAAACTTTTTAACAAACGAGAATTAAATCACATTATTTTAAAGAGTATAGTTAAAAATGAAAATTTACCTTTAGTTACAAAATGAAATGCAATACTAAAACTATCTAATTTATCAGGAAGACACAACAAAACTAAATTTGTTAGCAGATGTGTTTTAACTAATTCTAAAGCTAAACTTAACAAAACTTTTAAAAAATTTTCAAGACTAAGTTTATTACGACTAGCAAGATCTGGTGCAATTTCTGGATTAAAAAAAGCGTCTTGGTAAAACATAAACTAAAAATGATTTCATCTATTTTTCCTTTAAAAAATTTTTTCTGTTTGAATAAACTGTTAGTTTGTAATAATTCTTTTCATTTGAATGTTTCATTGTTTTATAATGAATATAGCGTTATCTTGACTTTTTTATTTGTTGCCATTGTATTATCTGTTATTATAGTATTATTTTCATATATATTAGCTGTTCAAAACCCAGAGACTGAAAAGCTGTCTACTTATGAATGTGGGTTCGAACCTTATGAAGACGCACGCCATACTTTCGATGTTAAATTTTATTTAGTTGCTATTTTGTTTATTGTTTTTGATATTGAAACTATGTTTTTAATTCCTTGAACCAACGTATTAGGGCAATTAGATCTTGTTGGGTTTTGATCTATGATTGATTTTATGTTTGAATTAGGCATTGGATATATTTATATCTATTGCATCGGTGCATTAGATATACATTAATTCTTTATGTTTTTGTATTATAAGAAAGGTGACTGAGAGGTTTAAAGTGAAGATCTGCTAAATCTTTGCATAATTTTTATTATGCCGTGGGTTCGAATCCCATCCTTTCTTTGAATTTAAAACCTTCTGCAGTACTATTATTTTGTGTTATTGGAATATAGCCAAGTTGGTAAGGCCTTCGTTTTTGGTACGAATATTCAAAGGTTCAAATCCTTTTATTCCAACAAAAAATTTATTTGTAATTACTTTAAGTAAAAGTCTTCATCGTCTAGTGGTTAGGACCTCGCCCTTTCACGGCGATAGCACGGGTTCAAATCCCGTTGAAGATATTAAATAAGTTTTGTGTATTAAAGAAAAAAACTTTTATACGTACCTAAGTTCAGATTAGAATTTAAAGTTTGTATTATTTAAACGAGACAGTTTCGAACATTGTATCATTGTAGATGAATATTTACTGTTGATGTCTTTGCCATCTATATAAAAATCGTTTAATCAAAACCTAAGTTGTGATTTAAAAAGTTTTTTTTGTACAGGTTTGAATTTAAAGTTTTCTAAATGAAATCTTGTAATTTTTTTTAAAAACTGAAATGTTAAATTGTTTAAATTAGAGACAGCGTAGTATTGCAATCCCACATAATTTTTAAATTGGTGAATGTTTTTTGAGTTAAATACAATTTTGTTGTTTTTTAAAAAATTGGTAAGAAATAGTATTTTTTTAGAATAAGAAAAAACCTTTCTTATAATTTGTCAATCACTTTTTGCTTGGCCCAACGGTGTAATTATTTTAACTACTTTATTAATATCCCCTTCAGTGTTTATATATGTCCCTGAATTTTCAAAAAATACAGTGTTAGGTAAATGAAGGTGATTCGTTATATCAAAGTTCTTTTTAAATTTTTCTAATTGTTTTATTTCTAAGCTACTGTCTTGTGTTATCAATAATTTATTTTTGTGTTTGTAATTTTGAAAAAAGTTCAGTAGTTTTAAATTTAATAGTTTTTTGATATTGGGTGCTGAGAATGAACTATTTATAAAATAAATTCCTGCAGAATTTCTGAAATCTTTATTTTTTATTGTTCTTAAATTGTTAAAGTTTGCAAACCCAACATCATTTAAGGTGGAATTTAAAATATTTAATCGAGCTTGATCGTTGCCTTGTGAGTATAAGCTCATATGTTTTGTTAAAGATTTTATCATGTTTGACACACCACAAACGTCTTCTCTTTTAAATATTTCTGCATTAGAAATCAACACAGGGTTTGACGAATTTACAAGCTCTTGACAAAATAAATTATTACCCTCTACTAAAGACTTTAAAATTTGAATATTGCTGCCAAGTGCAACGTTAGAAAATGTTAAATTAAACAAAGAACCAATAGTAACCGTTTTAAAGTTTCCTTTCAAGTACCGTGATTTAAGTTTTAAATTTAATTTAGAGCCTTCATAACGAGGATTTACTCCTAGTAATACACAGGTATCTGATGTTGCAAGTCTAGTTTCACCTAAACTTGAGTTTAGTAGAAAATTTTCTTCTAAGTCAACGTTTAATTTACTAGATTCGGATTGTCTAAGTTTGAAAAATGAATGTTTATGTGTTAAAATATGTAGTAAGTTCAAAACCTCAATGTTTGTATTTTTATTTAGACAAATTGTTATATTGCATGGATGAAAATAGTGTTTCAACAAATGGCTTTGAAAATATAGTGTGCAAAAAAACTCTTTAAATAATTTCTGTCACGACAGATTCAGGAATGATTCTTTTTGATTGTTGTTTAAGAAACTGTAAATTATTCTTTCAGGAGAGAACATTCCGTCAAACGAAAATCGAGTTTTATCAGAAATTCAATTTGTTTTGTACGTTGCTTTTTCATATCCAGGTAAAACTTTTATTATTTGGTTATTTTTTAAAGATAGTTGAACAGGCGTCCCAAGTCCATCAGAAAAATCAATGGAAGTTACATTTTTTAGCTCCCAACTTCGGTTTACAAAAGGGTACGGTTTTGAAGTTAACGCGCCGACTGGACATAAATCAATAACATTACCCGACAGTTCAGACTGAAAAACCTTTTCAACGTAGGTACCAATTTCACTATGCAGGCCTCGCCCAAACATTCCTATATCTTCAACCCCAGCGATTTCGGCAGCGAAACGAACACATCTTGTACAATGAATACATCGTGTCATTACAGTTTTTACAATAGGGCCAATATTTTTGTCTAAAACAACACGTTTAAAACTGTAGAATCTTTTTTTAGTTAACCCAAAAAAAAGAGATTGATCTTGTAAATCGCACTCACCACCTTGATCACAAATTGGGCAGTCTAATGGGTGGTTTAATAATAAAAACTCTAAAACATTTTCACGAGCTTTTTTAACTAAAGAGCTATTAGTATGTATATCACCATTTGCTAAACAAGATTTTGCGTTCATTGCACAAGAAACAATAGGCTTAGGTGAGTTCTTTAGTTCTACAAGACACATACGACAATTCCCTGAAATAGATAAATTTTTATGGTAGCAATAATGCGGCACATTAATTCCTAATGTTTCACAGTATTCAATAAGAGGAGTGTTTTGTTTTCAAAAATTATTGTTTGAATTATTTTTAAATTCTAAATCATAGTTAAATTTTATATTATTTATATGAAAGTATTTCAAAATTAGAAGAAAAAATTTTACTTGACAGTCGGTGATTTTTAAATAAAATTTTTAAGAAATTTAGTATAACTTAATTAAGTAGTCGATTATTGTCAATAATTTTAACAATAGTGTTACTAGTGCGTTCCACAATTAGAGCGTGATAAAAAAAAATACACATAAAATAAAAAGCTCATCATCATAACAAATGTTTTCACTGGTTTTTACACGGTTGTTAGAGTTTTTATCTCCTCTAAAGTTACGATATCGTTTTCGAGAAAATAGATGTTAGCCTAACTTGTAAAAACTAGTACCAATATGAATATTTTTCTATATAATCTAGCTTTAGGTTAAATCTTGTTCAAAATTAAGGAAACGTAGCTTCAAATGGTTAAAGCGTCGACTTGTCACGTCGAAGATTGCTGGTTCAAATCCTGTCGTTTCCGTTTTATCAAAAATTAACCCTTAACGTTTTTTATTTTATCCATTCTAATAGTTTGTTTTAACCTGTAATATATGGTTAAAATTGCTAACCCTATTGCAGATTCCGCAGCAGCAATTGTTAGTATGAATAAAACAAAGATATAACCGGTGATATCGTCTAGATATATAGAAAAAACAACAAAATTCAAGTTTATTGCTAACAACATTAATTCAATTGACATTAAGGTTATTAATATATTTTTTCTATTCAAAACAAGCCCTAATACTCCAATTAAAAACAAGGCTATAACAATATTCAAAATGTAGTTTAAATTTAAAATTATCATGTATATAGTACTTAAATATGGGTACATTGGGGCTTGAACCCAAGACCTGTGGATTAAAAGTCCAATGCTCTACCAACTGAGCTACATACCCATATAATTCCTTACTGCAAAAATATTATAATGCAAAAAGAATTAAAAATGCCATCATTAATGAAAAAAGAGCGATAGCTTCGGTTAATGCGAAACCTAAAATAGCAGATTTGAATAATTCATCTTTTAAAGAAGGATTTCGTGAAATTCCAATTACTAATGCACCAAATACGGTACCAATTCCTACTCCAGCCCCTGCTAGTCCGATTGTTGCTAAACCAGCTCCTACAAATTTAGCTGCTTGTAATAACATGTAAACATAACAAAAATGTATTTATTTTTTTCGGTGGCTTTAAAGCAGCCTTTAAAGATTAAGTTTGAGATTTTAAAGGTCCCATCAAATTTTTAAGCTTTAAAATAATTTTAAAGGTTTTAAAAGTCTTTGCAATGTTATCGTTTTTGAGTATACTATAATAAAATTATTGTTTTGACAGGTAGTTTAGCACCTCCAGTTTTAAAAGCCGTAATTGCAATGTTTCTTGATATTCCGCATACTTCAAATAAAACCGTACCAGCGCTTACCTTTACACCTCAATGGGATAAGCCACCTTTACCTTTACCCATCCGAACTTCAATAGGTTTTGCTGTAATAGGGATTGAGGGGAATACCCGTATTCACAATTTTCCTTTTCGATTCAACTTTCTAACAATAGCTTGTCGTGCAGCTTCAATTTGCCTAGACGAAACAGTTCCCGCTTTTGCAGCTTTTAACCCAATACTTCCAAATCTTAACTTATTCGAGCGAAAGTCAAACTTTGATAGTTTACCTTTTTGTAATTTTTTATATTTAGTTTTTTTCGGTTGTAGTAACATGAATTTTTTAATTCTTGTTTTCACAAGTTCAAACTTTTATTCCAAACGTACCGTTGATTGTGTAAGCGGTCGATTGAAAATAATCAATTTTAGAATCGAATGATTGAAGAGAAAATTTCCCAAACTGTAGAATAACGTTTCGAGCCCTTGGTGCTCTATTAAATCTACCTTTAATGACAATTTTTATACCTGTAAGACTTGATATCTCAGATGTAATTAGTAGTTTTATACTTTGTTTTAAAAACCCTAAAAAGTAATTATCTTTTCGAGATATAGCAATTTGATCGGATCTTAGTTGGTTTAATCTAAATTGATCACTTATAAACTCAGCTAATAATTTCGCGGATTTTCTTTTTGTAACAGTAACGAACAGAATATTTATTGCTTCTTTAAAAAAAGAATTTTTAACAAATTTTCTTAATTGTTTAAAGGTAACTTTAAAGTCTTTAATTTGATTCTGTGATAGTCGCTTAGTGCTATTTAAGTTCTGTAACGTTACAGAAATATTAATTTTGTTTTTAGTATACTTTGTTAAGCTTTCTAATAAAATTTCTTGAAATTCTCTTAAATTGATTGCTTGATTTTTGCTGAGTCTACCAGATAATATATTTACTCGATTCTTTACTTTCTTTTCTTCTTGAAATTTTTTCAAATTTGTTATTTGACTGTTGAATGCTGTTTTCCTTGGCAAATTTCTTTTTTTCTTTTTATTTTTTCTGCTGGTTTTTACGTGTGCTTGTAAGCGTTTAAAATATGCTGAAGATTTTTTCGAATATTTTGTTAAATGTTTATTTATGGCGTAAATTGTCTTTGTTGTAAGATAAAAAGAAATGAATATTTGTAAAGTGTTTTCAGAATAAAATATTTTACAATTGTGTACTTTTATTTTATACAAACCAAAAAATCGATTTAAATATTTTTGAATTTCTAAAGTTTTGTATAGATATAAAGATGACTCTTCATTATTTTTTTCAATATACTTAGATTCTCAATTTTTTTTCTTAACTCCTAACCTAAAAATTCGTGCATCTGTTTTTTGTCCCATTTTTACTTTTTATTCTTTTTTTTTTTATAAGAAAATTTTTTTCGAGT
>Ga0213860_10001168_pt1 | contig 10630 bp, 8 predicted proteins | sample PICome_3_FD_160118 | JGI IMG/M metagenome (GOLD analysis project Ga0213860, IMG submission 160118) | Coastal seawater microbial communities near Pivers Island, North Carolina, United States - PICO550 | ecosystem: Environmental > Aquatic > Marine > Coastal | place: USA: North Carolina | collected...
CTTACCAAGTTAGTCAAGCCGGAGGCGATGGCGGCTCAGGTGTCGTTATTATAAGATACGAAGTTTAAGGAATAAAAAATGGCAATTAATTTTCCAAACAGTCCGTCAGACGGTGATACGCATACTGCAGGCGGAAAAACATTTACATATGACGCGACTGCGGGCGTGTGGAACCCTGCGTCTTCTTCTTCTTCTGGAGGAGGTTCTGGCGTAACATCTTATGCAAACTTTGCAGCGTTTCCTGGCTCTCCTACAGAAGGTGACCTTGCCTATGCTCAAGATACAAATGCTTTATACCTCTATGATGGTAGTGAATGGGACCGTGTTTCTTCAGGAAACAATGAACTTCCTGAATTTACTACAGAGCCAGCGGGAACTTACAATCTTGCTACCGATGGAACGGCAACAACGGTAACAGTAGCAGCTACAGACCCAGAAGGATTTGCTATTACATATAGTCATGATACAAGTCCTTCAAGCCAAAACCAAGCAACCATTACAAATAGTGGAGGTACTTTTACAATTACTCCATCTACAAACACCGCAAATGCAGGAAGTTTTAATTTAAGATTTAAAGTTTCTGATGGAGTACACACCTCGGCTAAAACTTCTCTTGTTAATCTTGGATTTTCTACTGAGTGGTTTGGGCAATATTATATTTCAGATCGAACAACTTTGTTTCCTCGTGATGTTGCAGTTGACAGCGACGATAATATTTATACTGTAGGGTATATTAATGATACTTCTATAGATCCAATTGCATATATTTGTAAAGTAAATAAATATGGTACTCTTCTTTGGACAAAAACACTAGAGTCTACAGAAGCAAGCACCGTTCAAACACAATTTAACTCCATTGCAATTGATAGTAGTGATAATATTTATGTAAGTGGATGGTATAGCGACGGAGACGAAAACTTCATTTTAGCTAAGTACAACACTTCGGGAACAGTACAGTTTGCAAAAAAATATTTAAGCTCCCAAACTAGTAACTATCCTACTACAAAAGTAGCAGTAAGTCCAAACGGAAATGATATTTATTTTAGTTAGAGAGGCTTAGGCAATGAGATTAGTGGGGCAGCCGACTATCATTATACTAATATTTTTAAAGTGAACTCCAGCGGAACAATTCAATGGGTTAAAGCTGTAGGAAACACTGGTGGTAACAATTTTGGTATGTATATGGGGCTACAAGCAAGCGATAGTTATGTATACTTTCCAATGCGTACAAATGTAACAAATGATGTAGGTCAAACTCCTTATACTTATAATGGTATAGGAGCTCTTTACGCCTCTACTGGAAACGTGTATTTTGAAAGGTATATGAATGATGCTGAAAAGGCAAATATTGGAGGCACCAATCCTGTAATTCTTCTTGATGGAAGTAATGTAGTATGTGTGCATCAGCCTTATAGCAGTACTTTAGCTACTGGAGGTAATGACTATGCGTACGGTATATTCTCTCTTGGAACAACGGCAGCTCCAAATACAAATCAAACTAAAATTCTTCATGTAACCACTCGTTTTAGTCCCGATCAATACGCACGAATTGATAACTATGAAGAAGGCGGAAGAATAGCTAAATATGACAGTTTTTACTACGCTCCGTTAACTTATTTCGGCTCGGACCTAGCTACTGTGGGAAGAAGATTAATGTTTGCAGGCTTAGCTATAAGCGGCACCAGTTATAGACTTAAAGGACATTTAGCCACTCCAAGCAATACTTCTGGAGGAGGAATTTACGGATCTTCTTTTGCAACAAACAGCGAAGGAAAAATAATTGCTTTAGCTAACCTTTCTGGAGATTCTGTTGCTTCTGGTACTACTCATAATATGATAATTCTTTCTTTTGCTCCTAACCTAAATAGATCTTCTACAACTCTTGGAGTAAATTCAGATATTACGCTTTCTACTGCTACGCCAGGTACTTGGAGCAATGCGACAAATGCTGCTGCGAATTTTACAAGCACTGCTGGATCCGGAACTTTCACAGCGGCAACTCCAGTCACTTTTACAGAATCAACTCTTTCAAACACAGCAGGTATTGATACCGTAACTTTAGATTACGAAGACATATCATAATAGGACAATACAATGGCAGTAATAAATTTTCCAGATAGTCCTTCGGACGGCGCAACTCAGACAGTCGGAGGAATCACATATACTTACAGCTCCAGTAAGGGATACTGGACAGCTGCCGCGAGTTCCGGCGGAGGCGGGGGAGGCGGCGCTTCGGTGACTACTGATGACGCTGCTCCAAGTTCTCCGAGTGACGGTGACTTGTGGTATGATACCGATGACGGCGGTATGTTTGTATATTATGAAGATACTGATTCTAGTCAATGGGTAGAAGTAATTGGCTCTCAGGGTGCAGACGGAGCTGCAGGAGCTGCAGGAGCCGATGGTGGAGCAGGTGTAGCTACTGTATATGCTACAATTGATCTTTTGCCTCTTACAGGCAATACTCAAGGAGATATGGCTCATGTAACTGCGAACAACACGCTTTACTTCTGGAATGGTAGTGGATGGTACAAAATTGCACTTATCAACACAAATCCAAGTATTAGTGGTGTAAACAGTTCCTATGCTCTTGCAATTGATGGTACTGCAACGACCGTGACGATTACTGCTACAGATCCTGAAGGTCTTCCAATTACTTATAGTATTGCTTCGGACACTTCTGGCAATATTGCAACCGTATCTCAAGGCACGGGAGCAAGTACAAATGTATTTACAATCACACCAAGCACAAATACAGCGTATACAGGCTCGTTTAGTCTTACCTTCCGAGCTTCAGATGGTGTGAATATTGCCACAGCCCCTGCAACCTTTACTTTACAGTTCTTTGTACAAAATAGTAACTATACAAGTCTTTTGCTCACTACAAATGGAAGTACTGGAGGAAATACAACTTTTACAGATTCTTCCAGTAATTCTCATACTATAACTCCTGCAGGTACACCGAGACAAAGTACTTTTAGTCCTTACCGCGCAGGAGGATATTGTACGTTTTTTGACGGTACTGGAGATTATTTAACTCTTCCGGACGACTCTTCGTTAGAGTTTGGAAGCGCAGATTTTACAATTGAATTATGGTATTATGGTGCAGACTTAGATCAATATGCAACCTTAACATCTAGAGGAGCTACAAGTTTTACTGCGGGTTCATGGTCACTAATGATGAATCATACTAATACAGGAGATCTTGCTTTTTACTGCTACGAAACTAATGCGAGCGGACCAACCCTGCACGCCAGCTCTGTTAATGTAACAAACGATACTTGGCATCATATTGCTGTTGTTAGAAATGGAACAAATTTAACACTATATGTTGACGGTACTTCTAGTGCAACTACAACTACTTCTGCTACTTTAGCAGATGTTGCAGCAAGTATACATATTGGCTACGATCAACATTACACGAGAGCGTTGGGAGGATATATTACTGATTATCGAATTGTGAAAGGTACGGCAGTTTACACAGCAAACTTTACTCCTCCTACTGAACGTCTTACGGCAGTTTCTGGTACTAGTGTACTTACGTGTCACTTGCCTTATTTTGCTGATGGCTCCACCAATAACCATACAGTTACTCCGGCCGGAAACGCAACAACTATACCTTTTTCTCCTTATGACTATCAAGAGTATACAGTAGGAGATAATGGTGGCTCTGCTTATTTTTACGGAACCTCAGACTGGCTCAGCCTTCCAACTGCCGCAGGAAACTTAGGAACAGGCGATTTTACTGTTGAACTCTGGGCATATCATGATGACGCTACACTGGGTGGTCAAACTTATATTGATACTCGTCAAACAAGTGGTACAGATGGATGGCTTCTTTATGTGCTTGGAGGAGGAGACTATATAAGATTTTATGCGAACGGAGGCGTTGTTCTTAGCCCTACTTCTGCAGTTGTTCGTAAAAATGCTTGGAATCACGTAGCTCTTAGTAGATCGTCTGGCACTCTTCGACTTTTTGTAAACGGAGTACAACATGGTGCGCAAACAGGTAATACATCTGACTATGCGGCATATAATTTTAATATAGGTGCAAAAACTTATACCACAAGCAGTGCTATTCCTATGAAGGGAGATATAGCTGATGTTCGTATTTCAACAAATGCACGATACACAGCAGACTTTACTCCGCCAACAACAGCATTTACTAATGACTCAAATACTCAGCTTCTTGTAAATATGCAAGACACTGCTATTATTGATAAATCTCAAACAACTACAAGGACAATACTTGTTGGAAATACTACAGCGTCTACAACGCAATATAAATACCTGCCTTCTTCAATTTATTTTGATGGAGCAAACGACGGAATACGTATTCCTATGGCAAGTGTAGTAGGAGCTACTCCAAGGCTCCCTGGATCTTTTGTCGCAAACGAAGACTTTACAATTGAAATGTGGCATTATTTAACAGCACGCACTGAGCTGTATCCTTGTCTGTTTTCTAATTATACTACTGCTGGGTCGTCTACACTAGGTCTTTTTGCAGGCCATAATAGTTCTACTACTACTCAGTATCAAGTTGCTGTCAACGGTACTTTTCCCGCAATTAATGCAGGAACAATTAACTACAATCAATGGGTGCACGTAGCTTTGGTTCGCTCATCGGGAACTATAACACTTTATATTGATGGAACGAGTGTAGGAACTCACTCAAGCAATGCAGCTCTGCCTGGTAATGGCAGTTGGATGGGTATTGGTTTGTCTCAAGATACTCCAAATGATACAAATATCCAAGGGTACTTATCTGACGTAAGAATCACAAGAGGTCTAGCAAGATATACAGCAAACTTCACGCCTCCTACGGCAGCTTTACAGGGGTAAACAATGGCAACGAATTTTCCAAATAGTCCATCGAATGGAGCCACACATACGTTTGGTGGAACTACATATACTTACAACTCTACAAAAGGTGTGTGGAAGGCGAGCGCAGAAGCTATTGCTGTAGGGGATAATCCTCCCTCAAATCCAGAGACAGGAGACCTTTGGTTTGACTCAAGCGTAGCAAAAACGTATATTTACTACAACGATGGATCTTCTAGCCAATGGGTACAATTGAATCCTTCTGGTGGATCAGACGGTGCAGATGGTGCTGATGCAACAGGCGATGGCGAAAGTCCAATAATTTATACTGAGCCGCCTACAACTGTTCAAAATTTAAACAAAGACGGCACTACAAGTACCGTACAGATGCAAGCAGTAGACCCTGAAGGCACTGCTATTACATATGGTATTGCTTATGCGAACTCTACAAATGCCCGTCCTGCTCAACTTTCTGCAGATACGACGATAAATCAAACTACAGGAACATATACCTTTACTCCATCGACTACATCTTCTGACGAAGGTACTTTTAAAGCGAGACTAAGCGCATCCGATGGAATACAAACTTCTACACGATTTGTAAATTTTAAATTACAGTTTGCATATAATAGCAGTCAAGCTGCTATAGATGACGGCGCAACTGCTGGCATTCAATCTTTTAATATTAATGGAACTAATACTGATCTTTATTACGATGGAAATGGTTGGATTCTTTACGCGAGTTTTTCAAGTGATAACACTTATGATGCAACAACTTATCCTGCTCTTGTTGGTAATAGGATGTTGTATACGGATATAACAAGCAGTAACGGTTTTGCTTGGAATGTTACACCAACAAACTATGCAGACGGTGTGACAGATACTCTGGTTTATTCAAGAATTTCGGGCAGATTTGCATGGTTTAAAAGCGGCGGGGATACCACAGGTATAACAATCTCAAGCTGGCAAGGTCCAAGCACTGCTAGCCATATTCGTACAGTTTGGGGCAACGGACATTCGGGCCTATCTTCAGGCAGCCTTTTGTTCATTAATAATACACAAGAGGTCAATGACACTTCTTACTATAATACTACCCCTAGAACGGATGATTATGCATTTGACCCCTCAGGAACAACGCCAGTCTGGGAGCTAAGAGAGTCTGCTGGCATCGCGGGCATAGAAGCAATTTGGGTCAAGTTTTAAGGAGTAAACAATGGCAATTAATTTTACAGACAGTCCTGCTAACGGAGCAACTCAAGTAGTTGACGGCAGAACTTATACTTACAATAGTGCAAAAAATAAGTGGGATACTACTGCTACAGAGGTAACAGGGCCAACTGCTGCTGTTTATGCAAATGTAGACGCTCTTCCTACTTCTGGAAATATTACAGGCGCTCAGGCTTATGTGAGCGGAAACAATCGCTTGTACATTTGGAATGGTACAGGATGGTATAATATTGCTCTGATTAATACTGCTCCGACTATTAGTGGTGTAAACAGCTCCTATACTCTTGCAGTTGATGGTACAGCAACGACCGTAACGATTACTGCTTCTGATCCAGAAGGGTTACCAATTACCTACAGTATTGCAAGCGATACTTCTGGAAACATTGCAACCGTTACTCAAAGCAGCAATGTATTTACAATCACTCCAAGTACAAATACTGCGAATGGTGGCACCTTCTCACTGACTTTCCGAGCTTCAGATGGTGTAAATATTGCTACTGCGATTTCTGAGTTTACTTTGGAGTTTAGTATTACAAATAGTAAGTATACTACTGCTCTAATTACTTCAGTAGGCGCAAATAATGCAGATAATAATGATTTTGTAGATTCAAGTGGAAACTCTCATACAATTACTGCGTATGGAGATGTAACTCAAGGCAGCTTTAGTCCATTTAGACAAAATGGGTATTCTTGGCAGTTTGACGGTACTGATGACTTCATTGAAGGCCCGGCAGTAGACTTAATGGGAAGCGGGGCATTTACTGTTGAGTGCTGGGCGTATATAAATTCTACTGTTTCAACTGCTACAGATGCGTTTCTTGCTCAATATCAGAGCAATCAAAAATTTATTTTTGGAGTAAAATCTGATGTTGTTCGGGTATGGATGGCAGGAACAGAAGTACGTGTAGGAACTACAAATATTATAGGCGAATGGCATCATTTTGCTCTTGTTAGAGACTCTAGTAACTCTTGCCAAGTTTATATTGATGGAGTGGCCGAAGGCGAAGCGTTTACAAACACAACGGATTTTTCTACTTCACTAGAAAACTTTGAAATAGGAAGCTGGGATAATGGAGCGGGTTCTGATTTAGATGGGTATATTACTGATCTTCGAGTTGTAAAAGGCACCGCAGTTTATACAGCAGCTTTTACTCCTCCCGCTGAACGCCTCACAGCAGTAACAAATACCAGCTTGCTGCTAGGTAACTTGCCTTATCTTGCAGAAGGTTCTACAAATAACTATAAACTTACTTCAAATGGTAATGTCTCAATGCAGCCCTTTACCCCTTATGATAATGAGGAGGAGTATGCGAGCTCTACTGATGGAGGAAGTATTTTCTTTAATGGTACAAATGCCTATCTTCGTGCAGATACTGCACTTGACTCTATGACCTCAGGAGATACAGAATGGACACTAGAAGCTTGGGTATATCCAAATAATTTGGGAGGAACGGGCGGTACAAGTGAAGAGTTTTTCGGTTGTAATAGAACAAGTGATGGTCATAATGTGCTTACAGTAGGGCCTAAGCAACTTCGAGTAGACGCAAGCGACTATACAAATCTCACAGATTTAGTAGCAAAGCAATGGTCTCATGTTGCTGTAGTTTATCACAGAGGCTATAATGGGTTAAGATATTACATAAATGGTTACCATGTAAATAGTTATAACCCACCAGGCTCTCAACCTGCTCTTGCTGATTGTGCTTTTGGAATCGGCTGTGAATTTGATGGAAGCTCTCTTACTCCTGGAAATTATTTTGATGGTTTAATGTCGGATGTTCGTGTATCTGATCATGATATCTATGGGGTATCCTCGTCTTATAATCCTACTAGCCCTCCGACTCAAGAGTTTACTCCTCCAACTGCGCCTCTTACAGCAACAAGCGATACTGACTTTTTGCTTCACGCTACAAATGCAGGAATTATTGATAAGGTACAATCAGTTCAAGAAGTTCTTTTAGAAGGAGTTACATCTTCTACTACTCAGACAAAATATTTATCGTCTTCCATGTATTTTGACGGAACAAATGATTATATCCGAGCAGATGATGCGATAAACGGAATTACCTCTACGACTCCATTTACAATAGAAGCTTGGGTCTACCCAACGCAAATAGGTACTACAGGCGATAGAGATTACTTTTTTGGTATTAACAATCTGTCGGCGGGAGGAAACATTTTATTAATTGGCGTTAGTAATATAGGCGTAAACGGCGGCTCTGATGATGTAACGGATTTAAGCTTGAACACTTGGAGTCATGTTGCATTTGTTTATGACGGCAGTGGTGGTTGGAAATACTATATTAACGGTGCATTAGATTATACTGGCAGCAACACAATTGCATTAGACGCCCCTTCCTCTTTTTTGATAGGTGCAGAAGCAGACGCTGCAAACGCAGGAACTTTAGGAAATTATTTTGGAGGCTATCTCTCTGATATACGAGTAACAAAAGGATTGCAAAGATACACAGCAAACTTCACACCGCCCGCAGCAGCATTAAAAGGATAATAAAAAAGGGGCTTATTGCCCCTTTTCTATTTCTTCCTGCAGTGCCATACTAAAGCCTTTTATAGCCATTTCAAGCCGTTGTACTTTTAAATACTCTTGCTCTAACTGCTCTTGTAAATCTTGTATCTGTGCAAGATACGAGATTGCAGTATCAGAAAGATCACTTACAGAAAGATCTTCTTCATTTTCAGAGCGGTCTTCGTTTTCCCACTCCTCTTCTGGTCGAAGTTGAATAACGTCCTCAACACTACTCTTCGACTGCTTCTCCAGCGTCTTCTTCCGAGCCATCTGTTTCTCCGTCTGTGAACACATTATTCTGTGCTGCAATCTCTGCTTTTAAAAGACTAATAAAGCCTGCTCTCGCGACTTCAATTTGATGCATTTTAGCACGAAGTTGAGTAAGCTGTCCGTTTAAATCAGTGTACTGATCAATATAGTACTTTGAATTTTCGTTTAGCTTCTCAATTAAATGCTCTTCGCCGTCCAGTACGACGGTAGGATTTTCTGGATTAATAATTTGCATAATTTCTCCTATTTAAAAATGTCCTGCCAGTTACCTGTAGTACTAGCTCGAGCATACTCAGTTGCTCGGTTTTCAAAAAAGTTAGTGTGCTCTACTGCATTTAACATATAGTCGAGCCACGGTAAAGGGTTTTCTTCGCTGCCAAAAATCTTCTTCATGCCAAGACCAAGAAGTCTTCGGTCAGCAATGTATCGAATGTATTCTTTGATTTCTTCTGGTTTAAGATCCGGCACGTCTGCGCCTTCAAAACAAAGATCAATAAATGCATCCTCTAGTTCTACTGTGCGTTCTGCCGCACAATAAATCTCATACTTCAACTCGTCATTCCATAACTCAGGATTCTCAGCAATGAAAGTTCGGAATAGCTGAGACATACCTTCTACGTGTAGAGTTTCGTCACGAATAGACCATGTAACGATCTGTCCCATTCCTTTCATCAAATTGTGACGAGGGAAGTTCAATAATATCGCAAAACTACTAAACAACTGTACGCCTTCTGTGAAGCCGCTGTAGATTGCCATAGTCTTTGCAATATTCATTTTTGTGTCCATGCCAAAGTTTGATAGATGCTCATGCTTATCCATCATTGCTTTGTGTTCCATGAACTTTTGGTACTCATCATCTCCAAAACCAAGAGTTTCAAGTAGTAATGAATACGCTTCTTGGTGTACCGCCTCCATCGCAGCAAAGGCAGAAAGCATCATTCGTACTTCTGGCTGCTTGAATGTAGGTAAGTAGTGTTTTGCGTAGCCGCAACATACGTCTACGTCTGCCTGAGTAAAAAACCGAAAAATCTGATTAATTAACTGACGGTTTCCCGGCGTAAGTTTCTCCCGATAGTCACGCAAGTCATCTGCAAGGTTAACCTCATCAGGCAACCAGTGCATATGCTGTTGTGTCTTGTAGTGTTCAAATGCCCAAGGGTAATTGAACGGTTTGTAATATTCTCTTTCTGTGAGAAGATTCATTAAATATACTCCATGACTTCTTCAAAGTCGCTATATCCTCCGACCCATTCCTCATTTAATAATATCTGAGGAACGGTTTTAGCGCCGGGAAATAATCTACTAAATTCAATCATTGCGTCATTAGCATCAACATAAGTATAATCTAAGCACAACTCTTCTGCTAGCTCAACGGCTTTCTCACAAAAACCGCATCCGTCTGATCCATAAATTGTTACGTTCACTTCAACCCTCACAAGCTAGACAAGCACCTTCGTCCATAGACTCAAAGATACGTTGACGTAGCGCCTCATCTGATACTTTTTCTGCTCGCTTGTATGCTTCGCTTCGTAAGTAGTACAATGTTTTGACTTTTTGCTTCCACGCTTGCATATGTATAGCGTGAAGCTCTTGCTTTGATACATCGGCAGGAAAAAAGACATTCAGTGACTGACTCTGGCAAATATGCTTTTGTCGATCTGCTGCCATATCAATTACCCATCGTTGATCTATTTCTACAGCGGTTTTGAATACATCTTTTGTCCACTCATCTAAAAAATCTAAATGTTGTACTGACCCACCATTTGTAACAATACTCTTCCATAC
>Ga0213860_10001170_pt1 | contig 10618 bp, 7 predicted proteins | sample PICome_3_FD_160118 | JGI IMG/M metagenome (GOLD analysis project Ga0213860, IMG submission 160118) | Coastal seawater microbial communities near Pivers Island, North Carolina, United States - PICO550 | ecosystem: Environmental > Aquatic > Marine > Coastal | place: USA: North Carolina | collected...
GATTTTTCATTGACCATCTACCCAGGCCAAAGCTTGGCGGTGGTTGGGGAAAGCGGCTCCGGTAAATCCGTGGGCGCCCTCTTGTCCATGGGATTGTTGGACCCGAAGGCTGAGGTCCAAGCCAAAACCGCGAACCTTTTGGGGCGATCCATTTCGAGCATGACCCCTGCGCTCTGGTCCGCCATCAGGGGCAAGGAAGTGGCCATGGTCTTTCAAGACCCAATGACCTCACTACACCCCTCTATTCGCATAGGTAAACAACTGGATGAGGTGCTCGAGCGCCACACGTCGGCTTCGGCGGGCGAGCGTAAACGCAAAATCTTGAAGGCATTGGCGGAGGTGGAGCTACCAGAGCCGGAACATACTTTCAGTAAGTATCCTCATGAATTGAGCGGCGGTCAACGCCAGCGCGTGGTCATTGCCATGGCCCTGTTGTTGGACCCCAAACTCATCATTGCCGACGAGCCTACTACGGCGCTGGACAAGGCGGTGGAGGCAACCATATTAACCCTATTGAGAAACCTGGTGAAGGAGCGCGGTTGTGCCCTTTGGTTGATCAGCCACGACCTGGAAGTGGTGTCGGAACATGCGGACGATGTCTTGGTACTCTTCCGCGGAAAAACGGTGGAACAAGGCCCGGCGAAGGACATCTTTGAGCATCCGCAACACGCCTATACGAAGGGGTTGTTGGCGTGCCGTCCCCCAAAGAAGGGAAGGCCGTATCCATTGCCGGTGCTCCAGGATTTCTTGGAGGAAAATGGTGCGGTGGAGAAGGAAGAATTGGTCGCGCCAAAGGCGAACGATCCCTTGCTGAAGATTGAAGGGTTGACCATTGGATTTCAGCGAAAGAAGGGATGGCGTAAGCACACCCAGTGGGTCGTGCGTGATCAGGATTTGGTATTGATGCCCGGTGAGACACTGGGACTTATCGGGCCTTCAGGATCTGGAAAAAGCACTATCGGCCGTGCGATTGTAGGACTCAATACGCATCAGTACAAGCATTGGAAATACAGCGGCGATCGAAGCAAAATTCAATTCATCTTCCAGGATCCCTATAGCGCGTTGAACAGCGGTAAGCGCATTGGATGGGCATTGGACCAAGTGCTGCGCAAGCACCAAAGCCAACTTTCTGCGGCAGAACGTCTTTCAAAGGCTGAAGCCTTGATGGAAGAGGTGGGTTTGCAGGCCTCGGATTTACAGAAGAAGCCTAGCGCCTTTTCAGGCGGACAGCGTCAACGCATCGGCATTGCTCGTGCCTTGGCGGCGGATCCGGAGCTCTTGATTTGTGACGAGAGTGTGAGTGCCTTGGATGTGAGTGTTCAGGCCCAAGTATTGAACCTGTTGAATGGAATTAAAAAGAATAGGGGCCTGAGTATGATTTTCATCTCTCACGACCCCGATGTTGTTCGGTATATGTGTGACCGTATTATTGAATTAGAACCGCTGGCGTCCTAATTACTACGGTCCTCGAAATCCTCTAGCTTGCTCTTGCGATAGGCGCGAATGCCCAGCACAATTGCGGAAATGAATACAAAGCCCCAGATGAGGGCATGAATTCCCAAGAACCACATGTTATTTCAGCTTTACAGCGGTACCGTAGGCCAGCATTTCGGCTGCGCCTTGCATCACCATCGAAGTAGTGAAGCGCACGTTAATGACGGCATCGGCACCGAGGCGTTCTGCATCTTTGACCATGCGCTGTAAGGCCTGCTCACGACTTTGGGCTTGTAGCTTGGTATATTCTTCAATTTCACCGCCGACAATGTTCTTGATGCCTGCGAAAATATCACGGCCAATATTGCGGGCACGGACGGTACTGCCGCGGCAAATGCCGATGGTTTCAGACACTTCTTTGCCCGCAACGGCAGAGGTAGTGGATAAGATCATAGTTTGAATGTTTAGACCATTAATTTAGGTAAAAGCGACAAAATCCGGGTAGTTTCTCCGCCTGTTTTACCCTAATTTTAGCCCATACCAAAGCACATCAGCATAGTATAGATATGAAATTGACCACTACACGCTCACTCGCCGTCCTTTTGTTTATGGCTTTCGCTGCACTAGCAAACGCTCAGATTTTGACGGTAACCCCTGCCTTCCCTTCTCAAAACGATACGGTGACCATCATTTACGATGCCACCGAAGGGAACGGAGCATTGACCGGGGTAGTACCGGTCTATGCCCACGCGGGCTTGATCACAAATCAGAGCACCTCACCGACAGATTGGAAGCATGTGCAGGGAAACTGGGGCACGGCAGATGCGTCGGTGCTGATGACAAACTTGGGCAATAACCTGCACAAGATTGAGTACCACATGCCGACCTTCTACGGCTTTGGCTCAAGCGTGGTCGTGCAGCAAATGGCCTTCGTATTCCGTAACGCGAGCGGCTCCATTGTAGGGCGCGACCCCAACGGAAATGACATCTACTACGACGTATACCCACCGAATGCGGGGTTGATTGCCAAGTTCTTAGCGCCATCGACCACCATGCTGATCAACCCGGGCGATTCTATTGAATTCATCGTGGCTTCGAACCAAAAGGCAGATATGAAGGTGTACGACAACGGCACGCTGGTCTTTCAAGATTCTACGAAGCAAGACAACTTTTATTTGGGCAGCACCGTTGCGGGTGTGCATACGGTGGTGTTGCAAGCGGATTACGGTAGCTCGACCGAATACGACACCGTGCACTATGCCGTACAAACCACATTGCAGGTGGGCGTGATGCCGAGTGGAATGGAGCAAGGTATCAATGAACTAAATGACACCACGGTCTTTTTCAAACTTTATGCGCCGTTCAAAAACCGCGTGTACTGTTTAACCTCTCTCAACGACTATATGCCGGACGCGGTGAATGCGATGACGCGCACGCCAGGCGGTGCTTGGTGGTTCTTGGAGATGACCGTACCTGCGGGACAGCCGTTCAACTACCAGTACCTCATCGATGGGGAGCTAAGAGTGGCGGATCCGTTCTCGGAGCAGGTCTTGGACCCTTGGAACGATGGGTATATTTCAAGTGCGACGTACCCGAACATGCCAAATTATCCAACGGGTAAAACCACCGGCATTGTGTCTTTGTATGAGACGGCGAAACCAGTGTATAATTGGACCAACGCCACCTTTAACGCCCCTGCGCAAGAGGAGCTGCTCATCTATGAATTGCTCATTCGCGACTTTGTAACTACGCGCAATTATCAGACGCTGATCGATACGCTCGATTATATTGAGCGCCTCGGGGTGAACGCCATCGAGCTGATGCCAAATTCTGAGTTCGAAGGCAACTCGAGTTGGGGGTATAACCCGTCTTTTCACATGGCGCTAGACAAATACTACGGTACGCCGGATAAATTCCGCGAGTTTGTGGACAGCTGCCACAGCCGAGGGATTGCGGTGATCATGGACCAAGTCTTCAACCACGCCTTTGGGCAAAACCCAATTGCGCAGATGTGGTGGGACGGAAACAACAATCGTCCCGCAGCGAACAATCCCTATATGAATCAATACTGCCCACACCCGCCAAACTGTTGGGGGAACGACTTCGATCATTTCGTGCAGCCTACGCGAGATTATATCGATCGTATCAATACTTACTGGATTGAAGAATTCAAGATCGACGGGATTAGATTCGATTTCACAAAGGGCTTTACCAACAGCTCGAATGCAGATAACTACCAAGCGCCGAGAATCGCTGCTTTGAAGCGCATGGCGGACGTGTGTTGGAATGAAGATTCAGATTTTTATGTGATTCTCGAGCACTGGGGACCCAACCAGGAAGAGAAGGAGTTGAGCGATTACGGCATGATGCTGTGGGGTAATGCCACGCATCAGTACTACGAAGCGGCCATGGGGTATACCGCGGATAGCGACTTTAAGTGGGGCATCTACAAGGAGCGAGGCTGGACCGACAAGCACTTGATCAGCTACATGGAAAGTCACGACGAAGAGCGTGCGTCGTACAAGATCAAAACCTACGGGAACTCGAGCGGCGGGTACGACACCAAGACCCTGGCCACACGTGCGGACCGAATCATTCAGGCCAGTGCCTTCTTCTACACCATTCCTGGGCCGAAGATGATCTATATGTTTGAGGAATTGGGCTACGATATTTCCATCAACAACCCTTGTCGTGTGTGTGAGAAACCTATTCTCTGGAACTACTACGACAACCAGTACCGCCAGAAGATCTATTTCTACATGGCCTCGATTATGGATATGAGGAAGAAATATCCGGTCTTCAATACATCTAATTTCATTTACGCGTTAAATGGCGACTCCAAGCGAATCAACCTTAATGGAAACAACATGAATGTCACGGTGGTGGGGAACTTTGCGGTAACGCAAAAGGATGTATACCCGAACTTCCAGCATACGGGCACTTGGTATGATTACTTTACCGGAGACAGTATCACCGTCACAAATGCCACGGCCCCTATTTCTTTCGCGCCGGGCGAATGGCACATCTATACGGATGTGAAGTTGGCCGATGCCGCCTTCATGGACCTTCCAGAAGAGGTGTTGGCGGAAGTGAAGCCGTTCATGGCCTTCCCGAACCCGAGCCAGGGAACAATGGACCTATTGCTCGATTTTGCGGAAGGTACGCGAGTGCAATGGACGCTCGTAGACCTCAACGGTCGCGTCGCGGCGCAAGGTGAAATTCAAAGCGAGGGCCCTATGATTGAGCCGATGGATTTCAGCGCGTTGGCGAAGGGGATGTATATCTTAAACCTCACCACGCAGGAGCGACATTACTCCGAGCGCGTGGTATTGCAATAAGCACAAAAAACCCGGCCGCAGGCCGGGTTTTTTATTTAGTTGATCAGGTGAACCCCGTCTTTATCTTGGGTAATGACCCCATCGTATTCTAGGGATTTGAGTAGTCGGCTGACCACCTCTCTCGAGGTGCCGAGCTCAGAGGCCATTTTCACTTTGGACAAGGCCACGCCTTTACGCCCACTCACGCGACAACGCATTTCAATGTAGGCGCGCAATCGAGCACCTAGTTGCTTAAAGATCGCGTTGTCCACAAGGCTGAGCAGCTCTTCGAATCGCTTCCGGAAATTGGCCAATTCGTACATTCTCCACTCCGGAAATTCCGTAGCCATAGTGTTTAACTCGCCGATGGGTACGTTCAAAATTACCGCAGGCGTCTCCGCTTCCACCGTGATCGGCATTTCGCCGTTCGGCAAGGTGGAGAAGGCCGCACAAGGACAGATTTCCCCGGGGGTTAAGAAATACAATAACAACTCCTTGGAAGGGTCGTCCTCATCGCCTCGAACCACGCGTGCATTTCCCTCTAAAATGATGGGTAGAAAGCAAGCTTCAATGCCGTAATCCAGGATCAAACCTCCTTTTTCGTAACGCTCTATTTCCCCAACCTCAATGAGGTGTTGGCGCAGCTCTGCGCTCAATTCTGGGGCAATGGTTTTTAGGATATGATCGATGTCCATAGCGAGTGTAGTTGGTGGCTTGAAGTTAGCAAAATCCCAGGAAGTTTGAGGGTCCAATTTTACCCTATGCCCTCGTACACTTTTTGGGCCATGGACGCCAAATTAGGACTGAATCCACTGGGCACCTCCGGCGTTTTCTCAAAGACCGGAATATTTTCTGCGTTTATGGTCATTCCCGTCGCTTTGGCAATGCGCTCCACGACCTGCGACGGGCGTGTCAAAAATTCCTCATAGCGTATGAACTCCACCCCGCCCAAGCCTTGCGCGTAGCTGTAGTACTCGATCCAACGCTCCAGCCAAAAATCCAACTTCTCGCGGTCGCGCTCGTCGCCGAGGGCGCCGAGGTCAAAAGGTAATTGGCGCAGACCAAACTCATGGTGCCCTAACCAATTCATATATGTCAGCACAAATGGGTCTTCCGCCTGCTCCTTGCTAAATTTCAGATGCTGCTTGTACAAACTATATGCGTGCTCAAGCGGCTCGCGCACCAATACAAACACCTTCATGTCTGAGTTCTGCGCCAACAGTGACGGCAACCGAAGCACCGCGTTATTGTTCTTTGCCAAATACACCTCGCCACCCTGACACAGACTCTTGAAATACCTGCGGTACTGCTCGTTCTCTTCGGCGCTCAACTCGTGGCGTACCAATCTATCCTTCTTGACGAACCGATCGTCCGTGACCACCTTGAAGAAATACTCTTCCAACGCCTCTACGCTCGCGAGCCCAACCTTGATCCCGTCACCGTGAGCGCGCTCTTGCTGTTCTTTATGGCTGGGGCGGTAGAATTTGGCCCATAATCTCGGGGCAAGCAATACGGGCATGTTGCTGTAATCCAGAGAACGGAATGAACCGCGCTCACTCAAAGTACGCACTAAGGCCGTCGTTCCCGCCCGGGCCAGACCGGTGACCAACACCGCACTCACCGCGCCACTCTCCACAGGATGCTCCACGCCTTTGATTTGGCGCTTCAACAAAGCCTTGCCGATGTGGTAATGGTCGAGGATGAGGTGATGGAATAATTGGTTTATATCTGAGTATGCACTGTTTTTAGAAGAGGTTTTCAAAAAAGGCAAAGTTGCTCCAACACTGAGCAAAATCATTGTCCAATTCAGCCCTACGCTTTCAGGATTAGTCGCGCCAATGACTTCTAAGATTAACCAGTATACAGCGAGAAAAATCACACTCAGCCAAAAAGTATTCACAGCGAGAAAACGCATGGTTTGGTTGGAGGCAGTATTCAGTGTCTGTATCGTTTTAGAGTCTTTGTTTTCAGCAAGCAGCTGATTCAACAACCCAAGACTGCTTTTTGCTAATTTGAAAAACAAAGGCTTTAACCAGAGTATTCCCAAGCCTAATACAATTCCACTGAGCACAATCAATACATGACTCAAATAGAGGATGGATAGGTGCGGCTCAATCCACGCCGCAAGCCTAGAACTCATTGTAACAAGGCAAATGACACTGACCAGAACGAGGTGTAAAGGCGAAAAGGAGTAGTTTCGAAGACGTTGCTTTAGGCTTTTGTCCTTTATATTGTTGATGCTGTAATAAAGCGAACCAATGATTATAAGTCCGATCAAAATGGTCACCCAAATGGGAAATGCGGTTACCCTGTTGTTGGCATAAGTTTGAGCTTGCCCCACGAATTCATTTGGGTTTGAAAACAGCAGAATAGCGAATGAAAGCAACAATGCTAAATAGAAATCCAGACCAAAAGGGCTCTTAGCTTCTTTACTATCACCCGTTGTTTCCGGAGCCGATTGGCCGGCGAAGACAAACCAAAGACGATATCCAAAGGAGAAAATGATAAGGAGAAGAATAAGTACAATTAAGATACCTGCTCCTATTCCCAGTCCAGGGCCAATATATAATGATGTGTGTAACAAACCCTTTCGATTGAAGGGTGCAAAATACGCCTCATCTGCCGAATTGCCCTATTACCAAGCCCCTATTTCCGAATCCATCCACGCCAATCGTTGTTCTAGATAAAAGCGAAGGAAATCTACTTCGCCGGCATGATTGACGGTATTTCCATTATCTGTTTTCCAACGGTTGTAGTTGCGGTCGATGGCACCTGCTTGGACTAATCGTTCTTCGGTATCATTGATCAATCCGAAGATGGCGGCATCGCTTAGTTCGCCGCTGCGGAGGCTGGTCCAGCGGGCTTTGACGGCTGAGGTGAAGATGGGGTCTTCGAGGAATCGGTCCCACCAGAAAGGCAGCATCCACGCATCTTGATTCACGTGGTCGTTGTAGTTGCAAATCCAATCGTCCCAAGGTATGCGACCTTGGCGACCGTAGCCGATGTTGAAGTCCCAGATGGGTCCGAAACGGAGCTTGCCACTACGCGGTTTGTGGAGGAAGGTGGAGATCCGGTAGGCGTCTATATTGCCGCCGAGCTCGTTTATGATAAAGCCGTCCACGAAGCTTTCTAGGTCAATATAATCGAGGTAGGTGCGGGAGGAGCCGCTGAGGTCGTCGGTGAGTAAGGCAGTTTCAAAATCGTTGATATAGCCTTGGATGTATTGGCGTTGCGCATAGGTCATCTCGGCCGGGCCAGGGTGCTCGTACAAGAAGTAAGTCTCGAGCCATTGTTGGTCGTGGTAGGGCGGACGGAAGGGCTCGATGGTCATGCTGTCGCCGTAAATATCATAGTGCGAACGGAAGCTGTTGGCGGAGGTGTAGACTGCATCATCGCCCCAATTATTGTCGTAATACTCCAGCGGTTGCCCCACAGGTGCATCGCCGGCAGTCTTATCGATTTTTAGAATATATCCACCTGTGATGCCGGGTTCGCTGTCGCCGTTCGGGCGACCTACGTCAATGCGTAATGGATCTGCTTTGAGCTTTTCCATTAAGATGTAGAGGCCATCGTAGCGCCCATTGACGCGGAGCTCCACCCAGCGGCATCGGCTGGCGTATTGCCCCATCGATTGGGCCAATTCATAGCTGATGTAGTGGTGCATTAGCGTAGGGTCGAAGGCGTAGAAATTATCAGGATCAGTGGCGCGGAAGACGTGCCCCATGAGAATCCAATCTGACTCTGCCGGCATGCCCAACAGGCTTTGGGAGCGGTCCTCAAGGCCGATGCGTGTTTCTATGCTGTAGGACTTTTTATCGCTAACTCTGTAGGACGTACTGCCCCGGTATTCGACGCCGATGGTGCTGGAAAGGACTTCTTTTCTGCCGTCCAAGATGACCATCTCACCCCTAACTTTTTCGTCGGGACGAATGACCTGGGTGGTGTTGATTTCGATGACGGGGAGTTCCCCGACGGTATAATCGGCATCACAAGCGAAAAACGGCAAGGCAAAGAATAAAAGCAGTCGTTTCATGCGATTAAAATACAATGTTTCGATACTCGGTTTATCTTTACAAGAAACAAACACCTCAACTATGCCTGATTTTTCTGAAAACGCGCTCTTAGAACTACTGCTTCGTTTTGCGCTCACCCTAGGTTTTAACGTGGTTTTAATGAGAATTGTGAGTAAGCACGGTCCGGAGTCTCGCAAAAACGTCTACAGCTTCTTTATTATCTCTGTGGTGGTATTCTTCCTGTCCCATACGTTGCGTTCTTTCGATATGCAGATTGGTATGGCCATTGGTATGTTTGCTGTTTTTGGTATCGTGCGTTATCGTACAGAGCCTTTGCGCCCGCAAGAAATGACATATTTATTTGCAGCCATAGGTATAGCCTTGATCAATGCATTGTCGAATCAACCTGAAGGTTGGATGGAGATGGTGGTTATTAATGCTATAGTACTAGCGTTTATCTATTTACTTGAGAAGTTCTTGTTACGCGAGGAAGTAAAACCTAATCAGCGAAAGTTAAATGTATCTGTTCCCGTAGCTGAGCTTGAAAAAGCTGCAATGGACGCCAAGGTAAAGTCGCTCGAATCACAGATGGGAATTACTGTGAATAGAGTGCAGATAACAAAGATCGATTATGCCTTGGGCGCCGCTCAAGTTCAATTGTTTTATGAAGAGTAGGTTTTTATGCATAGCCCTGTTGATGTGCACTATGGCCTTTGGTCAGAGTGTGACAGATTCAGCGGCGTGGTTCAAGGCGGGAACAAAATTTGACCTGAGTAAAGAACTTTCTATGAAAGTAAGCGGACAATACCGCGCTTCTACCTTGAGCGACGATCTTTGGATTACCGAGGCTCAGTTTGGTCGTGAGATGAATAAGAACTGGGACCTGGGTGTAGAACTCAGACATTATATGATTTTCGATACGAAGGGTGCGACGCAAGGAACTTTTCACAGGGTTCGTGCACAATTCTACGCATCACAACACATCGACCTGGCTAAAGGCGACTTGCACTTCCGTTATGCGTTCCAACAGCGTACCGTACTTACCGGCTCTGGCAGTAATAAGTTTACCGGTAGGTTCCGCGTGCAATACGATTACCCCATCAAAGACTTCAAATGGGACCCGACGTTTGAGGCCGAGGTCTTTGCCTCTGGCGATCCAAACTTCGACCGTTCCCTTCGTTTAGGGGTAGGTTCTGAAGGCAAGGTGGCCGGTAAAAAATTAGGTTTTGTATACTTCTACCAAAGGGACTTGAGCAATACCAGGACGCACGCCCACGTGGTACAAACGTCCATTCGATTTTAAACAAAAAACCCCGAGCAGCACTCGGGGGTTTTTCTTTAAGGACAAGTTCAGTTTACCAATCTTGTTCCATGCCGAAGTAGCGCTGCGTGCGTTTGTCGCAGATCACCCCAGACCAATTCATTCCAAAGGCAAAACCATAAGCATGATCGTCCGCATCGATGTACGGCATCATGTCCATCGGCACATCTTCAAGCTGTAATTCCACTTCCTCCATAGAGGCTGGCATTTGCATAGGCAACAGGCCTGAAGGCTCGTGGCGTCCGGTGATTATGTCCATGATCGCGGCGGTTTGCACCCCAAAGTCGAGGAGGATGCCGTCCACTAAAGGTTCCATTTGGGCAAAGACCACAGGATTGCGAACGGTCATCACCAAGATGATAGGTTTGTCGCCCATCTTTTCGTGCAAGTTATGCATCATCGGCAAATCATAGCGCTGGTTGCTCAAGGCAGTTTTGCCCTTATACGAGCGGTTGGTGATCGTTGGATCCACCACAGGATCCCCGGCAGCAATGCTTTGTGCTCGGGCGTTTTCTGCCACGTAATCTGCGTGC
>Ga0213860_10001171_pt1 | contig 10613 bp, 9 predicted proteins | sample PICome_3_FD_160118 | JGI IMG/M metagenome (GOLD analysis project Ga0213860, IMG submission 160118) | Coastal seawater microbial communities near Pivers Island, North Carolina, United States - PICO550 | ecosystem: Environmental > Aquatic > Marine > Coastal | place: USA: North Carolina | collected...
GTCTCTTTCGAGATGAACGATGATAATGCGTTCCTTCGTCTTATGACTACTTCCGTCCCCTAAGGGATGAACGTTTAATAAAAATATAACAAATTTAAAATTTATATACAAATTTTATATATATTACTTTTTACTTCTATTAAAACCATCCGCTAACGATCTATGATCTGTTGTTACAAAAGCCATAGCAGCTTTAAGCTCTTCATTAGTATCACCTAGTACTTGAAAATTAGTAATTACAAATGTCTCAAGAAATTTATCTCTATGGGCAGCTTTATCAAAGGCATTCATATGAAAAAGAGCAGCTTCATTTGTTTGATAAACTTCCATTAAAGAAACTTTTTTCTTATCTGGTGATATCCAGTATTTGTAATACATGGTATCAGGTTCTGTTTCTTTTACGGTTTTGCTTAAATAGCTTATAAAACTTTCTATATCGTCACCTTTTCCTTCAGCAACTTCCATATCTAGATAAAAAATGATTGGTTCTGATTTATGATGCATTGCCTCAGAAACTAACGGCATTAATAAAACTAATATTAAAAATTTTTTCATCAATTCTCTCCTTTTAAAATTATTATGTATTGTCCCCGTCTTGATATTCAACATTAGATTTATCAAAAATCTTATTTGCCTGTCTTTGATATGACCAAGCTTGAAATTTGTTAAACAAATTACTTAAAAATTTAGATATTTTTTTCATTACCCTCTCCATTCAATGATCATAACTTAAAAATATTATGTAAGTACATTATTTTCTTTGGGCATAAAAAAAGCCCACAAGTGTGGGCTTCTAGAGAAATTGGCATCCCGTAGGGGAGTCGAACCCCTGTTGCCGGGATGAAAACCCGGTGTCCTAGGCCTCTAGACGAACGGGACAGGTCGTGCGTATTATATGGAATCAGAGAAAAATATCCTAGTCCTAAAGTTATTTTTTTTGCTTATTAATTGCTGCTAGAAATCCCCGAAGGAAATTAGTTTCCATTTTATTAAATGCAATGAATTAGCTAGCTGATTGATATTCATCTAAAGAAGTTTACATTATTTTATAAGGCATATATAAATAAATAAAACTTTACAATTCTTTACAAACTATAAAAAGAATTTTAAGAACTTTTTTTCTAGAATTAAGTCTAAGTTTGCAAAAAAAAAGGAGTTGTTATGAGAGCATGTTTAGTATCACTGGTGTTTTTAGTTTTTTTTACTTCATCTGAAGCTGCAGATCTTGGATTAAAAATAAAAGATATTAAGACGGTGGATGATGTTCAGGAAGCTCGAAATATAATCATAAATAGATTAAATGAAAAGCTAAATTCAGATGAACTTACAGATGAAATGTCATTGTTATTAAAAAATAGGATTCTATTAATTTCTAGCAAGCCTCTTCCTACGCAAGAGCAAATTGACTGGAGGATTGAAAATCCATTAGATATAAAACGAATTAGAAAGAATAAAGAAAAAATAAAAAAAAATTTGAAAATGAAACTAATTCATTATTTTAAAAATATTAAAAAAACAGCTTAGAAATGAGTATTTCTCATCAAAAATTTGAAGAAAATGAAGTGAGAGTTCTTATTGTAGATGACGATATAAATTTTGCTGAAGGGCTTTCAAAATTTTTAGAGAAATTCAATATCTCCACTATTATTGAAAACCGAATTACTAGAGCAGAAAAAAAACTTAGAAGATCGACATTTGACGTTGTCTTGTTAGATGTCATGATGCCAGAAGGGAGCGGATTTGATTTTCTGCCTAAAATTCGCAGAATATGTGATATTCCAATAATTATGTTAACTGCACTAGATGAAGAGGATGAGCTGGTTAATGGTCTAAATTTAGGTGCAGATGATTACATAACAAAACCTTTTAAGGCAAATGAATTAGTTGCTCGCATAAAGGCTGCAAATAGAAGATATTATTTTCATAAAACTGAATCTGTGTCATGTCATGATGATCTTGAATTATTTAAAGATCAATTAATAATTAATGTGGGAAATACTAAAGTTAAACTAACAGAGGTTGAAACTCATATCATGGATGTTTTTCTAAATAATACTGATAAATATTTAACTCGAGACTATTTTTACCCCAATATTTTAAATCGAGAAATGGTTTCAGAGGACAGAAGTTTGGATGTTCATATTAGTAATTTGCGACGAAAGTTAGGCCCACACCCAACGAAAGGAAACAGAATAAGGTCTATAAGAGGTATAGGCTACGCTTTAAAAAGATGACAAATAATTTAGTTTGGACATTTTGGCTTGCATTAGTATTAGCAATTATTGGTACTCTTATTTCTACGGCATTCTTTGTTAATCAATGGAAAAATTATGTTTATTATTCTCAAATAGAAGATCATCAAAACTTCCCTTTATTGACTAGTATTTCAGAAGATATTATCGATGCACTAAATAACGAAGGTAATGTAGAAAAAATTATATATAACAATCCAATCGATAAAATTGGAGAAATCTTCATTATTGATTCATCTGGTAATGATTTATTAAATAGAACTCTTCCTGGAGAATTTAATGCTAATCCCACAGAACAATCTTTTAATACACAAAGAAAATTCACACAAAAAATAAAATTAGATAATGGTGATATTTTTAATTTAGTTTTTATCTTTGACTGGTCAGAGCGTCCATTGTGGAATCTCTTTAAAACATTTGGTCTGTATTGGGGAATTTTTGCTGGATTTCTTGTATCTGGATTAATTTCTTGGTGGTTGGCAGTAAAAACTGTTCGTCCAATACAAGATATAGCCACTGCATCCGAAGTAAAAGATAATAAAAATTTCTTTGCTGGTATTGATAAAAAAATTCTCAAACGCCCTGATCAGATAGGAATCTTAGCGAGAACATTACTAAAGCAAGGCATGAAAATAGAAAATCTAGTAAATAAACAAAAAGATATTTTAAGAGATGTATCTCACGAAGTGCGCACTCCGCTAGCAAGAATGCAGATAGCTGTTGAGACTTTAGAATTAGATGCAACTGATAAAGATGCATTAAATCAGATTAAAGACGAAGTAACAATTATTGATCAACTTGTTCAAGATTTACTTAACTTGTCATATTTTGATAGCCCTTCAAAGCCTCATAAAATTGAAAATATTTCTGTTTCACAATTAATTAGTAAATGCCTTGATCGATCACAAATACAGGCTGAACTTAAAAATATTTCAATAATAATTGAAAATGAATCCTCTGAAGATATAAACATAATGGGGATTAAATTTTTAATAGATCGTGCTTTAGATAATGTAATGAACAATGCTATTAGACATGCTCCTGAATTTAGCAAAATAGAATTTAAATGCAGTATTAATAATAATTGTTGCAGTTTAAGTATAAAAGATAAAGGTGAAGGAGTTAATGAAGAAAGCCTTCAGAAAATTTTTGAACCTTTTTTTAGAGAAGATCCATCACGAAATAGACAAACTGGTGGATTTGGACTTGGCCTGTCATTAGTTAAGAGAATTGTTAAGTTACATGAAGGTAATGTTTATGCATCTAATCAGCCTGATGGGTTTGTTGTTACGATAGAACTACCTATAAGTTAAGAGTGATTTGATATGAAAAAATTATCATAGTTTAATTAAAACGGTCTATTTGCCTCTATTTTCCATGAGTTTTAATCTTAATTGATTCCGTTGCTCCTCTTGGATTATCTTAAATATTTTAAACTGCTCTTTGGTCAAAATCTTAACAAGTTTTCTTTCAGTTTGTTGGTTAATTTTATCCATGTCATTTTTAATTGCACGAAGTTGAGCTAAGTTAATCTGTTTCCTAGATGAGTTTAATGAGTTAGGATTTATATTATATTTTTTAAATATGTTTGTTTGTTTTTGTAGATATTCTTTTATGATAAGTTCAAAATTTTCATTTTGCTCGTCTGTTATGTTTAATTGAGCTTTAATTTGATTGAAAATATCATCATGCTCATGGATATCTTGTGAGTAAGCATCACTAAGAAAGGGGATGAGCATGATGATAATTAATTTTTTATAATTCATCTTTAAATAAATTATTAATAAAGATCTATCTTAAAAAAAAGACTTGGGGTAAATCCTCGGTAATTCACTTCAGTTTCTAGGATTTCGCCTTCAATAATGTCATATTCTGTGTACCATTGGTTTTTGCGATCATATAAATTGAATACAGATAGTCCTACTTGCCCAATGAGACCTCTTCTCTCAAAGTTATATGTTGCTGAGAGATCAAGGCGATGATAGGCATCATAACGTTCATCATTTTTAATACCAACCTCGTATGCAGGTGGAAAAGTATCATCTTTGACTCCTAATACTTCTGTAAATGGCTTTCCAGTAGCATAGATAAATGTAGATGCTAAGTCCCAATCATTCCATTGATACATTAATACAGTTTTAAATTCATGTGTTGTGTCTTGATCAGCAAAATAGGTTGTATCCGAAACAGTAGGAAAATCATAAATTACTTCACTATAAGTGTATCCAGTCCATCCAGTAAGATCGCCAATATTTTTTTGTAAAAATAATTCAATACCTGAAGCAGTACCTGAGCCAGTATGAAATTCTTCTTCTAAAATAAGAATTAATCCTGTTTCTTCTTCATTTCGGATTGGTCTGGTCTGTTGTGTGAATTCTGATAAGTTTTCATATTCCTTATGAAATAACTCTATATTAAAGTCGTATAAACCAAAGTAATGCGTTGATCCTAGTATAAAATGTCTTGCTTTGCTAACAGGTATAGTCTCACCATCGGCTAGGGTCCAGAAATTTCGAGGGCCCTCCTCAATACTTTGACGAGCAATGCTCAAGGCAAATTGATGGTAGTCACCAAAAGCAGCTCTAAGCTGAGTTGTATCATTTAACTCATATGCCAATGAAAGCCTTGGTTCTGAATATATTTCATCAGTGATATCGTAATGATTAATTCTCAGTCCAGGAACAATTGTTAAGGCATCTAAAATAATCTCATCCTCAAAATAAATCGATAATGTAGATGCATCATTTTTTGTTTCTAAAGTTAGTTCGTCATTTTGAAAAAGAGTAAAATCTATATTTTGTTGAGTATATTGCAATCCAAAACTAACTGTATTCCATTGATTTAAATATAAATCATTTTCTATTTTGACTGTAAAATCATCGAGATTGTTATCTTCATTGCTGCTAGACTGCCCTGTTGTTGGATCATCATCTGAATCCTCATATACAACCTGTGTGTCTATAAGACGGTCTCTATAGCTAAAATATTCAGATGTGGATAAAACAAAATTAGTATCAAGCCTGTCATTCCATCGATGTGAGTATTTAACACTAAAACCTGTATTACCCCACTCACTAAGATCTATTGTATCTACAGCAAAACTAATTTCTTCATCACAATATGTTCCACCAAAAGGGCCATTATCACCTATTAATTCACATAGGCGTTCTAGATTAGCGTTGCCATCAACACTACGGGAATTATCTAATTCATCGGCACCGTTATAAAAACTTAATGAAATCTTATTATCGTTTGGAAATCTATATGTTAGCTTTGCATTTACATCATAAAAATAAGATTCTGGCTCTATAGCGAATCTGCCCAAGGCAAATTGACCGGGTGACGCAGTTCCAGCTTGTGCATTTTGATCTTCACCTGTAACAGATTCTAGAATGTCATTGTATAAATCACTTTGATAAGATCTTCGACCTGTCAAAATAAATGACCCTGCGCCATCAGAAAAAGGCTGCTCAATAACTGCAGAAGTGCTCAATAAGCTTACACTAGCTCCAATACCAAATTGCTCTGTATTTCCGTCCTTCCCAGTTATATCAACAACACTAGACATGCGACCGCCATATTTTGCACCAAAACCTCCTTTTGACAATTGCACATCCTTAATTGCATTATTATTAAACGCGCTAAAGAAACCAAATACATGATCAACGTGATAAACAGTGAAATCATCAAATAAAACTAAATTCTGATCAATGGTACCACCTCTGACAACAAGTCCAGAGGAACTTTCATTTGAGCCTGATACTCCAGGCAATAATTGCATTGTACGAAAAATATCCTGCTCTCCAAGATTAGGAAGAGCGCTAGTAAGGCTTGGAGATAGAGAGATCTGGCTAATCCCGGACTGTTGCAAAGTGCTTGAATTGCTTGATCCAACTACAACAACGTCTTCAACGAAATCATTCTTATTTACTTTAAATAAATTAATATTTAGTTTTTTAGAATCTGAGGTTACCTTGATTTCTTTGTTCTCGTACCCCAGTTTCTTTATTACTAGAATAGAGCCTATTGGGATATTAAGTATAGTAAATGAACCATCTTGATTGGCTGTAGCAGCTCGATTGGTATTTTTGATGCTTACAGTGGCATATGGAAGAGATTCACCATTATCTATATCGCTAACTTTACCATTAATTAATGGCAAGACATCGTCTGTAGATGCAGGCGAGATAAATAAGAACATTGTTATAATTAGGGATATATTTAATTTTGTATTTATCATAATTTTTTGTAAATAAGCTTTATAAGGCAGATATTAGTTATATTTTTAAAAAAGTTCTTTTAAGAATTGTTAAGTCAATACATTCATTAAAAAAGCCCAGTAAACTGGGCTATTTAATGAGATAGCAAATATTTAGAATGTTGTACCAAATGATAGTCCCCACGTTCTAGGGTCTGTATAAGTAGCAAACTGAGCACCACCCTGCAATGCAGAGGAAGCAGCCCATGTTCCAATAAATCTTTCGTCAGCTAAATTCTTTCCATAAAGAGCTACATACCAGTCACTAGCATTAGGATTATATGTGACTCTAAGATCCCAGAATTTTTGTTCTGGCATTCTAGCTCTATCTTGGTTAAAGACATTACCTTCTCTTTCACCCTGGAATCTATGAACTAATCTTGCAGTTACCATTCCATTTTCAGTTTCAAAGTCCTGATTAAGAGCGATACTATAAGATAGCTCAGGCGACTGAGGTAAAGTATTACCTGATATATCAACTAAGTCAGGAGCGATTGGACATCCAGCGCCTTCTAGAGGATTAAATCCACCACCTGCAACTGTTGCAATGTCTGCACCTTTAGCCATACATAGGTAACCAGCAGATTTAGCTACTAATGTTAAATTACCAGCTGCATCAAGACCCCATCCATAAATGATAGCTCCTGCTGCATCTAATGGAAGTGCTTGAACGCCAGTAGCGCCTGATGCTGGTCCACAAAGGCCTGGAACAGGTGCTGTAGTAGCACAACCTGGTGATCCAGGTGTCCAACCAGTAGGATCTAGATCAAGCAATGTTACTATATTACCCGGGTTTAAGGGATCAGGCATAGCAGCATCCTGCATTTCACTTTCAACATATAACCAATTGAAATCTATTCTTGTTGATTCGCTTAAGTATGCAATTAAGTTACCTTCAAAACCTTTGATTTCTGAATCAATGTTATAGTTAACAGAACCAGCATCCTCGATGTTTGAAATTAACAAACCATCAGTTGAGTTGAAGAATGCTGAAGCATTAAATAATACCGCACCGTCCATCAGGATACTCTTAGTTCCTAGTTCAAATACACCTGTCTCTTCTTGATCATATGGATCTGGAGTAGTACCAATTACTGGGTTATTACCACCAGCTTTAACAGCAGTTGTATAACTTGCGTAAACCATCTGATTGTCAGAAAGGTCATGCTGAAGAGCTATTTTATATGCAAAAGCATCATCTTCAATAACCTCAACAGTTGGTGAGAAAGTATAGTTACCACTTAGATATGCTTCTTGAGAATAGTTAGGGCAATCAAGGTCAGTTAAACAAGTCATGATTGTATCTTTAACTGTGTCATCGTTATATCTTAGGCCAACAGTAAGTTTTGTATCTTCATTAAGATCAAAATACATTTCACCAAATAAAGCAGTTGATTTCACTCTTACGTGGTCATCATTTACATACCCTCTCATTTCAACTGGTAATTCATATTTACCAACACCAGCACCTTGTAAAAGAAGACCTAAACACTGTGCATCAAATTGTGATGGAGGTAACCCATAAGCTGGACAAGCTGTTTGAGCAGCAGTTTCACCAAGAACTAATGTTTGGTAGAAAGGAATACCACCGTATCCATTAAATGCGCCGCCAAATACTGCAGTTGAATATGGATGAGCTGCAAAATTTGCAGTCATATTCCAAGCAGCAGTTTGAACCTGATATCTATTATGATTTCTATCATCATATGAATATGCGCCAGCTACGAAATTAAATGGTCCGTCATAATCAGAAATAACAGTAACCTCAAATTGTGAGCCATTAGTATCAACTGTTGAGAATTCGTATGTTCTATCAGTGCTTACATTTTCACAGAAGCTAAATTGATTACCAAATCCACCAAAACAAGCATCAAATGAAATAGGACCAATAGGAACAACATCTGGAACCAATCCAGCAAAAGGAATCTCAGAATGACTATAGTCATTATCATTCATATGCTCGTATCTTCTTGTTCCGTATGAATATTTAACATTTAAAGTTAAAGTATCTGAAAGATCTCTCTCATACTCTAAATTAGTAAATTCAGATAACTGATAGTGCTCTGGAACTCTTGTTAAATATGCTTTGCTAAATTCATCTGGAACTGGAGATGCAGCATAAGTATTAACGAATGCTGAAGGCATCAAGCCTCCAACTAAGTTAAATATTGCAGCCGTACTTCCTCTTGAGTCAGCGGGGTGGATGGTTCCACCAACAGTTAAAGGATTACAACCATATAATTCATGAGGTTCACAAAAAGGAGTTCCAATATTGTTTCTATTATCTTCACTTTCATATCTATCGTAAGTGAATTTCAAGGTTGAATCATCACCGATATCAAAATCTAATGACAATCTAACTCCTAGACCATCTCTATCATCAAACTCTTCACCAGTTCTAATATTTTCAGACATACCATCTCTTGAAGAAGAGACAAGCGCTAGTCTTGATCTGATAGTATCTGATATTGGAATATTAACTGCAGTAGTTAATCTTTTTGAATTAAAGTTTCCAGTCTCAACATCAACATAGCCTCCAAATTCAACATCTGGTCTTGATGTAATTACATTAATAACACCAGCAACAGCGTTTCTACCGAATAAAGTACCTTGAGGCCCTTTTAAAACCTCTATTCTAGATACATCATAGAAACCTACATCAGCAAATGTTGATGAATTAAAATTGTGGCCGTTTTGAGCTGTAACAATTGCTCCTACAACAGCAGCACCAACACCGTATGAACCTGTACCTCTGATAGCATAACTTGCGCCAGAACCTATACCTTTTGCAGTAATAAGACCTGGAATAACTTCAGCTAAATCATCAGAATCTTGAATCATATTAGCTTCAACATCTTCAGATGATAAAGCTTCTATTGAAAGAGCTAGATCTTGAATAGATTCTGATTTTTTAGTAGCCGTAACTACAACCTCTTCAACTTCTTGAGCTTTTAAAGCATATGGAACTGCTAATATTAATATGCTTAGTAACACTTTTGTTATATTGTTCATAACTTTAATCCCCCTTAAATGAATTAAAATATTTTTTAAAAAATAATTACTCCTTAATTATGAGATTAAATTATATATTTTGACTCTTTCTAGAATTGTTAAGAATTGTTAAGAGAAAAATATCCTAGTCCTAAAGTTATTTTTTTTGCTTATTAATTGCTGCTAGAAATCCCCGAAGGAAATTGGTTTCCATTTTATCTGGCTGCAACCTTGTAAACATTCGCTGCATCCTTTTTATAATTTTCCCAGGATTAGATTTATCAATAACATCAATTGATTCTGCAGTATCAATAAAGTGCGTAATTAAGTGCTGCACCTCATCTGAGGTTGCTAAAGGAGAGTCTCTCCATTCAATTTGCTCATTAAAATCTAATGATTGAAATATCTCATAAGCTATTACTTGAACTGACATGGCTAAATTTAAAACAGGGTATTCTGGATTAGCAGGTATTTCGATTAATGAATTAGCTAATTCTAATTCTTCATTAGTAAGCCCCCTATCCTCTCTACCAAAAACTATTGAAATTTTCTGACTTTCTTTTAGTTTAGCATCTATCTCTAATGCAGCTTCTTTTGGAGTATAAGTTGGCCAGGTAATTGTTCTTTTTCTTGATGAGGTTGCAAAAATATGATGACTATCAATCAGAGCATCTTTTAAATTTTTAAAAGTTTTAGCCTTATCTAAAATATCTCTAGCATTTCCTGATAGAGCATTGGCATCTCCAGATGGGAAGTCTTTTGGGTTTACTAGCGATAGCTCTGATAAACCCATGGTTTTCATTGCTCTTGCGGCTGAGCCAATATTTCCTGGATGAGAGGTTTCTACTAAAACAATATTAATTTGTTTACTTTTTGTGGTCATATCACTATTATCCTCATTTCTATTACAATATTGAAATGTCTTACAAAGCTATATTAAACGTAAATCTACTTGCAGCAAGGGTTGGTGCAAATGAACTAGAGTTTTGTTTTAAAAAAATTAATAGTTATAAGAGCTTTGAGCAAAAAAGTAGATTTGTTGAGAATGTAGCTAAAGCAGTTGAAGAAATAATTATTGAGGAAATTAAAAAATATTATCCTTATGATAATTT
>Ga0213860_10001178_pt1 | contig 10583 bp, 3 predicted proteins | sample PICome_3_FD_160118 | JGI IMG/M metagenome (GOLD analysis project Ga0213860, IMG submission 160118) | Coastal seawater microbial communities near Pivers Island, North Carolina, United States - PICO550 | ecosystem: Environmental > Aquatic > Marine > Coastal | place: USA: North Carolina | collected...
CAGGACCACAAGGTATTCAAGGAGCAACAGGACTACAAGGAGTAACTGGAGAACAGGGTGAAAGAGGAGTATCTGGTAATACAGGTGGAATTATATACAGATTTACTACAAATCTTAATGCAAGTGAAACATCTGGTAGTGGTACGATTAGGTTTAATAATATTACTCCGTCTTCAGTTAGCAGAATTTCAATAAATGATATAGATGATAGTGGTGCTAATCAATCTGGTCTTCTTGGAAGTTTAGATTCAGGAGATCTTATATTTATTGCTCAATCTGATGGATCTAGATTCTTCACATTTAGAGTTACTGGTAAACAAGATAACGGAGATTTCTTTAGATTTGATGTTAATTTTGTTTCTGGTTCTTCAACCAGACCACCATCAAATTCTGATTTAAGTTTACTTTTTTCACTTGCCGGAGTACAAGGAATTAAAGGTGATCAAGGAAATCAAGGACCAAAAGGAGATGATGGAAATCAAGGAAGTAAAGGTGATAAAGGTGATCAAGGAAATCCAGGACCAAGAGGTTTGCAAGGACTTCCTGGAAATGCTATTAAAGGTGATCAAGGACCTCAAGGTATTCAAGGAAACACAGGACCTGCAGGAAGCACTGCATCTAGAGCAGATGCCGCAAAAGAATTATCACCAAGAACAGATGCTCCATTTAATTTATTATCGAATAATGGAGTTTATATTAACTGGAATAAACAAGGAATAAGAACTCAGAGTTCTACATCTAACGGTGGAACTGGCGATGTTAACGCCGGATCTACTGCTATAATTAATCAAAGAGGTGGTGGGACTGGAGGAATTCTTTTTTGTGGTTCGGATAATAATATAGGTGATATAATAAAAAGAAATATAATTAAATTATCTCAGAGCAGTGAAGGAATAGGTAATATAATTTTTACTGGTGTAACACCAGTAAATGAAGATCAAAAACGTGGAATAGTATGGACATCTTATGATAAAGAATCTATAACCGATAAATCTGATTCTTGTTCAATTAAATATATTAAAGGAAATCTTAATACAGTAGCTTCTACAAATGCTGAATTTAATGGATTAGCAGGTTCTGTATTAGAAATAAGAACAAGAAATGACGCATCTGACGGAGTAAACTTTAATGTCAATAGCATTAATGGTGTCAAGATAAAAGGAAAAACAGTTATAAATGAAGACAATTTATCTGATTTTTTCTCAGGTAATAATCCTGTTACACCAGATAACGCAGGAACTGCAGAAAGACTATTTGCTACTTTTTCTAATAATGATGCTATTAGAGTTCAAGGTGATAACAATGGTGGTCAAGCATTGTTAGAACTTGCAACAGCAGATGATAATAACGGACCAATTTTAGTACGTCAATATAACAATAATTTTACTACACCAACTGCAAGACGTACATTTACTTTGCTTGATGCAAGTGGTAATACAATTGCTCCTGGAGATTTTACAATTGAAGGTTCTTTGGGTCTTGGCGGTGTACAACCTATAGATAATTATGCTTTAAATGTTAATGGTCAAGTAAGAACCTCAGATGATGTAGAAGTATTTGGTGGAGCTATACGTGCTTTCCAAAGCAGCACTGGTGGAATAGAAGCTGTACTTGCTAATTCTGTTGTTGAAGTTGGGAGAAATTCTGGAAGTGTTGCATTAACAATAAATGATGGTGCTGGTAATTCAAACATTACTTTTAATCATAGAAATAGAAGACCAGATCAAAATGGATCTTCTGCAAGAATTTCAAGTGGGACAGATTCAACCACTGGCAATTTAGTTTTTCAAGTAGGAGACAGTGTATTAAATGGAACCCCAGCAGTTCTTTCAACAATTGTAGAGTTAAGAAGTGGAGATATCCGCTTAAGCAAAGATATAATAACTGATGTTAATATATCTAATGGCAAAAGTCTAACAGTTGCTAACAATATAACAGCTTTAGGTAATATTACAAATGGTGGATTTGATTTTATTCTTGGTAATACAAATCAAAACCAAAGAGGAGATTCTGGAAATTCAAGAGCAATTGTTAAGCAACAATCTACTTTAGGTCCTAAATTAATTTTTAATTTTGATAATGATTTTGTAGGAGGATCACAATTTGACGGAATAGTTACAGGAGCTTTCTTCGCTGCAGTAAGAATAGATACTACATATAATACTTTTAGAGTTAGTGGTGCTCTTAGACTCAGAACTAGAGTAAGAATAGCATCTAAAAATATTTCATCCATTTCATTTACATCAAATAAATTTATAATTAACTATGCAAACACATTAGGAACTTCTGATGATGAAAGATTTAAATATGCTCATACTGGAATGGCAAGAGATTCTAGGCAAAAAGCTGTTGATTCTACTGATGGGGTAACTACAACCGATGAACCTACAGGTGGTGGTTCTGGTGTAAATATACTTGGACCACAAGGTCAAGGTGACAATGATGATGATACTAGAACTTCGGCTTCTTATGCATTCTTTGGTTCTTTAAATTCAGTTCAAGATACTTATAGAGTTTTAAATCCCATAAGAATGGATAAAATATCAATTGTTGTTCATTATATTAATGATTCAAATATAATAAATTCAAATAGAACAACAGGAGTCAATCAAGATTTTAATAATATAACAGATTAATTATATAATAAATATATAATATAAAAATTATAAGGATTAAAAATGGATACTGATTTTTCAACAAATGAGGATATTGGAAATAAAATTTTTATTCATAATAATAATAATGGTGATTTTTCAATTACTTATCCAATTACAAATTGTGGTCTTACATATGATGAAATTATAGAAAATATGCCAATTTCAAATAATGAATATACTATCATAGAAGAAAAAGATTTACCAATAGATAAATCTTTTATAGGAGCTTGGACTTATGATCATGCAAATAAAAAAATTGATATTGACATAGAAAAAGCAAAAGAAATACAAAAAGATAATATAAGAAGTGTTAGAGATGCTCTTTTAAAAAAAGAAGATATAAATTTCTTTAAGGCAGTAGAATCCGGAGATACTTTAGAACAAAATGCTTCAGCAAATAGAAAGCAAATTTTAAGAGATTTACCTGAAATTGTTGATAATGTTGAAATTACAGAATCTAATATTGATGAAATAAGTTCACAAATTGAATCTGCTTGGGATGAAAATTTATTAGGATCAAATACTTTTATTTTTAAAGAAGAAAGAGAAACAGAAATAATATCTGTGTATACAGATATAAATAATCAGTAAATACTCTATGAATTATGGCAGTAGCAGTAATCAATTTATCTATTGAGCAAGGTACTGACTTTTCATTATCTCTTACTTTAAAAGCAAATGGAGCGCCTATAGATCTAACTGGATATACTTATTCAGCTAATTTGAAAAAGTACTTTACATCTAAAACTTCATATCCATTTACAGTTACTCCTAAAACTCCTTTAACTAGTGGAGTAGTAAGCATTGGTATGTCGGAAGGATTAACTGCAACAATTCCTGCAGGAAGATATGTTTATGACGTTTTAATAACTGATGATGGAGTTGGTTCCTCTGCTATAACCTCAAAATATTTTAAAGGTACAGTAATAGTAGAAGGAAGTGCTATTGATGGAAATTGAAGTAAATCAAAACCAATCTCCAATAAGCGTTGAAATATCAAGCGGATCTAATCTAAGTGTTGAAACTAGTTCTTCTCCACAAATAATTTCAGAACTAGATTCTTCTCAAGATACTTTAAGTATAGATGCAGATGGTGTTCGTGGACCTGAAGGATTACAAGGTAATCAAGGAATTCAAGGAACACAAGGAATACAAGGAATACAAGGAAGTGATGCAAATGTTCAAGGTATTCAAGGTATTCAAGGAGATTTAGGAATACAAGGAAATATAGGAGTTCAAGGAAATATAGGAATTCAAGGCAATGGAGGAACTTCAGTAAGAATTGTTGGAATGCTATCACTCACTCCAGGAAGTGAGCAAACTCAACTTAATGATAGCAACAACCCCTGGATCATAGATGGGGTTCAAATTGGTGATGGTGTTATGGATATTAACACCGGAAATCTATGGGTTTATGATGGATCTGTTTGGAATGATGTAGGAAAAATAAGAGGACCTCAGGGTTTACAAGGAATTCAAGGAATACAGGGTATTCAGGGAATTCAAGGAATCCAGGGAATTCAGGGAATACAAGGAATAACTGGAGAACAGGGATTACAAGGAATACAGGGAATTCAGGGAATTCAAGGAATAACTGGAGGACAAGGTACTCAAGGGATAAATGGAGAACAAGGTACTCAAGGTATCCAGGGTATTCAAGGTAATCAAGGTACTCAAGGAATAACTGGAGAACAAGGTACTCAAGGTATTCAAGGAATTCAAGGTACTCAAGGTATTCAAGGTAATCAAGGTACTCAAGGAATAACTGGAGAACAAGGTACTCAAGGTATTCAAGGAATTCAAGGTACTCAAGGTATTCAAGGTACTCAAGGAATACAAGGTATTCAAGGAATTCAGGGAATACAAGGTACTCAAGGAATACAAGGTAATAAAGGTATAACTGGAGAACAGGGTACTCAGGGAACTAAAGGTGATAGGGGATTCTTTGGATTTCAAGGAATTCAGGGTGGTAATGGATTAAAAGGTAATCAAGGAATAAATGGAGAACAAGGTACTCAGGGTATTTTAGGTGTTCAAGGTTTTGATGGGAATCAAGGAATACAAGGTGCTCAAGGAATAACTGGAGAACAAGGTACTCAAGGTATTCAAGGAATAACTGGAGAACAAGGTACTCAAGGTATTCAAGGAATAACTGGAGAACAAGGTGCTCAAGGAATAACTGGAGAACAAGGTACTCAAGGAATAAATGGAGAACAAGGTACTCAAGGTACTCAAGGAATAACTGGAGAACAAGGTACTCAAGGTACTCAAGGAATAACTGGAGAAAAGGGATTACAAGGAATCCAGGGAATTCAGGGAATACAAGGAATAACTGGAGAACAGGGATTACAAGGAATCCAGGGAATTCAGGGAATACAAGGAATAACTGGAGAACAAGGTACTCAAGGTACTCAAGGAATAAATGGAGAACAAGGTACTCAAGGTATTCAAGGAATAACTGGAGAAAAGGGTACTCAAGGTATTCAAGGAATAACTGGAGAACAAGGTACTCAAGGTTCTCAAGGAATAACTGGAGAACAAGGTACTCAAGGTTCTCAAGGAATAACTGGAGAACAAGGTACTCAAGGTTCTCAAGGAGTTCAAGGAAAAATTGGATTTGGACTACAAGGAACTCAAGGTATTCAAGGTTTCCAAGGAATTAAAGGTATTCAAGGACATTTGGGAATACAAGGAAATCAAGGTATTCAAGGTAATCAAGGAGTTCAAGGAATTATAGGACCTCAAGGTGATGATGGTAATTTTGGTGGAGCTACTTTCGATTATACTTTTAATTCAAATACATCAAATTCTGATCCTGGATCAGGAAAATTAAAGTTTAGTGAGTTTCCATTCTCTGGTGCTCTTAATCTTTATATTAATGATGAAGATGATAATGGAACTAATATTGAATCATTCTTAAGAACAATTGATGACTCAACATCAACAATTAAAGGTCATTTTAGAATTTCAAATCGTTTAGATTCTTCTGATTTTGCATTATTCACAATTTCTAGTGTTTCTGAACTTAGCGGTTACTATAATGTAAATTCTTCATATGTTTCTGGTAGTACACAATCATTTACAGATGGTGAAGACGTAATTATTACTTTTGCAAGAACCGGAGATAAGGGAGATCAGGGAAATATAGGATTACAAGGAATTCAGGGAACTCAAGGAATTCAGGGTTTTCAAGGAATTAAAGGTAATTCTACAACTAGAACAGTAAATAGATATGTTGCTACTCAAGGTCAGACTTTATTTCCACCATCGGGAACTGTACCCTATAATGTTAATTATATTGATGTTTATTTAAATGGAGGAAAACTTGATACGACTGAATTTACAGCAACAAATGGAACAACTATCACATTAACTACAGGTGCTTCTGTTGGTGACATAATTGAACTTGTTGCATTTACTGAATTAACTCTTGGTATTCAAGGTATCAAAGGAGAACAGGGAACTCAAGGTATCCAAGGAGAACAGGGTATTCAAGGTATCCAAGGAGAACAGGGTATTCAAGGAATTCAGGGTATCCAAGGAACTCAAGGTATCCAAGGAGAACAGGGTATCCAAGGAGAACAGGGTATTCAAGGAATTCAGGGTATCCAAGGAGAACATGGTATTCAAGGAATTCAGGGTATCCAAGGAACTCAAGGTATCCAAGGAGAACAGGGTATCCAAGGAGAACAGGGTATTCAAGGAATTCAGGGTATCCAAGGAGAACATGGTATTCAAGGAATTCAGGGTATCCAAGGAACTCAAGGTATCCAAGGAACTCAAGGTATCCAAGGAGAACAGGGTATCCAAGGAACTCAAGGTATCCAAGGAGAACAGGGTATTCAAGGTATCCAAGGAGAACAGGGAACTCAAGGTATCCAAGGAGAACAGGGTATTCAAGGAATTCAAGGCACCCAAGGAACTCAAGGTATCCAAGGAGAACAGGGTATTCAAGGAATTCAGGGTATCCAAGGTGTTCAAGGCACTCAAGGCACTCAAGGAGAACAGGGAACTCAAGGTATCCAAGGAGAACAGGGTATTCAAGGAATTCAGGGTATCCAAGGAGAACAGGGTATCCAAGGAGAACAGGGTATACAAGGAATTCAAGGAATTCAAGGTATTCAAGGAGAACAGGGTATACAAGGAATTCAAGGAATTCAAGGTATTCAAGGAATTCAAGGAATTCAAGGTATTCAAGGAGAACAGGGTATACAAGGAATTCAGGGTATCCAAGGTGTTCAAGGCACTCAAGGCATTCAAGGAACTCAAGGAACTCAAGGTATTCAAGGAACTCAAGGAACTCAAGGTATTCAAGGTATTCAAGGAATTCAAGGTATTCAAGGAATTCAGGGTATCCAAGGTGTTCAAGGCACTCAAGGAATTCAGGGTATCCAAGGGGAACAGGGTATTCAAGGAACTAATGCAAATGTTCAAGGTATCCAAGGTTTTCAGGGAACTCAAGGTATTCAGGGTATCCAAGGTGTTCAAGGAACTCAAGGAACTCAAGGAACTCAAGGAAGACAGGGAATTACAGGAAATACAGGAAATACAGGTCCTATAGGTCCTCAAGGAAGACAGGGAATACAGGGAATTAAAGGAAATACAGGAAATACAGGTCCAATAGGTCCTCAAGGAAGACAGGGAATTACAGGAAATACAGGAAATACAGGTCCTATAGGTCCTCAAGGAAGACAAGGTATTCAAGGTCCTGGTGGATTAACAACAACTAATGCAAATACTCTTGACAACCTTGATAGTCTTCAGTTTTTAAGGTCTGATGCTAATGATACTTTTACCGGTGAGTTATATAATGGATCCCTAAATCAAACTCCCGCTAGTGGGAATGGAGCACTCCAACTTCAACCATCAACAAGTGGAGGTTCTACTGGAATATTCTTCAATAGTAGAGTGAATGCGAATAGTGACGGGGCATATATCTGGTGGTATGATGATAATAATAACTATAGAAAATCTGACGGTAGTGAAAACGGTGCTTTAGTTATTGGTATTCAAAATGATGGTAATGCAGGAACAGAAGACGCAATTGCTATAGAATCGTCTGGTGATATTTTCTTAAATCCTGGAAATGATGGCGGATTTGCTAATGCGGGCGGAGTAACTGGACCAGATTTTGCTGAAGGTAAAGTTTATATTGGCAGAGCATCAACAAGATATGAAGTCTGGCACGCAGGTAACGATGGTTCCGGTTCTGGTCTTGATGCTGATACTGTTGATGGTATTAGTAGTGCAAGTTTCTTAAGGTCTGATGCTAATGATACTTTCACCGGAACTATAACTGGCAATACCCTTCTCTTAGGTGGTTCTCAAATTACAACTTCATCTGCAAAACTGCAGGTCAATGGTTTTATGAGAACTGGTAACATTGTTCTCCACGAAGGTGGTAATACTCCCACTGCTGGAGCAGATGGTATAATAAGTAATACAAGTGGAACTTTACAGTGGGAAGGCAGCACTGTATGGACAGCAGCAAACGATGGTGCTGGTTCTGGTCTTGATGCTGATACTCTTGATGGTATTAGTAGTGCAAGTTTCTTAAGGTCTGATGCTAATGACACGTACGCCGGAACATTGACCGGAGCAGGAAATATCAGGTTTAGTGGAAGCAACATAGAAATTGGCGACGGATCTGGTTCTGTTGCAATGACAATTAACGATGGTTATGGTAATGCAAACCTTTGCTTTAACCACGGTTTTGGTGTACCTGATATTTCTGGATCATCAGGAAGAATTGAATGTTCTGTTGATAGCACTACTGCAAATATGTATTTTGAGTTGGGAAATAGTTCAACTGCAAATACAGCAAGATCCCTTACTACAGTAATGGATTTAACTCAAAGTGCAATTAATTTAAGACAAAATACTACAACATACGGAACTCTAACTGCTCGTGGAGATGTACTCATTGATAATGACGCTGACTTATTAGTGGGTGATGGTGCTGCGAATGAAAGAATACTCATCAAAAAGGCAGATAATAATGTTTCCGATCACATTCAGTTTTATAACGGAACAACAAGAATAGGCGAGATTGGATGTGAAGATACTACTTGGTTAAGAATCAACCAAGAGACTGCTAAAAATATTTACACCCCTCGTTATATTCGCTCTGATGGTGGATTCTTTGTCGATGGCACATCTAAAGGAATTAACGGATCGGGCAACTTCATTGGAGGCACAATTGCTGGTGCTAGTGATTATGGACTTTTAATGACTCTAGCCGGGTCTCAGAGCATTACTGGAGCAAAAACATTTAACGATGGTGTTACACTAAAATTTGGAACTTCCAGCTCACATTCATTGAGAAGAGATTCTACAAACTTAATTTTAGATATACCAAACGGCGGAACATTCTTTATTCGTGATACTTCAGGAAGTGCTGTTATTAAACACTCTTTTGCAGTTAATGGTAATTACACAGCATCTGGAACTGTTACTGCTAATTTATTCTCTGGTTCTGGTGCTTCATTAACCAGTCTAAACGCCACTAATATCTCTTCTGGAACTATTAATGATGCAAGACTTCCAGGAACTATTACAAGTAACATCACTGGTTCTTCGGCATCTTGTACTGGTAATTCTGCAACAGCAACTACTGCTACTAATTCTACTAATGTAAATATTAGATCAAGAAATACAAGCAATGATGTTCACTATGTTAGCTTTACAACTGGTACATCAGGAAATCAAAGAATTAATAGTGATACGGGTTTTACTTACGTTCCAACTAGTAGCAGATTAATACTAGGAGGTAGTACTTCTTTTACTGCACCAAATCATAGAAATGTTTCTGATCAAGGTGAATTACAAATTATAGCTCAAGGAGATAATAATCCTAATGTGGCAATTACACATTGCAGAAGTAATAATAATGGTTCACCTATTTTAACATTTAATAAAGCTGGTGGAACCATAACAACTCCATTAAAAATTCCTGGTAATAATAATTTTGGAGCAATAGTTTTTAATGGATATACTGGTAGTGCTTTTGTAAGAGGGGCACAAATTGCAGCAGAAGCTGATGGTTCAACTTCTTCTACATCTATTCCAGGTCGTATTATCTTATCAACTGCTTCTTCTGGTGCTACTAATATTACTGAAAGAGTTAGATTAAACAGTTCAGGACAATTACTTGTAGGACTTACTGCTTCTCAAGGAAATGGTGCATTGGTTCAGAGTGTTTCAACTAATTCAACTGCAGGATACTTATCTTGGACAAGTTCATCATCATCTAGAAATGCAATGCTATTTTTAAACGGAAATGGTCAAGTTGGAAGGATTAGAACAAATGGTACTGCTACAGATTACCTTACTAGCTCAGATTATCGTTTAAAAGAAAATGTAGTTCAAATTACTAATGGAATAAATCGTGTTAAACAATTAAATCCTTGTAGATTTAATTTTATTAGTGATCCTGAAACTATTGTTGATGGATTCCTTGCTCACGAAGCACAACAAGTTGTACCCGAATCAGTTTCAGGATCAAAAGATGAAGTTGAAGATATTGGCACTTTGACTGAGTGGAATGGAACAATTATTGAAACTGATTGTATTGAACCCGAATCTTTAACTTGGAATGAAACTGATTATGATGAAGAAGGTAATGAAATTTTAGGAGAAACTCGTACTAGAACTTGGGTTAAAACAGGTGAACGTCCTATTATGCAAGGTATTGATCAGGGAAAAATTGTTCCACTTTTAACTGCAGCATTAAAAGAAGCTATTGCAAAGATTGAAAATCTTGAATCTAGACTAAATGAAGCTGGTTTATAACTATAATCTTTTAAGCTATCTATTACTTATCTTCAAACCTGACAGAGTTATTTTAGTCATATATTGATCTCTTGTCAACCATATGTATTACTTGACAATAAAAATTAAATAGATTATATTATAAAAGTCTACACA
>Ga0213860_10001181_pt1 | contig 10575 bp, 1 predicted proteins | sample PICome_3_FD_160118 | JGI IMG/M metagenome (GOLD analysis project Ga0213860, IMG submission 160118) | Coastal seawater microbial communities near Pivers Island, North Carolina, United States - PICO550 | ecosystem: Environmental > Aquatic > Marine > Coastal | place: USA: North Carolina | collected...
ATATCAACTGATAATGTAACTCTAGATGTTTCGAGTGGTAATGTTGATGCAACATCAGCAACAATTGAAACTGTAGATGTTACAACTATCAATTCTACAGATTCTAATGCTAACACATTTACTGCTTCTGTAGATGTTGTTACCTCTCAGGTAACATCTACTGGTAACCTATTGCTTCAGTCCACAGGACTAACCAGTCCTGTAAGTATCAAAGGTCAGAAACTCAGTATTCTTCCTCCCGCTGCAAATTCTATTGCACTGCTGGAAATTACAGCAGATACTGGTGATCTTACAACTACAGGAACGATCAAGTCTACAGGATCATTCAACTCTTCTGATGTCCTCAAGATTGAAAACAACAATGTCTTTACTACAGGAACGAATGATCTACTCCTCACTCCTGCTGCAAACAGAGTTGTCAAGATTGACGGAACCACTTCACTAATTATTCCTGCTGGTAATACTGCAGCAAGACCTGGACCAGGACTAGTAGAGAATGGTGCTATTCGTTATAATACACAAACCACACAGTATGAGGGTTACAGTTCAGTAACCACATCATGGTCTTCTCTTGGTGGTATTAGAGACCTTGATGGCAATACATATGTAACTGCAGAAGAAAGTGTAGGAGCAAACGACGATACGTTCTACTTCTACAACGGAAACGCAAACACTCTCAAAATTAGTCCAACTAGATTTAGTTTTGAGACTATGAAGCAGATAGCGTCTCTAAACGTTTCTGCTCCTGCTTACACAGAATGGAGATCAAACACTCCTGTATCTCTTGGTGCATATCTAAAGCATAGAAATAACATTTACGAAGTAACTGTTGCTGGTATTACTGCTACTGATGGCAACGCACCAACTCATACTTCAGGAGCACTACCAAATAATACAGCAGAACTGACTTACTCCACATCTGCTGTATCAAACTTACTGTTCCAGGAAATCGATGAGGTTCAGATTGACCCATTCGGTGACACATATCTGACAATCAGTGGAGACCTGCGTCTCCGTAATAATACTATTGGAACAGATATCAATGATCTGGTTCTACAACCAAACTCTGGTAAGAAAGTAATTGTTGATGCTGCTAGCACACTGGTTGTTCCTGTTGGTGATGATAACGAAAGAGGATCACCTAGCACAGGATCTATTAGATTTAACACAGACTCAAGTCAGTTTGAGGGTTACGATAACAATGGTAACTGGGGTTCTCTCGGTGGCGTCAAGGACGTTGACCAGAACACATATATCATTCCTGAAACTTCTCCTGGTGCTAACGAGAACATTCTCTACTTCTATAATGATAATGTCAACACGATGCAACTTAGCACTGCATCGCTTGACCTGACAAATATTGATACTATCACTTCTATCAATAACACAAGTCTCGCACTTGAGTTCAATCAACTCACTGTTGATAACAATGAGTTTGTTATTGATAACACAGTAGCAGATAGAACATTCATCTACAACACCAGACAATACCTACAGTTTGGTATGTCGGGTGGTCTGACTGTAGACCCAATCCTCACTATTGAAGATAGTGGTGACATTTTCTACAACACTGCTTTTGGAACAGGAAACGAAGAGAACCTGAAACTATTAAATAATGATCTAACTGAATTTGAAATTAGAGATTACAAAGTTCTTACATCTACGTTTGATCTTGTAAAAGGAACTTCAGAAAATGGTTCCGCTCTCCTCTACAACAAAACAGATCACAAGGGATGTAAAGTCCTTGTGTTCATGGAGAATGCATTGTCTAATAAATCTTCCATGATGGAGTTCAGTGTCATTGATAATGGCACAGACATTTTCTACAATGAGTATGGAAGTCTCAACTCCAATGAAGATGGCGCTACTGCAGAATTTGACTTTGACATTGACGGCAACGCCAGAATTTCTTTGACACTAACAAATGATCATTCCGTCAATGACACCATTAAGTTCACCGTAGTTTCCCAGATTGTAAAGTAAAATGGCATCTAACATTCAAGAGTTTGACTCTAAGCATGGGTTTTCTATTGATCAGACAACAGTCATTGATAACGATAGAAATGCAAAGGACTTCAACTCTCTAGAAATCAAGAATAGAAACTACGATGATAGTTTCGCTCAGTATTATATTCTTAGAGGATTGAACACGTCAATTCTTGCGCTAGATGATACTGGCAGTCAGATCATTTTGCCAAGCAATAGTGTCAGTCTGATTACTGCTACAATCCTAGCAGTAAATGAAACTGGAACTGCTGTTTATCATTCTACTCTAGAGTCTTCTGCACAGACAAATCTAGGAGGATCTTCTACTGTATTGTCGAGCATGACAACGGTTATCAAGGATAGCATTCCCACAGGTCAGACTTGGAACATCGTTCCTTTTGTTGGCGGTGGTTCAAATAGATTTAGTTATTCTACTACAAGAGCAGGAACAACCCTTGGAATCAAATGGATTGTTTACGTGAAGGTAGTAAATATCGAATTCCAATGATGCTAAATAAGGTAGGAGAAATAGCAGGCGGAGCTCACTAAGACATGAGTTTTAACATTAATTCCGACAAGGAGTTTATTAAGGCATCTAAACCGCAAATCATTGGCACAGCAGAATTTTCTATTAAATCTGGTGTCGGTGTAGACGAGAAAGAAGTCCTTAGAACTCTATTGGATTCGGAGGAAAAACTTCCTCGTGTGGGTATTAACAGGACTGGACAGCGAGTCAACAATATCAGTGTGCTCACTGGTGGTTCTGGATATACCGTAGTGCCGACTGTTACCATCAGTCCTCCTCCTGATGTCGAAGGTGCTATTCAGGCACTTGCGTCTGCCTTTATTTTTAATGGCAGAGTCTCCAGTATTGCTATTAATAATCCTGGTAAAGGATACTCCTCTGCTCCTACAGTAACAATTACTGGTGGTAACGGTGCTGGTGCTTCCGCCGAAGCATTCCTTGATACCGTTGACTTTGAACTTGACATCAACGGTGCTATTAGAACGTCTACGTCGATCATTTCAGACACGGCGAGAATTCTAAACCTGGATATCGACAACTTCGTTACTCCAGATGCTAACTTCAGGGGTCCAAGCCTGAAGACATATGTGAACAATACTGGAACCATCTGGTCCGCAAACGTTATTGTTCAGAAAGATTCTTACAGATACTTTGGTTCCAATGTATACCAAGCACTGAACGCTGGTCAGACAGGTGACTTTGCTCCTGAGCACCTCGATGGCATTGTTCTCAATGGTGAAGTTGAATTCAAGCACATTGGTTTCCGTGTAGTTGACGCCAATGCGTTTGGTTACAACGAAACTGGAGAGGCAGGTGTTTATCCTCGTTCTATCACTCCCCTGCTTGGTGATAGATCAGATAAGATTGCTACTACTGAATACGTCCTCAACCTAGCAACGAATGACGTTGGTGGTCGTATTTACGTTTCGTCTCAGATTGGTTCTGACTTGAACGATGGTCGTTCAGCAGTTAACCCAGTTAGGACGATCAAGAGGGCAGCACAACTCGCATGGGATACCCCTGGCGTCAAAGAAACCCTCATCGTTTCTGGTGGTGACTACGTAGAAGATAACCCAATCTCTCTGCCACCTGATGCATCGGTTGTTGGTGATAACCTACGTCTGGTAATCATCAGACCTAACAACCCTGGCAAGCACATCTTCAAGTTTGGTGATAAGAACTACGTCATTGGTGTAACTTATCGAGATAAGATTGACGCCAACGGAGATGCTGTTGCGACGTGGGACTTCGCAATGGTATTTGACGATAAGCAAAGGATTCTTATCGACAAAGAAGTCAACGGAGACTTTGGTGTTGACTTCCCAACAGGTCACCAAGTATTCGGACCTTCCAAGTTCAAGATTGACTTCCAGAACAACAGTGGTCTCGCTCAGTTAACAACTGGTCTAGAAGCAGTCGGTGTTAACACTGGTGCTAGAGGCGACATTTCTAATGTTGTCTTCGACACTCTTACTGGAAACAATGCATATCGAAATGGTTCTCTTGATATCGTCATCACCAGTGGTTCGTTCCTATCTGGTGAAGGATTTAGATATCTGATTAGTGGAACTCAAGGAGCATCTCTAGCAAGTTCTTCAGGAACGACTAGAGCGAATGCTCTGGACAACACCTTTGTGATGTCATCTGATCCTACCGCCAGCAATATCGTTCCTGGTGGATATGTCTACCTAGACGGAACTCAAAATACTCTTGTAGGAAATGGTTTCTACGAAGTTCTGCAGATTGATGACGACGATGCTCCTACTGCATACTACGTAACTGTTGCTCCTATCCTAGGTTCTACTGGATGGAGAGAAGAACTAGCAGGACAGATTGATGTCTATGCAGCATCAGTTGATGAAGGTCAGTTTGACTCGACTGGCATCAACTCGATCCGTGCTGAGGGTGAGGTTGTATACACCACCCAGGACTTCGATACTCCTCTGCCTATTACAAGACTTGACTTCACTCTTCAAGGAACCTTTACTGATGGTTTCCAAGATGAGATCTTTGGTAACGCAGAAGATCTTGGCGGTGTCGTATTCTACACCAACGCACTAGTTGGTAGAGACAATACTCATGACTTCAAAGAAGGCGAAGAAATCCTGATTGAAGGAATGCCTACGGTCTCACCAGACCTATCATTCTTGAATGGTCTCCAAAGGATCTACAAAGTTCTCGATGACCCTGATGGTAGATCGAGACGTTTTGTCATTCCAAAGAAAATTGATCCTAACATTGGACTGAACTCCAATAACAACTTTGACCCTGGTCAGTTCGCAACTGTTAAGTCTGCGACAAGAAGTGTAACTCTTTCGCTACTCAACTCACCAAACACTTTCCCAATCTCAACTCCTGTTGATAGAAGATTCCAGGATGCTGTTACGTTTATTCGTAACAACAGGGACTTCATTGCGGATGAAGTTGTAGGTAAAATCAATAACGAATTCAAGAAAGAGTATTTCTCTGCCTACAATATTTCGGGAACTCCTTCCCAAGCATTCACACCTACCGACGTTAGCTACAACCCAGCAACTGGTGATGCTGTATTTACGGTTGCTAACCATGGATTGACTACAGGAGATGGTATCAGAATCGAAGAGGACTCTATTGTCTTCACTTGTGCCATGGATGGCAACAAGACTGAACATAGTGCTCCACAATCACATCACTATGCTACAGGCAAGACTCTACCAATTGACTCCGCAACCACAAATACATTTACTGTAAATGTTGGTGCATCTGGTCCTGACCAGCAGTATACTCCATCAAACGCTGGATACAATCCTGCTACAGGTGATCTTGTTCTTACCATTGGAACTCACAACTTGCAAGTTGGAGAAGGTGTTGTCCTAGATGACAACTCTATTTCATTCACCTGCACGATGGATGGAAATGATTCCACTAAGACATATCCACGTCCAGGTATTGATCCTTATGCCAGCAGATCTATCCCAATTAAGTCGGTCACAGAGACCACGATTACATTGGATGTTGGAGTATCTGCTGCTAACCAATACTTCACTCCATCTAATGCTACCTATGATCCTGTAACGGGTGACATGACTGTCACTGTTGGACAGCATGGTCTTGGAGTTGGTAGAAGTGTTGTTCTGGCAGACAACTCGTTCACCTTCACATGTGCTCTAGATGGCAACCAGTCCCAGGAGACCTATCCACGTCCTGGAACTGACCCATATGCAGGTAAGTCCATCGCTATCACTTCTGTTGGATCTACTCAACATACTGCAACCGATGTTGATTATGATGCAGAAACAGGCGACACTGTAATTACAGTTCCTTCTCATGGATTCACAACTGGTGACTACATCAAGATTGCTGATGGATCACTGAACTTTACATGTGATCTTGACGGCAACACTGTAACTAAGTCTTATCCACGTCCTGCATATGATTATCCATCTGGTCGTTGGTTGTCGATTACTGTAGTTGATTCTGAGAAATTCCGCGTCAACATCGGACCTTCAAGTTACGAGGGCACACACACCTTTGTAAGCGCCACCAACAACGGTATTGATCGTCAGGATGGAACCTTCACAATTAACGTTGGAACGTCCTCAGACACCTCTGCACACACGTTTGTGAGTGCTTCTCCTGGTGCTATCAAGCATGAACCACAATCTGTTCATACTTTCGTTGGAGCAACTACGAACGCAGTTAAGCACCTACCACAATCTGCTCATACATTTGTTAGATCTGCAACTGATGCTATCAAGGTTGGTGGTGCTGCTTTTGACATCTACCTAGGAACATCTAGATTCGAGCACACATATGTAAGTGGCGGAACAGTTGATGTTGGCGGAGTAACCTACAACGTCACGAACTTCCTCTATGATCATATTGTTACTGGAGTTGCTACCGTCACTGTAGACGTTGCTATTCCTACAATTACTGATGACACTACCGTCAGACTGGCAGACATCTTACTCGACTGCTCTAATGGTCAGAAGATCTATCCAAGTTTCAATATCCCAGTTGATGATAACCAGTGTCGTCAAGACGTGGTTCACTACCTCAATGCAATCACTAGAGACCTTGAGTTTGGTTCTAACCACAACATCATCGAAGCTGCTAAGAAATATATCGTAGGCGCTAAGATTGATTATGTAGAAAATGAAATTATTCAAACTATCCGTGCAATTGAATACACTACACAACTAGCAATCTTTGCTATGTGTAACTGGAGAACTGGCAACAGAACTCCAGGAGAAGCAGTATATGCTCCTCTGTATTCTTCTCTCCCAAGATACTTTGATGATACTGTAATTACAAGCACCGCAACAGACGGCGGAACAGTTGCTTGCACCAACGTAGAGTCGGCAATTAGAACTCTATCATTCATCTATGTCGATGTTCTCGCTAACAATCAAAACGGAACTTACCTTGACGCAGCATATCTGATTGCAAGAAACAGAGATCTGATTGCCGACCTGGCACTAGCAGATACTGAATCTCTATATCCATCTCTAAATCTTTCTGACATTCACCAAAGAAAGTGCCGTAGAGACATCAGCTTTATCCTTGGTGGTCTGATTAGAGACTTGTCACTTGGTGGAAACAGTGGCATTGTTACCAATGCAGAAGCATATTACTCAGGTGCTGCACTATCTGGTATTGACGCATCGCAACTAGATGAAACCAGATATGCATACACAAGAGTTGCTGAATACGCAAAGTCAGCAATGCGTAACTGGTCTACATCTACTGCTTCTGAAGTTGTAGAAGTAACTCCAACCACTGCATCATACGATCCAACTGGTGGCGATGTTGTTATTCAGATTCCTACACCATCAACCATCCCAGATCTTAACGATAGGATTGCATTCAAAGAAGGAGCACTGACATTCAGTTGCTCCTCTAATGGTGGTGGCAATCACGCAAGTCCAACTCCTACCGATAGAAACTATGGTAAGAGTCAGACTATCACTAACGTCAACAACCTTGGTGGCGGTATCCTAGAGATCACCGTTAACGTTGGTGATGCAGGATCTGCTGTAGGTGTCCCTCATACATTTGTGAGCGCACTTGCTGATGCAACAATCATCATCTACAACCCAGTTGATACCAGTGATTCTGATATTCCTAAGTTTGAAGATTGGAACATCCTCCTATATCCAACAACTCCACTTTGCGCTAACGTAGCAACAACAATCGATACATCCTTCGCTCTCCTGGATGGTATTCTAGAGTATGCAGCAGATGATACATCTCTAACTGCTATCCAACCTGGAGCAACAACGATTGATACTGGCACACTATACAATACGGAAAATATTATTTCGTATCCAGATAGTTTCATCTATGATGCCAACAATCAGCGTATGGCAATCCGTGGTGACTTTGATGATTATCCTATCATTGAAGCATCACCATACACTCAGAACTCTTCTGTTATCTCCTTCCTAGGTGGTGGCGGTGCTGAGATTGATGGTAACAAAGTCAAGCAACCTAACTGTCCTTTCCCTGGTCTAGAACTAGACGGAACAGCATCCTTCCCCAACCAGGGTAAGTCGATGGTTGCTGCGGCATTCACGATCGTCTCCTTCGGTGGTGTCGGATACAAGGTTGTCAACGATGGTTACACCCAGTTGGTTTCGGTCTTTGTTATCTTCTGTGCTGACGGTGTTCTTTGCGAGACTGGTGGTTATGCATCTATTACTAACTCTGCTACCAACTTCGGTCAGTTTGCACTGAGAGCAATCGGATTTAGAGAAGATCCATATGTCTTTGACGCAGGATACTTCTCGGAAGGTAATTACATCCGTGCTCAAGTCACAAACGTTTCGCAGACTCCTACAGGTAGAACTATCCTGACTATCGAGAACCTCGGTAGAGAACCTCTGGAGCACTACATCCTGAAGGTTGATGGATACAGAAACCTAGATGAAGATACAGAATACTTCATCGATGAAGTTACTCAGGTCGGTGCTGGTCCACCGTTCACAGCAACCTGTATCTTTGACGATGGTTCTGGTAGTTCCATTGAGATGGTTGATATCTCCACAGGTCAAACTGTTGGACCTGCTGCACTCGATGGTCAGCAAATCGGTCTCCACAGACCATCTATCGTTAACTCCTCCTCACACACCTGGGAATTTGCTGGTTCTGGAACCAACTACCTTGCTCTACCTGAGAACGGTGGTGTTAAGGTTGAGGCAAACGAACAAGTATCTGAGTTCTACGGACGTGTATATGTCTCTGGAACTGACGAACTTGGTGACTTCAAGGTTGGAACATTCGCTAAGATCGAGAACAGAACTGGTGCTATCACCTTTACTGGAACGGTTACCATCTCGGAAGTTGAATTCTTGAAACTGAAAGGTGGCGACGTTGTTGTCACAGGTTTCGATGACTCCAACACACTGGGTGGTGCATCTTCTTCTGACAGTAAGATCCCAACCCAGAAGGCAGTTAGAGACTTCATCACTAACAACCTTGGTGCATACATCCAGAAGGAATACTCAACCAACTCTGTTCCTAGAGCACTGGTCGAACTGACTGACTCTGGTAAGATCTCTCTTGATCAGATTCCTGCTCTAAGACCTTTTGAAGTCTACACAGTTTCTTCTCAAGCAGAGAGACTTAAGATTGAAGGAGCACTTGCTGGTGACATCGCTATTCAGACTGACACCCAAGAGTCCTTCATTCTGAACAACGACAACGACAGTCTGTTCCTAGGATTCAATGTTGATCCTACACTATCCTTCACCATCAACGATATCTTTGAAGGTAGTATTTCTAAGGGTCAGATTCAGGCGACCGAATACAGACAGGGTGTCGTATTCCAGATCATCGTAACAGATCCTGGTTCTGGTTACACCATTCCTCCAACACTCACCATCTCTGGTGGTTCACCTGGACTTGGAGCAATTGCTGCATCCGCAAGTTGTTCAATTGCAAACGGACAGGTTGTTACTGTAACGATTGACGAGTTTAATGGTTATGTTGGTGGTTTCGGTTACACTACCCAACCAACTGTCTCCTTCTCTGCTCCTCCTGCTGGTGGAACACAGGCAACTGGTCTTGCTCTGATTGAAAGCAGACTATACGGTAACATCGTCAATGCTATCAAGATCACTGATACTGATACATTCGATTCTAGCGATGTTCCTTCTGAGACAATCAACATCACCAGAGTTATTAACACCTCTGCTTCTAACTCTAACAACTGGGTATCTCTATCGACCACAACGGTTGATGCTAGAGACATCACGGGTGGTCCTATTGCTACGGACCTACTTGCTACCAACTCCACTGCTGCAAACTCCTACACATTCCTGAGAGGTGATCAATCCTATTCACTGGCAGTTCAATCACTGAAGTCTCCAGAAGAAAGATACTTCGCACAACTTGCAGTCCCTGCAACTTCTGGTTCTATCAACATGGTCTTCGCGACCAACCAGAATGCACTATCTGGTCACCTGATTGTCAACAGTATTCTTGGTATCCAGGAAGAGACAATCATTCAAAGTGTTACTACTGAGAGTGGTCTTACTACGGTTGGATTCTCCCAGGAGAAAGCACTGACCTCAACTATTCCTGCGGGAACTATCATTGAGTTCAGAAGAGCTACATCTCCAATCAGATTTGACTCTACGTTTACTGAAGGTAACTTCATTGAAGAAATCATCATCGCTGATGGTGGTAATGGTTTCACGAATGGAGAATACTTCGGTCAGACAATCAGTGGTGGTAACGGAAACGGACTGAAGGCAACCTTCATTGTTGAGAACAATCAAGTTACCGATGTTCTTATCACTGACGGCGGTTCTAACTATACTCAAGACTTCTCGACCAACCTTGCTCCATCTGCTCTAGGCAGTGGAACAGGTCTTGACCTGAGATGTAAGAGATCTACTATCAACAGACAGTATGCAAACGTTACTGTTGACATCGATAGAGTTCAAGAGGGTTCTGTTGACCCAGAATACGGAACAGTTGGTGTTGCTAGATTCGATAAGACACAGTTCTTCATCAACACAGATGGTGAAGGTTCTATCAGACTGAAGACTGCATCTAACAGTGTTGACTCTGGTCTTGAC
>Ga0213860_10001183_pt1 | contig 10568 bp, 12 predicted proteins | sample PICome_3_FD_160118 | JGI IMG/M metagenome (GOLD analysis project Ga0213860, IMG submission 160118) | Coastal seawater microbial communities near Pivers Island, North Carolina, United States - PICO550 | ecosystem: Environmental > Aquatic > Marine > Coastal | place: USA: North Carolina...
GACCCGCGAGGTTTTCAACCTGGAAAGAGGGGTTCGATTCCCCTACGGGCTGCCATATCTGCGCTTCCTTTTCAGTCCTAAGTGATTGAAATTCTTTTCTTTACTCGGTCGCTCGCTTCCCTCAGGATTCCTCGGAGATAACCATGGATCCCGCCGGTTCTGTATTTTTCACGGTCCCAGCACGGTCCAAAAAAGAGAGGATTTTGGAATGTCGAAGCGCTGGGAAAACGACTCGCAGGTCTCTGGGCTCTGCATCAGCAGGGGCCAGACGTATGTCTTTCGGTACGGGCTGGGGAGCCGTGGCTGGGATCGGTCAATAACTCTGGGGAAGGTCGGGGAGATCAGCAGGCGGCGAGCCCGGGAACTTGCGCTCGAGCTGCGGGCCCTGGTCCTCGAGGGGCGGGACCCCCAGGCGGTCAAGCGGCAGCGCAAAGCAGACCGAACGCTGCGCGACCTTCATCCGGCCTTCATCGAGCGGTGGGCTAAGCCCCGGAAGCGAAGCTGGGAGAATGACGACGGATACTTCCGAAACCACTTGCTTCGCGCTCACTTTGCGGACTGGCCCCTGCGGGAGATCGACCAGGCGACCCTCTGGGATTGGCACGCAGCACACGAGCGCCCGACGACCGCGAACCGTTGCCTCGAGACACTCAGCAAAGCGATGGGTCTGGCCAAGCGCTGGGGATGGTGCGACGAGAACCCCTGCCAAGGAATTGAGCATCACCCCGAAAAACGACGCCGACGCTATGCAACGCCCGCAGAGCTCGAGCGCCTTCTGGCCGAGCTCCGCGAGAAAAAACGCGCCGGGGGGATTCACTTCCGCTTCGCCTGTCTGATCCAGTTGCTGATGCTCACGGGAGCCCGACGCAACGAAATCATGACGTGCCGCTGGTCTGAGGTCGACCTCGAGCGAGGGATCATCAGCCCATCGCGACACAAGCGGGACCGAACCGAGCACCGGGAGATTGCGCTGGGTGTCGATGCCTTGCGGGTGATCCGGGAGCTGCAGGAGCACGAGCCCCCCGGCGAGTGGCTGATCAGGGGGCGAGGAAAAAACCACCTGAGCCAGCCTCAGAAACCATGGACGCGACTGAAAGAAGCCGCGGGCGTCCGCGACCTCTGGCTCCACGATCTCCGTCACACCTTCGCGTCGTATCTGGTCAGCTCCGGCCAGACGCTTGGGGTGATTGGTGAACTGCTGGGGCACAGCTCGACGGCGACCACCGCGCGCTATGCCCATTTGATTGACGATGCTCGACGGGCAGCCGTTGATCAGGCCGGGGCTTTGATCACTGCAGCTCAGGAGGCTGCTCCCCGGACCACATCATCCGGCTCAGTCGTTTTGCCCTTTCGCCGACCTGGGTCGCCCAGCGGCTCTGCAGCATCATCGACGCGGCCCGTTCATATTCCCCGCCACGAATAGCGGCCAGGGTTTGCTTGAAACCCAGCAAGCCGCCCAGGCCCAGGTTGAACGCCATGTCGAGGAGAACCCGCTGGCGCACAGAGTCGAGCTCGAGCACCCAGGGGAGCTCAGTCTCGAGCCGTTCCCAAAAGTCGTCGATGTCATGGCCCAGCAGGTAGGCAGACTCCTCCGCTGTGATGCCCCGGTCGTCAAGGTTGCGGCCGACGCCAATGGTCAGCCGGCCGCTGGTGCATTTGTACGGGAACAGGCGCTCGCCCTCATGAAGGCGGAGCTGAGCGATCATCAGGTCCCTTTGCTCTCTTGAATTTTTCACTGAACTTCGCTGTCGCGCGGATAGGCCACCCGAGGGGCGTGGGGGGTCGCTTGCCGGCGCTGCCTCGGGGCTTTTCTGTGGTGAAGCGGAATGAATCACCCCGTGGTTTTTCGCGGTCCAGAAAACCAGCGACCTTAGAAATCTCAGCATCGAGACGGGCCCTCAGGTTGGTGTTGAATTTTTGGGCTCTGATCCACCTGTGGATCGGATCGAGAGGCGATCGAGTATTGAAAAGCTCGACCACCTCGCCATCAGGGGGCCAGCTCAGTTTTTTTTTGGCTTGATTGAATAGGCCGCTTTGAACAGCAGCTGAACCAGGCTGTTCGACTTAAGCGGCGAAAGCGCCACGATCTCGCTGAGAGCGGCGATGATGATCCAGGTCACGGGCGACTCGAGGATCTGGGAAATGTTTTCCATGTGGTGGCTCCTTTACTTGTCGGGAAAAAAAAGGCGGCCCCATCCAGATTCGGGACCTTCGACCAGCAAACGCGGGCCGAGTTCCGCCCACGGGTAGGTCACAAAGCGACCCTCCCGGGCAGGCCCAGCGTATCCAGAGATGAGGGATCCGTAGGGGTCATGGCACACGAGCGAGTCATGCGCTTCGTCTGTTCCGACTGCAACCAGCATGTGACCGCCTCCATAAGGTGCCGACCTGGGCCCCTGATGCAGGATCCCTAAGACGACGGGTCGGTCGCTTTTGATCTCGCTTTCGATCCACTCCCGGGAGAGGTCGTAGCGGAAGACAGACTCGAGGCCATAGCTGCGCAGGGCCAGCGTCATCTGGGCATGGTCGCCAGGCTCGGCTCCCATCTCGCAGATCATCGAGACCAGGTCGTCATCCCCTGCGATGGCGTCGGGGCGGAAATAGCTCAGCGCCATGGCGCAGCTGCTGGGGTTGCAGGTGCGATAAGGCATCCGCAGGTTGTCGAGCTGTGAATAGAACGGGACCTGAAGAATGTGCTTTTTCGGCTTCTCAGGGCTGAAGACTTTCGCGAATGCTTCGACGACGTGTGGCTCGACCATTCCCTCGAGCTTCGCGACTGCTTCCTTTTGATGTGGCAGGCCTTTGTAGTGCTCGAATGCTCTAGCCAGAAAACCCATCAGCGGCGCCCCTCTAGTCGATCGACTCTCTTCTCGATGTCTTCTATCTCTTCCTTTAACCAGGCCAGCGCTTTCTCTCTGCTTTCTTCAGACCTAGCCAGGATCTGCAGGGTCTGGTCGGACTTCACTTTGAGCTCAGCGAGCTGAATCTGGACGTTGACGATCAGGGTCGCGAGCGCCATCAGTGACGTCACGACGGCCAGGGGGAGGGCCTGGCCTGTGCCATTGGTGAGGCTTTGCCAGAAGCCCGGGCGTTGCGTCATCTCATGGCCTCCGGTGATTTAATCGTATCGAGTCAATCCGCCTTGTTCCCTGCCTGGACCTTGGTCACGAAGCCGGAGGCGCTCATCGTGTGAGTCACGGTTTTGACGATCCACTGCCCTGCGAGCGGCGAGCGAACATTCGTGAGGTTGACTGGCCTTTCCGCAAATATGTCAGGCCTGCCCCTGACTGTGAAGTCCAGCGAGATGGTTCCGGTTTTTAACTGCTTTAACTTCGCGATCCCGGCCTTTTGCGCCATGTCCTGCGACGTGTAAAGTTTTTTGTCTCGGAACATCGGGCCAGACCCGAAAAAGTCCCAGCTGTCGGTGACTGTGACCTCCAGCTCTTGATTGCTGGCCTTGTCCCGATAGCGCGTGATCACCCCGGAGTAGACGCCCCGGTCCTTAATCGTTGCTTTGAAGGCGGATAGCTCGTTCCGGTCGACGTCTGCAGCGCTGAGCGTCGCGCCGCTGGGGCTAAGGCCCTGCCCCTCAGGCATGAAAATAAGCTTCCCATCAGCAGGTTTTGCTACGGCCCCATAAGTCTTCGCGAGGCGCGTCAGGAAGTGAGCGTCGCTCTCGTTTTCTTGGTCGATGTGGTGGATCTCAACGCTGGCCAGGGAGGCGTGAACGGACGGAACCAGGCCATGCTCCCCCGCGATTGTCGTGACGATCGCGCCGATTGTTGTGTGGTGCCAGCTGCGGGTTTTAGTCGCCCGGAATTCTGGCGAGCTGTCTGCGGCTTTTGCGCGGACCTTCATCGTTGCCGGACTGTCAGTGAACGACACCTCGTCGATGGTGTAGCTGCCCATATATGTGAGGTCGGTCTCCTCGTAGCCGATCCAGACCTTTAGTTCTGCTCTCTGCGCCGGGACGTCGAGCGTGTTGCCGCGATCGTCCAGGGTTAAGTCGACCGTGTCCGATTTCTGCCCGCTGTCGTCATTGACTCGCAGCTGCAGAACCTTGTCGGAGATCGCGTCGGTGACGTCGCCGCCGTTGACCTCTAGTCGGAACTTCGGGCGCATCGGGTCAGCTCCACAGTCTCGAGGTTGAGGTGGTCGACGTTGTCGAGGTGCTCAGGTCGGGGAGGTAGACCTGGTCACCAGCCTCGAGGACTGGCAGCTTTTTTGCCAGCTCGCGGTTGTTGTCGTGGGCCATCACCTGCTCCACGAAGCCGCGCGTTTTCCCGTAGTAAGACTCGCAGATCTCGTCGAGCATTTCGCCGTCGATGCAGGTGTAGAACTGCGCCATCAGAAAAGATCCTCTAACCAGCCAAAGAGACCGCCGCCGCCGTCTCCTCCACCATTGTCGCCAGCGTCTTCGCCGTAGGACTCGAGATCGAGCGAGAAATCGATTTTTCGCGGCAGGCCTTCCGCGATGTAGTTCGATTCACTCTCAGTAATCTGCTTCACCACCCACTGGCCCAGGTTATTGCCGCGGCCATCGACCAGGCCCAGGGGCTCGCCCTCGTTCGCCGCTTCGCGCAGCTCTGCCATCTGTTCGAGCCCCCCGCGGAAGTGCGGGTAAATCGTGCCGCTCAGTTTGATGCTCTCGGATTTCTTGCCCAGGAACTGCTGAGCAGCGTCCCGGCCGAGCCGTTGCTGCTGTTTCCAGAGGTAGGACGTCGACCGCTGCAGCTGGTCATGGGCTGCCGTGTCCATCGAGAATTGATAGTCCCCGAGCGTGAGTAGAACTTCCTGAGCCATTAGTCATTCAACAGGGCGCGCATCCCTGCCTCCGCATCTCCTAAAGCATCGTCCAGACCCGTCTGAACCGCCAGCGCGATGTCCTCGGGCGTTGCATTGCTCTGAGTGACGTTCACGGTGACGACGGGGGCCAGCGTCGCTGCACCGCCTCCAGCTGGAGCTGGGGTGGCAGCTAATGGCGCCGAGTCTTGAGTCAGGCCTCCGATGATCTGGGCCGCCGGCTGGATGAATGGCTGGGCTTCTGGAATGGCTGCCCCAGCGATGCCGAGAAGTCCGCCCAGGATTGGCCCGAGGGCGTTACCTTGCGATTGGGGCCGGGTGATGGGAACTGCCGCCCTGGTGACCGGCTGCACGAGGGACGGGAGACTCGGTGCGGCTGGCGCTGCCGAGCTGACAGTCGCGTCGACTGCCAGCGGCGACTTGCCGAGGGTTTCGTCCATGGTTGCCATGGCGCCCTCTGCTGTCGCTTGCATCGCTGCCGCCATCGTCTGCTGACGGTCCCGGATGCCCTTGGAGATTGTTTCGACCAGGGCGCGGCCGCTCCCGGTCAGATCGGAGAACGGTCCTTTTTTGGCGTCAGAGAACGGCAGAAGGTTTCGGATCTCTTGGAAGCCCTGGACGACAGCGTCCTTGAGTGCGCCAAACGAACCGAGGAACCCGTCCTTGATCGTGTTAATGATGTTGGCGCCAACCTCGACCAGCTTCCCAGGTAGACCCAGGAACAGGTCGACGATGCCTTGAACGACGCCGCCGACGAATCCAGTCAGCCCCTGCCAGATCGCACCCAGGGAGTCGATCAGCCCGGTGAACCACCCCTTAAGACCGCCGAAGATGTTCTTCACGCCTTCGACTGCGGTCTCGGAGTCGCCGGTGAAAATGCCGGTAAAAACCTGCCAGATGCCCTGGAAGATCTGAATCGTGCTCATGAACATCTGCTTAAACCCCTCGAAGACGGGCATTAGCGCGCTGATGGTGGCATCCCAGACGGCCATGATCCCTGCGCCCAGCGCAGAGAATCCAGCAGCGAGGCCGCCGATGATCGCGTCGACGCCAGCCTTGAACCAGTCGACGTGGTTGTAAGCAGCGGTAAAGATCGCAATCAGGCCGACAATCGCGGCAATCGTCAGCGTGACCGGAGAGGTGAGGATTGCCATCGCGCCAGCTGCGACAGTCGTCGCCCCAGTCAGGCCAATCACCGCGCCCTTCAGAGCAGCCAGGATCGGCAGGGCGGCCACTAGGCCGATGAACGCAATCGACAGACCCCCGACTAGCTGGGCCAGAACGGGAAATTTCTCCATAAGGCCAGCCACCGGGCTAAGCATTGCGGCTAAGCCCTCCAGCACGGATGCGATGGGCCCCAGGAGCGGGCCGCCGAACGCGATGGCCAGGCCTTCTGCTGCGGACTGCAGGCGCTTCAGAGTGCCACCTAGGCCCGACTGCATCGTCTCAGCCATGGTGGCCGCAGCGCCCTGGCTGGCGGTGACCTTGTCGGTCATCTCAGCGAGCTGGCCCGAGGCCGCTGCCTGCTGCAGGGTTGCGCCAGATGCTGCAGCGCGGACCCCGAAGATCGCCGCCTGGAGCTCCGTCTGTTCTGCTGTGCCCAGGTTCAGCCGCTTCATCGCGGCGTCCATGTCCTTCAGGATTTGCTCGTAAGGGCGCATGTTGCCCGCAGAATCCTTCGTCGAGACGCCCAGGCGGTCGAAGGCTTTGGCCGCCTCGCTTGGGGGCGCCGAGAGACGCAGGAGAATGTTCCGCAGGGCTGTGCCTGCTTCGCTCGCCTGAATGCCGCTGTTGCCCAGGACTGCGAACGCTGCGCCCGCGTCCTGAATCGAGACCCCGGCCTGGGGTGCGATGGCGGCGATGCTCTTGAAACTCTCGCCGAGCATCTGAATGTTCGTGTTGCCGCTCGAGGCTGTCTTCGCGAGGACGTCGATCACCATGTTGGTGTCGTCGACCTGGAGCCCCATGCCGCCCAGGATGTTTGAGGCGATGTCTGCCGCTTCGCCCAGCTCCATCCCTGCCGCCGCGGCGAGGTTAAGCATGTGCCCGGTGGAGTCCAGGATCTGGGTCGTGTCGTATCCAGCCATTGACAGGAACGACATCGCGTCCGCTGCCTCAGAGGCCGAGAACTGCGTCGTTCTGCCCAGCAGCTTGGCCTGATCGTTCAGGGCTTTGAACTGCTCCTCTGTGGCCCCTGAGATCGCCTTGACCTTCAGCATGGAGCTCTCGAACTCCATCGCCGTGCGAACCGCCCCGGTGATGGCCAGGCCTAGGCCTGTGGCGCTTGCAGCTGCTGCCTGAAATGCGTCGTTCCTAACGACATTTTTGAATCCTCGGGTCGCGCCCGTGGCTGCATCGTTGATTGACCGCTTGACGTTCTGCTGAAACGTCGAGATCTGCTTCTGAGCGGTCCGCAGCGTTTTGCGAAACGACGCTGTAAGTTCGCCGCCGACCTTGAGCGTAATTTTTGCGGGGCCGGCCATCGTCTCACTTCCTCACGTTTCGGTTGATTTCCCGCTCGAGTTTCTGAGCGGATTTAATCCAGGCCCGAAGCTCCGTCACCTCCAGATCCAGCAATTCGTCGAGACCCCAGCCAGAGAGCTTCGCGAGGATGAGAACTCCTCGCCTTAGCTCTCCTTCGGGGTAGGTTGAAAACCCTGGATGACTTCCCCGAGCCTCGCAAAATCAGAGGCGTCCATGGCTTCGATGTCGGAGGGGGCCATCTCGCAGAGTGCTGCGAAATAGCCGATCCCCTTCTCTGCCTCGGTGCCTTTTTTGCGTTCCATGTTCAGCTGATCGCGCACCGTGGGCCGGCGCACTGTGAGCGTGGAAACCTCAACCCCATCGACTTCGATGGGGTATTCAAGCTCGAAGGATTCGGTGGGCCTTTTCTTGACCATCTATCAGACGCCCATGGCTTCGCGCAGGCTAGCCAGCTGATCGGTGCCGTTAATGGTTCTCACCATGTTCTCGACGTCGATCTCGACCAGGTCCTCATTGGCGATGCTGAGGCGGTAGTAACGCAGGCCCATTGTGAATGAGGCCTCGGTCATTGCGCCAGCTTCCAGGGAGCCGGGGTCGAAGTTTTTGATGTGGCCGGTGAAGTTGGCGACCAGGGACACAGCGGCGGTGTCGCCGTTGCGCTGCAGGGCCCCGCGGATGGTGGCCTGAACAGCGTTCTGGTCGTAGAGGCCGAAGAGCTTGATCACCTCGGGGTCGTATTCCGCGAGGGTGAACTCAGCCTCGAGGGCGCTCATGCCCTGGTCGATTTCGACCGGAGCATCGAGGCCCCCTGCCCGGTATTCCTCGAGGTTGATCTCGAGGGTCGGGAGGGTGCATTCAGTGACGCGGCCAGCAAAGCCCTGGCCGTCAATGAAGAGTGAAAAATTTCGGAGAGTGCGTGGCAGCATGGCTCAGTCCTCAGCTGTAAGTGTTGGATTCGTCTCCACCGGCGGTGGTCTCCTCATTGTCGGGGGCGTTCTCGTCGCCGTCCTCGTTCGCCGACTCGTCGTCAGCGTTGGAGTCCGTGAGGATGCTCTCGATGTAGTTGTTGGTGAGGATTGACCGGAAGCGCACGCGCTCGGCCGGGTAGACCGGGGTGAACTCGAAGTCGATGGTGATCTGGCCGTTAGCGACGTCGGTCGCGGTGTTGGCGTCAGGATCGATAAAGACGTCAGAGCCGAGGATGGCACCGCGGGCCTCGAGGCTGCGCAGGTAAGAAGCGACAGACTCGCGGACGTCCTGCAGGAAGGTCCGGGTGATGCAGCGGTCAACCGCCCAGAGGTGGGCGCGCATCACGCTCTCATTCACCATGTCGAGGATCCGACGAGTGGAGAGGAACTGAAGCTGGGCGTCGGTGGTGGTGGTGTGGTTGCCCCACAGACGGAAGCCGTTCTCGCGGATGATGGTCGCGACGTCGTTCTCGTTGAGGATGTTTGCCTCAGCGTTCTCATCGCCCAGGAAGAAACCGACAGCGCGGCTGGCGCCGACGATGCCCTGGATGATCCGGTTTGAGGGGGAGAACCAGAAGCCGCGCTCGGCGTCTGACTTGGCAATCACGCCAGCGACATGAGCCGATGCGGGCTTCGTGCTGGTCGTGCCGTTGTAGATGCACTTGACCCAGGGGTCGACGACGTAAACCCGGCCAGAGGCGTGAAGATCGGCATAAGCCTGAGCGTCGGCCTGGGTGGTGTTGGGGCCATCGGCGATGATGATCGCGCGAAGGCGATCGGTCACGCCAGTGCCTGCGGAGGCGAGGCTGACGAGCTGCGACATCACCACGTTGGCCACTTCAGAGCCAGAGGTGAGGGTGCATTGATGTGTGAAGCCTGGGGCGGCCAGGATCTTGGGGCTAATGCCGAGCATCGACTCGGCTTTGGTAAAGGCCCAGACGCCGGTCTGTGCTGAGGCGCTGCCGGCGACGTTGGCCAGGGTTGCGGCCTCGTCTGCACCTTCGTCCACACGAACGACGACCACAGTCGCGCCGATCTGCTGGAAGATGCCATCCATGGCAGCTCCCAGGGTGCCGGTGGTGCCCAGCTTGTTTGCTTTAGAGCGGCTGCCTGAAATCAGGACGGGCTCATTCAGTGGAAAAACGGCAGCGTCAGCAGCTGGCGCAGTGCCAATCAGGCCAATAACGCTGGATCGAACTGTCTGGATCGGACGAACGCCGGAGGTCAGTTCGACCACCTCGACGCCGTGTAAGAAGTTGGTGGTCATCGTTCAGAGGTCCTCCTCAGTGATTTTAAGGTCGATTGAATGGCCAGGCCTCAGCGGACGAGCCACAGCTCCAGGGTTTCGTTGATGTCCTTTAGCTTGCGCCAACGGTCACCCACTGGCTGCCCCTTGCGCAGAGCCAGTTTCCCGAGCATTCCGATTGCGTCCCATTCTTTGCGATCACGTCGGGCGACGTAGGTCTGCTCTGGGTCGTAATCAGGATTTTCGACCAGTTCGTAATAAGTCTTGCGGATGTTGTCTTCCTTGGCGTAGTCGGGGACTTGTAAATCGAGCTCAGTCCCTGTCCCGAGTTCTTCGACCCGGATGCGATGGTCCGGGTTGTCGTGCTCGTCATCAGCTAACGGAAGGTCTTCGCCCTTGTCATTCCAGATCAGGTACTCCACAGCGTTGCGCAGCTTGCGGCCGTACTCGTCCTTAACGTGCAGCCCCTGCCAGTTCATAGAAGCGGAGTCGCCCAGGACGCCGGGCTCGGCGGAGACGATGCCGATGATGTCTGCGGGGGCGTCGTCGCTGGTCGCGAAACGGACCTGTTCACCATCCAGGCAGACCGCGAAACCGCGTCGATCTTCGGCGTCAGGATTGCCGTCTGACCACTCGAACATTTCGGCGTAGTCAGCGTTGCCGATGTCTGCTCCGCCATCAAATCGACCATTGCCATCTGCCTGGAATTCAATTCGAGGTGTGCTGACGTCTGCCTGATAGACGAAGCTGCTGTCGGGGACGTTCCGGCCGTGAATGTAGGTAAAGCTGCCAGAGCTGCCGGCATAGGCCTGCACGATGTGCTCGCCTGTCTTGTAGTAAGACGTGGCCGAGCCTGTTGTGCTGCTGCGGCCACGGCCTCCATAGATTGCGCCGTAATGCCAGCTCCGACCCTGCACATCAAGGTTGTGCATCGCAATCAGAGCATTCGCATCATTTCGCTGCACCGCGTAAAACATCGCGGTGTCTTCGTTCGTTGCCTCGTTGCCGTTGCCGCGATAGTCCCCATTGATTTGCGCATACGCAGACCACTCGGTGTCGGCCGTAGC
>Ga0213860_10001185_pt1 | contig 10564 bp, 5 predicted proteins | sample PICome_3_FD_160118 | JGI IMG/M metagenome (GOLD analysis project Ga0213860, IMG submission 160118) | Coastal seawater microbial communities near Pivers Island, North Carolina, United States - PICO550 | ecosystem: Environmental > Aquatic > Marine > Coastal | place: USA: North Carolina | collected...
TAAGTCTTTGAAATGACTGAGCTGCTTCAATCCATTGACCTGTTTGAAATGCCATAAATCCTTGTTGAACGAGATGAGCCAAATCATTGCGTGAACCCAAATCTATTGACATTGCTTGGGAGGGATGTAATTCGAGGATTATTGGTTGATTTAGTGGAAGTTCAGACACCTGAGAATGTTCCAACGGAGAATGATACACAGCATCTGAACCTTCAAAATTATGATCATAAACCACTACGGTCTCTTCGAGTGAAGCGTATTCCATCTCAACGACTTGAGGGGCATCATTGTAAATTTCTTCATAATCTGGAATCTCAGCATCGATTTTCCAATATTCAGGGATTGAAGATACTCCTTTTTCTTCAGATAGAATTCGAGCTCCCGTCAAACGAACAACATGGGGTTCGGAAGGTATGGCATCAATCACTTCAAGCGTGTTGATGTGTGGGGAATTTGGTAGTTTTTCATCGTCTTGAATCATCAAATCGTCCACTTGAAATTCAAATGTCTCTGTAGGTTCATTCTCGAGGTTCAAATCAACGAACTCTACGGCAGGAGGTACCTCTTGTTCATCGATGGAAACATGTTCAGATACTGACTCTACTTTTTGCTGTGATTCAACTGATTTAGGCTGCTCGAGATCATCAATACTCTGTTGAGGCATAAGATCTTCTCGTTTGATTTGAATGTCGAGGTGTTCATCTTCGTCAATCGAATGTTCAACTTCAAACGGCATACCTGAAGAATAGCTTCCAATACCAAACGGAAGCCCCGGTTCTACAACATTTGATTGTCCCTGAAAACCGAAAGGTAATGTCGATACTTGCTGAGGTTCTGCTATTGGTTTTTCTTCTGGAGGTTCTGTACCTTCAAAATCATAGAATGAGTCGACTGCGTCATCTAAGCCCGGTACTTCACCAAACTCCTCGGACACATCTTGTTCTGCAAGGTCTTTTCGCAAGAGGCTGCCACATGCTGGACAGGAATGCCCTCCGAGAGAAAAAAGACCACAAACTTCGCACTCAAACATGGTCGACCCGACTCTTTGAATTCGGCTGAATTCTTGAATTCATCCCTTGGTTGACCATCATTCTTCGCTTTCGTGTTTTGATGTCATCTCTCGAATTTCCTGGACGACATCATTCAAAATGTTTCCATCTTGGTCGACGAGTGAATCAGAGAAACTTTTACCTCGTGATTTACCTCTTGAGACCTGCCAGATGATGCCAAAGGTGGTTAGACCTACAAGAATAAGTTTCATCTCTGTACCGTGTTCTGCTCCACCAACAACGTAAACAAGAATCATGTAAAAAGAAATGATAAGGGTTGTGAGGATCATGACTGGAAATCCAGCTTTGAAAAATTCGTTAAACGAAATAGGATGTCCTGCTTCTTCACTTAATCCGGCCGTCACTACATTAGCTGATGCACCGATAAGTGTTCCATTGCCGCCTAAACACGCACCAAAGGCAAGGGCCCAAATCAAAGGTTCAAGAGGCATGTCAAGATTCGTAGCAATCTGCAAAACGATTGGAATCATCGTCGCAGTGTAAGGTATATTGTCAAGGAAGGCTGAAACAACCGCAGATACCCACAAAAGAATGAGTACACCAGCAGTGAGGCGAATCACTTCATCTTCACCGAAGAACTCGATACCCTGTTCAACATATCCTCCGATGTACGTGATGACACCGAGATACTGAAGTGAATGGACAAGTACAAAGAGACCAGCAAAGAAAAGCAATGTTGTCCATTCGACGTGGTGGAGAGGCTCCTCAAGTTCGTGTCGACTTGTTGCGAGGAGCATCAAAACAGCACCAGTCAACGCTATCCAAGACACAGCGATTTGAGTGATTGGGTGTGTGAAAAATCCGATAATGACAAGACCTAGAATTGTTCCGGAAACTGCGAGCATTTTTTTGTCTTTAATCCCATACATACGCTCGAGTTCTTTCACATCACGGATTCGTTGTCCAGAGAAATCTTCAGCATAGAACCATTTGAGGAACATAAATGTCGGAACGATGGTCATCAGAATACCAGGGGCCATTTCAATGATGAAGTCATTGAACGTTACACCAGAAGAGGACATCGCTGCAATACTTGGGTCTGCGTTCCCCTTAATTTGAGAAGGCGAAAGTGCCGAACCAATCATGATATTTGGTGGGTCACCTATCATCGTTGCAGCACCACCGATATTCGAAAACAGGACCTCTGCAATTAATATCGGAATGGGCCGTAAATCAAGGACTCGCGCGAGTTGAATTGTTACGGGTGTGAGAAGGAGCATCGTCGTAACGTTGTCTAAAAAGGCCGATAGGACGGCTGTAACGACACAAAGAATAACAACAAGGGTCCAAATTGAGCCGTTGCTTTTCTTATATGCATAAATTGCAAAATACTCAAACACACCTGTTTGTGATATGACCCCTACCATAACCATCATACCGAGAAGAAGACCGATTGTTTCCCAGTCGATCATTGTGGTGACTGCACGGAGAGTCAACGTATCTTCTACAGTGTAATGATTCAAAGCAAGGACAGCAAGCAAACCTCCGAGGGCTGCAGCAAGTGTTCGGTGTACGACCTCGGTCACGATGAGAACATACACTCCAACGAGAATTGCTAAACCGACCCAAACAGCCTGGGAAGGAATTTGACTTTCGTCGAATTTGAGATAGACATCGTATCCAGAACCTCCTCCGGCAGCAGATGACGATTTGAGGAACATCATGAGGCCAAGAAAGGCCAACATCAATAATGCAGCAATGGATGAGCGATTTCGGCTGTACAGCATATCTTATCGTTCCTTTCCACTTTTATTGACTCTTTGAGTATTGTCATTGATTTCATTCATTTTTTGTAGAAAACGCATACATTTCCTCGAGACAAAACAACCACTGAATCTGAGGCACCAGCAAGATGTGCCCAAACATCTTTTAGTTGGCTTTTATCAAAAAGTCCTTTATTCACCTTTACCTTGACAATTTTTTTTGTCATCAATTGATCTTGAAGCTCTTTTTCAACCATCCCTGATAAGCCTGATTTACCGATTCGAACAGTTGGTTGAAAGTCTCTTGATTTTGCTTGTTGCAAAACCCAGTCAGGTACATTACTCACTCTTTTCCCTCCGATGATACTTTGGACCTCCGCCCATTTTACGCTGATAGCCACATAATTTGCAAGTACGAATAACTTGTCCTGCCCGAATTCTCACGACAAAACTGGTTGATGAAAAATGACTTTGGAGACATTTCTTGCAATAATGTGAGTGGGCTTCTCGAGGCACTCTTAACCGATGACGCCTCGATATCTTAACAAAATGTCGAACGAGGACTTGATGTTGTTCATGGATTCTTGAAATGTTCATCTGTGCTAGGAGGTGCCCTTGTGATTGAAGTGCAACATCCCTTCTTTGAGATTTTATAGCACGATTATTGCGAACCATATGTTCAACTCAGGACAATACGCGGAGGATATCTTGGGTGATGTCGTCGATGTCCCTGTGCCCATCAATTCTGAAGAATATTCCTTGTTCATCATAGAATAAAGCCAATGGCGAAGTTTGTTGATGATACGTTTCTAATCGAGAACGTACGACGTTCTCATTGTCATCACTTCGGCGTTGTTCTTCAAATGAACCACAAGAGCATCCGCCCTCAGGGACAGGTTGGAACGAATCATGGTATACTGTTCCACAATGACCACATGTGTACCTCCCACAAATTCGTTCGACAATGGCATCATCCGGCACCTCGATGGCAATCACATGCGTGATCGGAGTAATGTTGGCTAATGCCTCTGCTTGAGGAACGGTTCGAGGAAAGCCATCGAACATGACGCCTTGACGGGCATCATCCTGTTCAAGTCTATCTGCGATCAAGGCAATGATGACATCATCAGGTACAAGAGCACCTTGTTCCATGTATTCTTTCGCTTTGAGGCCTACCGGCGTTCCCGCTGCTACAGCAGCCCGAAGCATGTCACCTGTTGAAATTTGAGGCAAACCCGTTTGATTTGTAATTCGTTGGGCCTGCGTACCCTTACCTGCTCCTGGTGGGCCAAATAAAACAATACTGCTCATGGCTGTGCCATGGCATTCTCCTTTTGAACACTGGTGTTACTTTTGTCTCTCGAGCCATTGGTCGCCGTAATGTATCCATTGCTCCATAGTCCAACCCGCAGGAAGACCTCCAGGTGGAAGCGGTGGCCCGGCATTTGCTTGCACAGGTTGTTGAGCCTGTGGAATCTGAGGAACACTCTTTCCCGCCGAAGGAGGCATTACATTCGGTAATGTTGCCGGAGGCATTCCTGCTGGTGGAAGCCCCTTAGGTACCTGAAAGGCAGGTGGAGGCATCGAACTTGGTAGCGATGCCATGCCTGGCGGGAGATTTTTGGGTACACCCGTTGGTGCAATGGGAACGTCCATCGATTGCAAAATTGCTTGGGCAATTTCGTCTTTGCTCACTTCTGCACTTGCTGTTTTGTTGATTGCATGATCAATATCAAGTGCCTCTTCCCTTCGAGCGTCGAGATGTTCAGGGTGGCCGTGCATATCTGGCAACCCAAGAGCAGAATCATCTGAAATTAATTCGCCTGATTTTTTCATTTTACGAGCCAATATCACCACGACACCTAGGAAAATGGCTGCGATTGGCACGCTCACATACACAGGCAAATCTTGGAAGAATCCGGAATCTCCACCTGCTCCATCCGTTGTCAATTCAAGGATTAACGTCATTGTTTCACCGGTTTTGGTAGTGAGATTTACGTGCAGAAAACCAATGGCAATAGAGGCCCCTTCTTTAGGCGATACTGTAAGTTCAATTTCTACTTCATCCCCAATTGCTAAATTTTCAACGGAGGATTCCGAAGACGATATGCTCCAATCGGTCCTCACTTCGTCATCTTTGTCAAGCACTACGAATGAAATATCCCCTGATAGAGGGACATTACCATCGTTACGAAGAATGAGTGTTGTACGTTCTGAGTCATCGGCATTCATGAGTTGGAACGGTTTATCTCCAGGTTGTTCTAGTGATAAATTTCCATACATCGAACTCAGCACACCAACAGTTGTATTTACCGAACTTATGGTTGTACGGCCCAAACTTGTTCCAGTAACAAAGACCTGTAAATTGAATGATTCATCAGCGATACTAGCTCCGGCAGGCGGCAAGATGCCAATTCGAACAACACCGGAATCTCTAGGTTCCAAATAATTGATTGGATTTGAAAACCCGATTGTCCATCCATCAGGTGCTACATTGTTCGACCATTCCAAATTGAGCGGTGTATTTCCTACATTCGTTACAGTGTACTCGCCAAATGTGTAGCCATCCGAAATTTTGGTCATGATGTTTCCGCTGGCAGGTCCGAGTAAATCCAATGCTAGTTCGTCTTTAACAACGAGTTTCGTCGAATTGCTTCGATAATTTGACGAAGATTTCTCGGTGCGTATGGTAAAGGTGTTTTCATCTCCTTCATCAGCAGCCTCTGGTACACCAAAGAGAAGTTGAACCACTTTTGTTTCACCCGCAGCAATGGTGAGAGATAACTGTCGAGGGTCGTCTCGACCATTTTCGGAGAGTTGAGCAATCCACGATTCAAAGGCTGAGATGACCCTAACAGTGAGGGCAATTTCCCGGTTACCTAGATTCTCAATTGTCAAATTCATGTAGATAAATTGGCCGGAATCTACTGCAACATCGTCTTCTAAGGTCGAAGGCCCGAGGTATCCATCATCATTGCTTAGCCTCACCTTGTAATCATCGAATGGGTCCACTGTGACTTGGACAACCTCGGTGTGATTCATTGAGGAATCTGTAAGCGAGGTGACATAACAAGTCACGCTATCGACAAATCCTGCGGTTGGCAAACCATTTGCCACCGGTGGAACGACGATACGAATGGCCATAGGTAGGAACTCATGTAGATCAAGTGGTTCAAAGTCAAGTCGAGAAGAGTTAGAATTCCCAAGCATGATTTGCCAGCGGTTTTCTGATTCACAAAGAACTGAATACTGGGCTGGTGAATTTCCAATATTTTTCACTGAGACGGAAAACATAACGGAATTACCCGGTACTGCCCGAAGGTCATTTGTTCCCGCTGAAGCGATCAGTACATCGTGGAATGTCGGCACTTCAAGCGTTACGCGTTGCGTATGTGCTACTGTTGGTTGGAATTCGTAACGAACGGAAATGTCAATCACATATGTTCCTGCACGAATATATCTTGGAGATTCAGGGTCTGAAAAATCAGCATCCAAATCAAGTAGTTCGAGGTCGATGAAATAGGAGTCGTTTTCGGTTCCCTGTGCAGACATCAACACATTATCGTCTTTCGAAAAGGTTCGTTGCCATGCATCGATTGAAGGTTCGAGTAGATCTAGACGTTCAGAATTTGGCATTTGAACCATTGATGCAGATATGTCAACCGATTGATTTCCAGTTCCTTCGTGAAGAACGACCAGTGGCAAGGTCACCAAAGGTCCATCAGTAACATCGACGGTGATTTTGGAATTGTTTTCCCGCTCACTTTGAGTTTGAGGAATAGTCCCATCATCGTTTGCTATGAGGACTCGAACACCGAGTGCCATCACTTCGACATCGATGTCGTAGACGTTGTTGTTTGAACCATTTGTTTCGTCATTGATTTCATCCACTTGACCCATAACATCAACTGAAAGGCGAAGAGAATGTACACCTGTGGTCGAGAATGAATGGTAAATCGTCATTGAATCTATCCCACCTGGCGATACAGATGACCTGTTTGCTTGAAGCAACGTCTGACCAGTTGTGAGGTCTTCAAATTTGATCATATGTGAACCAGAAGCAGCTGTGCCTTGATTACCATACGCAACCGAGATTGAGATGACATCGTTTCGAAGTGGATTTGTTGAAGAAAGCACAACACTTCCGTCATAGGTAACGAGGTCCGCAATGGTGATTGGAGACGCAATTGCGCTCATTACAAGGGAGAATTTTTGTGTGACTCCGCCCTTGTGTTCTACACGAAGAACCCAGTTATCTTGTCCTGAAATGACGCCAGGCTTGATTTTAATTCGTTCAACGTTGTTGAGTGAATCAGCACTACCTCCTGTTGTCGAAACGCCATTTTGGAACACGTTGCCGAGGTAGACTTGCCCAGAAGGACCTTCGAGAATTAAGTTGAGGTCGTTCACAAGTCGAGATTGCGTTTGTTCGGCGTTTGCACTTCCAGCCTCGTCTGACCAGGCGAGGGTGATGTCAACCCCTTCATTCATATCCATAATAAATGGATAGGAGAGGGAAAAGCCGGGACGAATGGTCTGCTTATCGTCATAATATTGGTCAAGAACTGTTGAGCCAGATGTCGGCATGATGGATTGTTCAAGATTGATTTGGCCCCATCCTTCGTTATCGTTTGGAATATCCTGTGTTCCTAAATCAGTAGCACCATTGATGAGAACCGCCTTGACGAGTGACCCTGAAGGAGTGAAGATACTCTGCTGTTCTCGGAGATATTCACGAACCAATGCCCCTACACCAGACGCAACAGCAGTCGCTTGAGAAGTCCCTGACAATGTCATGTACAATGCTGCCCCGTTTGAGTGGAAACCTGTTCCACAGGAAGTTCCAGAAACAATGCTCGATTCCTCTGGTCGACCTGAGCAAATATTCACTCCTGGAGCAACGAGGTCTGGTTTGATGCGTCCATCCAATGTTGGTCCTTCACTTGAGAACGAGGCCACATCACCCTCTGCTGCACTTCCACCTGCTCCTGTTGTTGAGGCTCCAATTGAAATCACATTTTTGGCTGTGCCTGGTGAAGTCACTTGTGATGACCCCTGACCACCTCTATCCCCGACTGAAAAGAAGGGAATCATGTCAGGATAATCATTCATGAACAGATCAACGCTACGGGCGTCAGCGGTGTACTGTCCGAAATTACCATTGATACCCCATGCATTGACCGCCACTCTTGCAGTTGCAGTTTCTGCATCTTTGAGCATGTCATAAATTGAACCTAATCGGCCGAAAACACCTGTTGGGTCGTGCTCTAAGGCGTACATCACAAGTTGTGCACCAGGTGCAACGCCCTTGACCGATGAATCATTGGTCCCGTCACCAAGTACTGTGAGAGCAATATGAGTGCCATGCCCTGTGTTTTTATCTGCTGGTGAGGAGTCGAGTCCAAATTGTGTGTAAATCGCAATAACGCGGCCGTCGATGTCTGGATGGTCACGGTCGAGTCCTGTATCTGTGATGGCAATCGTTTCACCACTCCCATCCAAAGTAAATGTGGCGTTGTTGATCACACCTTGGACGCCTGCAATGCTGACTGCATTTGCATTGTGAACTTCGAGGTCGAAACCAGTCTCCGTCCATATGATTCGTCCATCGTATGCTATTCTCTTTAGCACTTGGAAATACGATGTTGTGTCGGTTGAAAGCGTACAAAATGTTGTTCCACACATGACTGCAGTAGCACCACTCGAAAGAAGATCAACGACGAGTAAATTCATTCCTTCATTAGAAACATCTGGTGCGGGAATAAAATTGAGCACCTCGACTGTAGATGAGCGAGTATCCAAAACTTCTGGGTGGAGTCGCCATTCCGGTTGCATAGAGCCAACCCACCGAACTCGTTCATCGCTGGATAGGTCACTAACGAATGTTGTTGACTCTTGTGGTGCTCGAACGAGCCAAACTTCGTTTGAAATAAATTCAAGCGGTGTAAATTCATATGTATACTTCAACTGATTGAGAATCTCTCCGTTTCGTTGATTGAGTTGGAGAAGATACAAACCGGTGAATTTTCCGTCGTTTTCTCTTGGAAATGTATTCACCGTTGGCTCACTTTGAATGACTGGGTCGAACTGAACAGAGGCAAGAGAAACTATACCATTTGGCTCCATGAGAGAAACTTGACTCTCAATCGGTTCTTGTAACATGGTCCAAGGTTTTGCATCTTCATGAGAAGGTGGTGCAGATTGCACATCGTAATCTTGTGAAATTTCTTCTGGATTTTCCAAAGAAAAAGAAGCGTATGGTTGAAGTAAAAACAATACCGAGAAGAAGACCACAACACCTCTCAATCGTTGCATGTGCATCCCGAATGACAGTCGACTTTTGAAAACAACCCCAAGTTGAATCGAAGATGATGAAATTTAGTCATGAAATTCCATTGTATTTTGAGATTGCAGCATCTGTTTTTTCAACTGATGTTTTCCAATCACTCTCGATACCCATAAGAGCTCGGATAGCGTCAACGTTTTCTGGAATGACATCCGATTCCTGATGTATGGCTTGAAAATAGTACAACGTGTTTCCTGTCAATTTCACGCCATCCTTCCAAACAAAGATCTCATGCAAATCACCCCATTTCCTACCAATATCGCGTGCAAATTCCATAACCTCGGCAGTGGATGTGATGCCGGTCTCTGCTCCACTCATGAGAATGATTCTTGGTTGAGACGCCCATAAATCGATGACTGATTGTGTTGTTAATCCATGACCTTCGGGTAATGTAACCACAATCGAATGACAGTGCATAATTGTCGTTGGAACTGCAACTGCCATAGAGTTAATTTCAATTTCTGGACGAACAGTCATCACATCAGGGCCATGATGACTAGGAACCTTGAGCACTGGAGTAATAGCGTTGATTGGCCCCTTCTTTGAATCACCTGGGTCTGCTGCCCTTCGAATCATTGTGCATTCCACTTTAAGCGAGTTACAGTGATTGTACAATGGAACCAAGGTTCGAGATAGCCCAGTTGTATTACATGACACAACTCTTGTACCTTCAACATTCAAATTTTCAGCGTGATTTGCAGAGGAGGTGTACGACATTTCGGTCATCGCATGCTTTTCTCCGCCTTGGAAAATCCATTTTACACCCGCTTGTTGATACACCGCTTTGTTGGCCTCACCAACTTTTCCAGGCGAGCAGTCAATGACAATATCCGCAACGGAGAGCAAATCTTGAAGGCCGCCGTGGCAGGTATACCCTGCTTTAGAAAACGCTTCGATTTTCCCTGCATCATCATAAGTGCAGTACAAAGGATATCCTTTGCGGACGGCGAGGTCGCAACCAAATGAAGGCCGTGTTTTCGTTACACCGATAATTTCCATATCATCTTGAGCATCAACCGCATCTGCAACTCTTTTTCCAATTGTACCGTATCCATTGATTGCCACTTTAACGACCATCGTTCCTTCCCAATGTGAAGCCCTTGCGTGATGTCAATAAACAATTCCCTGCCGAAAGATTGTATCTTCTCATGAATTTTGGATGATTATTGATAATTTGAAGGAGAGTATTTGACTAAGATGTGCGAGGCATTTGTATGGCGGATGTATCAGATGTGGTGCAACGTTCGATGAGCATTAATGAAAAATTGCATCCTCGACTTGCAACTGCTGCCGAGCAGAATGCCATTCTCCGCATAGGTTGGACCAACGCTGGCGACCCGGTTCCAAAAAACGGAGAATTGGGTCTCTGCCCAGGTCTACCGGAAGGTGCACGGATTAGGGCACTTGGCAAACTTGGCTCATGGGTCGCCGCATTTGGTCAAGGT
>Ga0213860_10001186_pt1 | contig 10564 bp, 2 predicted proteins | sample PICome_3_FD_160118 | JGI IMG/M metagenome (GOLD analysis project Ga0213860, IMG submission 160118) | Coastal seawater microbial communities near Pivers Island, North Carolina, United States - PICO550 | ecosystem: Environmental > Aquatic > Marine > Coastal | place: USA: North Carolina | collected...
AATATCACCGGTGCTAAATCTGTTTGCAGTTATTGTTCCTGCACTGTTAATATCTCCAACAGTAATTGTTCCGTCAACAAACAAATCATTAGTGATATGGACATCGTTTTGCGGTACAATAACTTCACCGGTTCCTGCTGCACGTAGTTCTAAGTCGCTGTTTGACTCTGTTGTTGTAACTACATTGTTTGTAATATTAATGTTTTCAAGTTGTGTAGCACTAGAAATAGTAACAGTGCCTGTAATATCAAAGTTTCCGGTTAAGTTTATATTGCCTGTTTGTGTTGTATTACCAACATGTGTAATTGTTCCTGTAACTGATGTGTCTTGTAAATCAGTTGCTCCACTAACAGTTAAATTATTATCTATTTGAACATTGTTATTAGGTACAAGTATTTCTCCTGTGCCGTTTGCTCTTAATTCTAAGTCGCTGTTTGATTCAGTAGTTGCAATAAAATTATCTTCAATTAGAATATTACCGTTGCTAATTTCTCCACCGATAGTAAAGTTACCAGTTTGATTGTAATCGCCAACGTGTGTTATTGTTCCAGTAATGCTTGTATTTTGTAAATCTGTAGATCCGCTAACTGTTAAGTTCTGTCCAAGTATAACATTATTGCTTGGTACATTTACAGTTCCGGTGCCTGCTGCACGTAATTCTAAGTCCGAATTAGTGTCAGTTGTTTCAATAGTATTACCATTTACTTGAATATCGCCATTAGTCCAACTACCAGTAATTGTATAATTACCTGTTTGAGTTACATCTCCAACATGGGTTATTAATCCTGTAATTGTTGTATCTTGTAAGTCAGTTGCTCCACTAACAGTTAAATTATTATCTATTTGAACGTTATTATCAGGTACAAGTATTTCTCCGGTACCACTAGCACGTAATTCTAGATTTGAATTACTTGTAGTTGTAGTAACGAAGTTGTCTTCTATTTTTATATCACCGTTAGTCCACTCGCCTAGTAATGTTACATTACCTGTTTGAGTAGTATCACCTGTATGTGTTACTGTTCCAGTAATATTTGTATTTTGTAAACTTGTATCGCCGTTGACTGTTAAGTTTTGACTTAATAGTACATTGTTTGACGGTACTGTAATTTCGCCAGTTCCATTAGCACGTAGTTCTAAGTCAGCATTGCTTGCTGTTGCTTCAACAGTAGTTCCGCTAATTTGTACATCACCAATATTAGCGTCGTTAGCAGTTATGTTTGCTGCTACAGTTAGGTTTTCTGCACTAATATTGCCAACAACATCAAGGTTATTTGTAATGTTTACATCATTATTAGGAACAATTATATTACCTGTTCCGTTAGCACGTAATTCTAAATCAGTATTTGAAGTTGTTGTTGTAATAAAATTATCGTCAATTAATATTTCTTCAAACTGTGCTGAAGCACCAACAGTTAAATTTTGACCAACTGACATATCTTCAGTTAGTGTGTAATTTCCTGTGTGACTAAAGTCTCCGACTAGCGTAAGTGTTCCAGAAATATTTGTATTGGCAAGTGTTGCGGTTCCGTCAACAGTTAAATTATTATCTACTTGTACATTATTATTTGGTATATAAACTTCGCCAGTTCCGCTTGCACGTAATTCTAAGTTTGCGTTTGACTCTGTAGACTCGATAAAATTATCACGTATTCTTAATCCGTCAACATTTACTTGATTTACAAAAATATTACTCCAGCGTTTTGTTTCTTCACCTAAACTATATGTGCTGTCTACCTTAGGAACAATGTCTGAATCAATACCTGCAACAATTTGAATAGTATCAGTTGCTTCGTCACCAATAGTAATATTACCACCTATTGTAACATTCCCTGTTACATCTAGGTTACCTGTAACATCTACATTGTCTTGTAAATTAATTTGTCCACTAGCAGCAGTAATATTTGCATCTTGGGTTAGAGTTTCAACAGTATTTCCACTAAATCTCCAATCGCCAGTTTCAATTTTAGTTCCATCTATAAAGGTAGTATCACCGCCTGTAGTAAATGTAACGCCACTTGTAGTGTTAATAATAAAATCACTTACACTAAATGAAGCACTACCAGTTTCTTGGTTAACATAAAATAAATCGCCAACTCTAAAATCGCCTTTATGGTCTACACTATTGTAACGAATCTGCGCATCATTAGTTTCAACAACTTCATTTGCTTGTATTACTGTTCCTGGATCATTTGTTACTTCTTTACCGTTACCGATATACGCTAAATTTTGTCCGATAGCGTAAACAAGTACCCCAGGACCGTCGCCAACTAAGCCAAAATTACCATAAATTGATGCAGACCCTATCATACGTACTTCTGCACCGAAATCTCTTATATCTAAATTTTCTATTGTTGTAGCACTTGCGCCGCCACTGCTTGAAATACTTTGTGGTGTAAAGTCAAAACCTAACAAATCAACATCTTTACCATTTATAACAAGAGTGTCATTATTTTCTACGCTATTAATAGTTTTAACAACTACAGTAGAATTATCTGTTGAGGTAAATGTTACAGTTTCTCCGTCACCAAATGTTCCAGTAATGCCACTTAATCTTATGCGTGTCTTACCTTCGCCTGCTATGCCGTCATTGCTATCAAATGCGTAAAGTGAACGGTTTGCAAAATATGTAAAACTATTAAGCCATTCAATTCGAACACCGTTTGTACATGTAATTGCGTCAACTCCTGGCGTAATAAATGTTGCTGAATGGAAAAGCATACTTGCTTCTTTAGAGTTAGCAGTTGCATACGCACCGTCAATGTAAGCACCTTTACCTGCATCGCCTGCATTAAATCCTCTAGGATCTTCTGCTGTAGTTGTACTACCACTTGTAATTACTGTAATATTTTTAATGTAAGGTGAGCGGCTAGTTACTTCAAAGTCTGTAGCAAAACGGAAAGCATAACCGTTGTCTGGGAATGTTCTGTTACCGCCATTACAACTAAAAACTAAACCTTCTAAAAATACTTCTTGGCCAACAGTAGGAATAGTGCCTGTGTAATTTACTGTAATAATTCCTGTAGTATGGTCATATGTTGAACTAGTTACTAAAACACTAATAGTCTTTGCATCATTTGTTATCACACCTCCACTTACATAAGTGTGTGCGAAAGGTGCTGTTCCTACATTTGCTGTAAATGTGCCAGTTGCTCCGCCCCCTGATGCAATAGTAAAATTATTTCTTCCGCTATAAAAATCTGCAATAGTTATGTCTTCTATTGTAGTTTCACCATTTAATAATAAAGCGTCTTTATAACGTGTTTCTGTAGTTGGTGAAATTTTAACTGAACGTATCCCTTGACCTTTTACAGTTACACCTGTTGGAACAGTAAGAGGAAATATTTCTTCATAATTACCTGGATATATGTGAATAGTATCTCCGCTAGTTGCTACAGACAGAGCATGTTTTATACTAGCAAAAGGATCTTGAGGATGTGTTCCTGTATGTAAATCATCACCGTTTTCTGCAACATATAATATGTTACCCTGACGTAATGTTAAGTCAACACCGTCAACAATAATAGTACCTGTATTAATTCCATTAGTTACAATGTTGTCAACCCAAACATCTGCCCAGCGTTTTGCACCTATATTAATTTGTACAATATTATAAGTTCCGTCAAGTATACTAGGTGCTGATACTGTTGCTGTCTGAGGCTGTGTTCCGCTCCAATCGCCGGTTCTTGTAACTTTATGTAAAGTTCCTGATGTTCCTTGTAGTGCAACTAGGTATGTATAATTTAAAGGTTTTTCTAAAACATCATCAATCCATGCTGTACTATCTGTTGAAGGTATGCTTACTGTTCCTACTCCACCAGCAATAGTTATTGTAATATCACCATATGTCCAATCTGTGTTTACATTATATTGTGTTCCTCTATAACCTAAATTATAAGTATCATCTACATCAGGAATAATATTAGAAGCAACATCAGCATTGAATGTAATATTGTCAGTATCTGCATCACCTAATATAATGCTTCCGTCTGCTGTAATATTTCCAGTTGCGTGTATATTTCCGTCAACTTCCATATTACTGTATACATGTACTTCACCTGTACCATTTGGACGGAGTTCTAAGTTTGAATTTGATGTGTTTGTGCTAATGACATTGCCTTCAATATCAATATCATCTACACGTAATTTGTTATTATAAACTACATTATCAAGAGTACCTAAGTAAAGGTATTGATTGTCGCTCCAAATAGTATTTCCTTGCACATTGACATCGCCAATGTCGGCTCTATTTGTTACTATAAGATTTGTTGTTCTGGTTGTTCCGCTGACGTCTAGCTCGTATTGAGGTGTTGCACTTTTGATGCCGATTCTCTGATTGTTTACATCCAGATATAAAAGATCCGTCTCGAATGCCAGATCTATCCCGTTACGGATAAGATTTGACTTTAAGAGCGGACCGCTAATACGACCAATGGCGCTCATCTTTTCTCCTCAATACGGGGATCCTGTCCCTCTAGCCTAAATTTTCAGCTCTCGCTCTTTGCTGGCTAACCACAGTATTTCCTGCTTGGCTAGTTGATATGGTGGTCAACTATGGTCTTACTTCGCATTAATAGTATTTATGCGATTCCGAAATAAACGTAGTTTAACCAAAGATAATTGTGTATTCTAAGAGGAGGTCATCAAATTCTGCCTGTGATATAGGTGGGTTTGGACCCATTGCAGAGAGATAGGTATTTCCGTCCCATGTTTCAAGAATTTGTGTATCAGTGTTGTAGCGAGTATCGCCGATTGGTATAGGATTTGTTGCTGGATCAGGCTGTGTGGCAGTTCCGCCGAATGGTATGACAACACCGTTTGTGCTATTAAATTTTACATATCCATAATCAGTATTAGCAAAATTTACTATACCTTTAGTAGTATTATTCTTAATAGTATTTCCAACGATCGATATATTACTATTACTAATAACAACTTCTCCTACGCCATCTCTTTCTAGTTCAAGATCGCTATTAGTTACATTTGTTGTAACAGTTGCATTATCAAATAATATATCATCTACTTGTAATCCATTCAGTGCTATACCTGTATTTGAAATAGTGCCTGTAAGTACTGTATTTGCTGTTAGCCGTATAGTATCATTTGTTGGGTGTGCAAGTACACTAGTTCTTCTATCTGTTGAGTATACACCATTAAAATGCTTTATGCCGCCATTACTTGTGCCTTCAAATAAATTACTATCAGTATTAAATCTTATGTCTCCGTTATTTCCAGATCTTTGAAGATCTGTGCCTCTAGGTATTAGCAGAGAAGTAGTTGAAGTAATATTTAAATTTTCTGTAGGAGCAAGCGTAATATCGGTAAGTGTGCTGTCCGGTGTTGCAGTTGTGCCTAGTGTATTACCTTGTACTTCTATATCTTGCAAATAAATGCTGCCTGTACCGTTTGCTCTTAATTCTAAATTACTATTAGAATTTGTGGTTGTAATAACATTATCAAAAAATTGTATGTCTGTACTTAATTCTATAGTATCTAAATCAACATTATCATCTACAAAAATAGCATTAACATTAAATGTATTTGTTGTTAAGTTATTATAAACATGCAAGTTTTCATTAAAAATAATTTCACCTGTACCACTAGCACGTAATTCTAAATTACTATTTGAAAGTGTTGTTTCTAAAACATTGCCGTGTATCTTAATGTCGTCAAACTGAAATGCTTGATCTGTAACAAGAGAGTTTATATTTAGATTGCCTATTAGTGTATAATTTCCTGTTTGTGTTCTTGTGCCATTATGTACAAGATTTCCAGTGATAATTCCACTTTGTAAATCTGTTATTCCGTTAACAATAAGGTTATTATCAAATATTGTATTGTTTTGAAAAACAACATCTCCTGTTGCTCTTAATTCTAAATTACTATTTGAAATTGAAGTTGTAATATAGTTGTCGTTAATTTCAATATTACTGTCTGTAATATTAATTTCATCTAACACTAAATCCTGAGCAACGTTAATATCTGTAGTTGTAATACTTGCTGAAAATAAATCTTGAGACACACGTAAGTTAGTTCCGTCTATAAGAACTTGTCCAGTTCCGCTTGCACGTAAATCTAAATCATTATTTCCTATAGTAGTTGTAATAACATTATCACTAATATTCACATCAGTAAACTGAACATCTCCTTGAAAATTTGCTTGACCTGTTATATCTAAATCACCTGACTGTGTAAATTGTGCAGCGTCAGAAAGTTTTAAGTCACCGGCTTTTTCTATTCTAAATGTTTGTATGTTTCCATTAATGTCAGATAACGATCCTTTATTATAAACATCTGAGCCCACTGTGTAAGAAGTTTGTAATCCAACAAACGTTGCAACTACAACACTATCATATGTAAGTGTATTTGTATTAGTTGAAGTATCAGTAGCCCACCCATATACTCCAGTTTGAACAACATATCCTACTGGTACATAGTCTCCGGGTGTAATATTTCTGTCACCGATATGAGTTAGTGTTCCGGTAATTGTGGTACTTTGTAAATCTGTAGTTCCGACAACTGTTAAGTTATTGTTAATTTGTGTACTATCAGATACTAAAATATTTCCAGTTCCGCTTGCACGTAACTCTAAGTTTGAATTACTTGTAGTTGTAGTAATAAAATTGTCTTCAATTAATATATTGCCGTTGGATATTTCTCCTGCAATAGTATAATTTCCTGTTTGGTTTTTATCACCAACATGTGTAACTGTACCGGTTATTGATGTACCTTGTAAGTTTGCTAATCCACTAACTGTTAGATCTTGTGCAATATCAACATTATTAGTATCTACGTTAATATCACCTGTTGCACCTAGATTTAAGTTTCCTGATGTTGTTGTAATAAAATTATCTTCAAAATATACACTGTCAACAGTTAGTTCGCCACCTTGTGTATAATTTCCAGTTTGTGTTCTATCGCCGGTATGTGTTAATGATCCAGTAATTGTAGTATTTTGTAAATCAGTAACACCTTGTACAGTTAACTCATTATTAATTTGTACATTATTATTAGGTATTAAAATTTCGCCTGTACCACTAGCACGTAATTCTAAATTGCTGTTTGATTCAGTTGTAGTAATAAAGTTATCTTCAATGTAGATATTACTATTAGTCCATTCTCCCAACTGTGTAACATTTCCTGTTTGTACTGTATTTCCAGAGTGTGTTATAGTTCCAGTAATTGTAGTACCTTGTAAATTAGTAATACCTTGTACAGTTAAATTAGGAGTTATCGAAACATCAGTACCGGTAACAATAATATCTCTATCTGCTGATAAAATTAAGTTGCTGTCGGCACTAGTAGTTTCTATGTAGTTGTCGTTAAACTCTACATTACCTATATTAGAATTATCAGCAACAACATTTAAATTTATAGTAACATTATTTGCTGTTGTGTCGTTAGCTGTTAGGTTATTTTCTACATTAACTGAAGTTTGTAAATTTACTATACCAGTTCCAGCTGCTCTTAATTCTAAGTCTGCATTAGAACTTGTTGTGGTTATAAAATTATCATCAATTAATATTTCTTCGAACTGTGCTGAAGCATTTACAGTAAAGTTTTGATTTATTGTTGCATCGCCAGATACTGTAAAGTTTCCTCCGGTTTGATTTATATCTCCAACATAAGCAAAACTAGGATCTGTAATGCTAACATTATTATTAACTGTTGTAGTTCCTGAAACAGTTAAGTTATTGTTAATTTGTAAACTATTAGGAATATAGACTTCACCTGTACCACTAGCACGTAATTCTAAATTGCTGTTCGACGTATTAGTTTCAATTATATTATCATATATACTAATATCGCCTGCTTCTACTCTTGATAAATGTGCAATTAACCATCTATTTGCAAAAGAGCCTAAATTAAACTGGCTATCTTGGTGCGGGTTAAAATTTTGTTCTATTTCTGCATTAAAAACTAATGCATCATTTAGTTCATCACCTTTAACGTTTAGACTACCTCCGTAACTAAAGTTACCTACAATATCTAAATTTCCTGTAATATTAACATTATCTTGTAAATTGATTTGTCCAGTTCCGGCGGCAATGTTTACATCTCCACTATTCGACTGTATGGTGTTATTAACAATATTTAAATTGCCAGTGTCTATAAATGCACCGTCGATAACTGTAGTGCTAATCCCTGTATTAACTCTTAATGCATTAAACTGATTTACTGTTAATGTATCAATGCTAATAGTTGTGTTTCCTGTTTCGAAATCAATCCAAAAATTATCACCAATTCTAAACCCACCTAAATGGTCAGTGGTAACATGATGTATTTTGCCGCTATTAAGTTCTAATGTTTCATTTGCATATATTGCACGACTGGAATCGTTATCAGAATATTTGCCGGAGCCAATGTATGCCATGTTGTGCTGTATCAAATACATTAGTGTATCTGAACCATCTGCTACTGCACCATAGTTACCGTATACATTTGCTGATCCGATTGAACGTAATTCTGCTCCGTACTCTACAGTACTACCATCATATGTTGTACGTCCTGTTAACCCATTAAATGCATAAAGTCCTCTATTAGCAAAGTATGTAAAACTGTTTAGCCATTCTACTCTAACACCGTTAGTCATGTTAATAGTGTCTACACCAGGTGTAATAAATGTTGCTGCGTGAAATAGCATACTTGCTTCGACACTAGAACTGTTTAAATCAGCACCGTCAATGTATGCACCGCGTCCTGCATCGCCGCTGGCAAACCCTCGAGGGTCGTCTACTGTAATAGTACTACCTTTAGTAATTACAGTTACGTTTTTAATGTAAGGACTTCTATTTGTTATAACAGCATTAGGAGCAAATCTAAAAGCATGTCCGGTATTATTAATACTGTCATAATAAAAGTCTTTTATACACAACTCGGTTATATTACAACTATCATTAAGCAAAAATATGTCTTGATCATTTGTTGCCGTTGTTGGTTTAATAACAACATTTCTAATATCTAATCCTACAATACTTACATTTGCCGGCACTTCTAGCGGACATACTTCTTCGTATTCTCCAGGAAAAACATAAATTGTAACTGGGCCAGCAGTACTTGCATCACATCTTGATATTGCTTCTTCAATTGTTAATAACGGTCCTTGAGGATGATCGCCTACATTAGTATTATCTCCACCTTTAGCAACAAAAAATATATTTCCTTGACGAGAATCAAGAAACATGTTATCTATATTAACATTGCCTGTAGTAATTAATTGACCGTTAACAAGTTCTGTATGTATCTCACTCCAGTTATAATTTAATGAACCTAAGTTATAGGTATCTGTCAAATCTGGGATAATATCAGCTTGAACATCTGCACTAAATGTAACATTATCAGTATTAGCATCGCCAAACGTAACGTTGCCGTCAAATGTAACATTTCCTGTGGCATGCATGTTTCCGAATACTTCTAAATTAGATTTAATATCTAAAATTCCTGTACCGTTAAATTTTAAATCAATATCTGTATTGGTACTGTGTGTTAGAATATAGTTGTCTGAAATATAAAACTGTTCTGTTTCTAAGTTTGTAGCTTGTATATGTTCGCCTGCATTTAGGTATATAGGACCGTTATTAGAATCAATTCTATTATTAGCTATATTAAAATTAGCAACACTAGCAGTATCACCAATTAAATCAGTAGTACGTGTAGTATCAGATACGTGTAGCTCGTTTGCAGGTGCCTCGACGTCTACGCCTATGCGTCCGTCATTGACATTAATTTTTAATAGTGTTGTGTCGCTATTAGTATTTTTAAATGATAAATTTTCAAGAGAAGGATTGTTAGTTGTACCTTGTCTTTCAAGGTTATTAAATAATAAAGGACCGGATATTCTACCTACTTGTGCCACTCGTAATTCTCCTTGACACAGTATTTATAGGATTTACTTGTCGAAGTTGTGTAGTACTGTTACTGGTTTTCCGAGATCAGGAGCACTTGCAAATTCTAGATAGTAACCTGCTGCTTTTCCTGCTGGATTTTGTACTATTGAATAGTTTGTGTTTGGTAGTTGAAAAACGTTTTCGATAAAAACTAAAATGTTTTGTTCTGCTGCCGGAATTGGATAAAAAGGATCACCGCTATCAAGCGGTCCGAAATGTACTTCACTAGCATCACCGTTGCCGAGTGTTTGTACAGTAATAGGAGCACTGTTTGAAGGAGCAGTATTTCTAACTCCATCCCATCTTCCTGCTTCGTATAATTCAAATCTATTGTGATCTGTATTATAACGCATATGACCGTTTCTTGGATTTGCTGGTCTATCTTCAGTTCTACCTTTTGGTATCATTACTGAGTTTTCAGAATCAAGAATTACTTCTTTGTCAACAGCAGTTACGTGTACGCCCCTGTTGTTACCAAGTCCTCTGTTTGCTGTTGTTTGTCTTCTAATATATCTCATTATACCGGTATATAGCTCACTGTTGCTGTTATGTTAGTTGGTGATGTTGTTGCTGCTTTAATTACATCTCCTGGTTTCAAAATTAATTTTTCTGAATCCATTGAAAAAGTTTCGCCTGCTGGTATAGGAATGTTGTTTAAAATCATATTGCCCACACCTGCT
>Ga0213860_10001188_pt1 | contig 10553 bp, 9 predicted proteins | sample PICome_3_FD_160118 | JGI IMG/M metagenome (GOLD analysis project Ga0213860, IMG submission 160118) | Coastal seawater microbial communities near Pivers Island, North Carolina, United States - PICO550 | ecosystem: Environmental > Aquatic > Marine > Coastal | place: USA: North Carolina | collected...
TTTCTGTATCACAAGCAAAAAACTTTGAATTGTACCCGGGTATATTAGATCCTAATGTTGAGCTTTGGCCCGTGCCAGAAAGATTTGATAATCACCATGGTTATGTAGAGCATTTAAAAAATTGGATCAATGCCAGAATGGAATGGCTCAATACTTGGCTTTAGTATAAAGTTGTCTATTTGACAGATTCTTAGTTTTTGGTATCCTATTTGTCGATATATAATATATGAGTACATCTGAAAAATATTTTCAACAATATTTTGATAAGCTTCAAAAGGGAGTTCCTTTGAACGAACTTTATCAAGAGCTATATAAATTAGAAAAAGAAGAGAACTACGACGCTTGTGCTGGAATTTTAAAGGCTATAAAAAAATTCTCCAAATGAAATTATTTCTTCGTATTATATTTTTTTTGGCTTTCTACAACTCTTTCTCACAGATTATTAATGAACGTTCTGTACAACAACATATATATACTTTAGCTAACGATTCAATGCAGGGCAGAAAAGCAGGTGAAGAAGGCATTGAAAAAGCTGCAAAATATATCGAAACTCAATTTAAAAAAATTGGTCTTGATTTTTATAATGATGATGATTATAGGCAAACTTTCAAGTATATAAATAAGCGATCATCTTCGAAAAAAGAATTAACTCTTTTCAATGTCATCGGTTTTTTGGAGGGTAATGAAAAAAAGAATGAAATCGTCGTAATTTCAGCTCATTATGACCATTTAGGCAAAAAGTCAAGCGGGACCGGAGATTTAATTTATAATGGTGCAAATGACAATGCCTCTGGTGTTGCTGCAATGATAGTATTAGCTGAGTATTTTAAAAAAAATAAACTCAACTCTCGAAGCATTCTGTTTGTTGCTTTTACAGCTGAGGAAATGGGGCTAGTTGGTTCAAATTATTTTGGAAATACAATTTCACCCGAATCGATCGTTGCTGGAATAAATATAGAAATGATAGGTAAAGAGTCTCCCTTTGGGCCTAACACGGCATGGTTAACTGGTTTTGAAAGATCAACCTTTGGTAAAATAATTCAGAAAAATTTAAGTTCTTCAAAGTTTAAACTATATCCTGATCCATACAAAGACTATAACTTGTTTTTCAGATCAGACAATGCTTCTTTAGCTAGACTAGGGATTCCGTCACATACTTTTTCCACTAGTCCAATGGATAAAGATTTAGATTATCATAAAGTTAGTGATGAACCTAACACGCTAAACATTCAGACAATTACACAAACTATTAGTGCTATAGCTAAAGGAACAGAATCTATTATTTCTGGTGAAGATACTCCTACTAGAATTCAATTGTAATTTAGGCTAATTCCCCTTTGATTCTTTGCTACAAAAATCTATATTGTATGTATATAACGTCGTAATATGGAATCTAACAAATCAAGAAGGAATTTTATCAAAAAATCTGCTATTGGGTCAGGAATTTTTATTGTACCAAGAAATGTCTTGGGTGGAGCTGGATTTACAGCTCCAAGCGATCAACTCAACCTTGCTGCTATTGGATCAGGTGGAAAAGGAATTAGTGATATTGCTAACGCATCAGTAAATGGAAGAGAGCGTGTAGTGGCTCTTTGTGATGTTGATTTTTCAGGAAGTGCATCTAGATCAGTTAAGAGGTTTCCTAAAGCAAAATTATATTCTGACTACCGCGAAATGCTAGACATAGAAAAGGATATTGATGCTGTCACAATTTCAACTCCAGATCATGTTCATGGTCCTGCAGCGTTTTATGCAATGGAAAGAAACAAACATGTTTACGTTCAAAAACCAATAACCCATAATATTAGAGAAGCTAGAATGCTTACTAAGCTTGCTAGAAAACAAAAAGTGGTTACTCAAATGGGTAACCAAGGTGGTTCCAACCCTCTTTTAAAAATGGTTCAAAACTGGGTTGATTCAGGAAGAATAGGAAAAATATCTGAAGTTAAGGTTTGGACAAACAGGCCTGTTTGGCCTCAAGGAGTTGAAATGCCAAGTCCAAACGCAAGTCTTAAGCCTGCATCTTTAAATTGGGACCTTTGGCTGGGCCCTGCAAGTGAGAAAGAATATACACCAAACCTCCACCCATTTAATTGGAGGGGATGGTGGGAATATGGAACTGGAGCGCTTGGTGATGTTGGATGCCACCTCATTGACATTCCATTTAGAACACTCGGCCTCAAATACCCAAAAAGTGCTGAGTGTAGTGTTGGAAGTGTCTTTACAAAAATGTGGAGTCCAGACTATCATCCTGAAGGATGCCCACCTTCATCCCTCATTACTTTAAATTTTGATTCTACGAAAAAAAGTAAAAGTCCAATTCAATTAACTTGGACTGACGGTGGGATTAGACCTCCTCACCCAGATATTATTCCTGCAAATAGCGACATTGGGGGTGAGGACAGTTTAAATGGTGTTTTAATGATTGGTGATAAAGGAATTATTTCAACCAACATAAATGATAGTTCCCCGCTAATGCCAAAGCTTTATTTATACGACGGGAATACAGAGTTTGGACCTGAGACTGAAGAAATGCCCGAGCCTGAATACGGACATCAACGAAAATGGGTAGACGCCTGTAAAGCTGGGTTTAATAGCAAAGAACACAAAGAATTAACTTCCTCATTTGATTATGCAGGCCCAATGACTGAAACTGTTCTTATGGGTAATTTGGCTATTAGAAGTTATATGCTAAGAAAAGAAAATTCTAATGGTGGATATGATTTTTATGCTAGAAAAAAACTTTTATGGGATGGAGAAAACATGAAGATTACAAACCTTCCCGAAGCAAATCAATTTGTAACTAGAAACTACAGGCAGGGCTGGAAAATATAGCTTTATTGGCATTGTTTTTGAAACATTTAAATAGATGAAAAAATCTGTTTTTCTGCTTATCTTATTAAATGTTAGCATTGCCCAATCTCAAAAAATTTACACTGTCCCGTATTCCTATATGGCTGATCTAAATGTTTTTGTAACCAACAAAGACTATAAAGCTGACCTAAATGTATATAAGGTTTCGAAACCATATGAGGTAAAGAACAACTCTGGTCTGTGGTTTTTCACCAATAAAAAATACGATTCTGACAAAAAAATATTTTTTTGCGACTATGAGTATCAAGCTGATTTAAAAATCTTTTTTGTTAAAAAAAAATATCAGGCAAAGTGGAAGAACTATGAAAAAAAACACTTACTATTTTAACAGCTATTAAACGAATTAGTTAAATTTACTTTCTATTCTGAAAATGAAGCCTTATCAAAATCAAAATTCTTCAAAAAAGAAACAAATTGAAAAAATGTTTGATTCAATTTCTTTTGAATATGATAAACTCAATAGGCTGATTTCAGCAGGAAATGACGTAAAGTGGAGAAAAAAAATCTATAAAATTTCCAAAAAACTCAATCCAAAAACCATCCTTGACATTGCAACGGGAACTGCTGACATAGCTATAGAGCTTTCAAATATCAATAATTCGAAAATAATAGGGCTAGACATTTCGGAAAAAATGCTTGAGGTTGGGAGAAAAAAAATCTTAAATAAAAATTTAAATGACAAAATTTCCTTAATTAGCGGAGATGCTGAAAACCTAAGTTTCGATGATAATAAGTTTGATTTAATTACAATAGGTTTTGGGGTAAGAAATTTTCAAAATCTAAAAAAAGGACTTGAAGAGAGTTTTAGGGTCTTAAAACCAAGTGGATCTTTAATTATACTTGAAACATCGGTTCCAAAAAACAAATTTGTTAAATTTTTCTATTTACTTTTTAGCAGAACAGTAATCCCTTTAATTGGTTCTTTTTTCTCCAAAGACCAAAAAGCTTATAAATATCTTCAAAAATCAGCTGAAGAATTTCCTTCGGGAAATGATTTTGCAAAAATCATAAAAAGTTGTGGTTTTGAATCTGTCAACATATGCCCACAGATGCTTGGCGCATCAACAATTTACATTGCAAAAAAAAATTATGGGTTTAGATAAAGTGTCAAACAAAAAATTTTTTGAAAACGTTCTTTTGTTTGAAAGAAAAAACAAACCCTTTATCTTGTACAGAAAACCTTTTGAATACGATTTAACTTTTCACTCAGGAAGGACGACCAATAAAGATTTTCGAAATATCTCTGATAATTCTTTTTTTTTAATACCTTTTAATAATAAAAAAGGGTATGTAATAAAAAACGAGATCACAATAAAAACAAAATATGTTGCCAACAAAAGGCTTGAAAAGTCAAATAAAACACCCTCAAATTTTTTAGTTTCTGAAACAGAAAAAAACAGTTACTTACACTCTATAAAAGAACTAGTAAAAAAAATCAAACAAAAAAAACTATTAAAAATAGTTTTCTCAAAAAAGTTCTCTTTTAAATACCCCAAATCAAACTGCTTAAAAACATTTAAAAAGATCTTAGATTCTTATGATGATGCTTTCTGCTACATGTTTTTTCATCCAGATCAAGGCTATTGGGTCGGAGCAAGTCCAGAGCTGTTATTTGAAAAACAAAACGAGAATCTTACTACAATGGCCTTGGCAGGTTCAAAATTTATAAAAAGTGAAAGTTGGACAAAAAAAGAAATAGAAGAGCAAAAAATTGTGAAAGATGAAATTTATGAAAATCTCAAACCTATATGCTCCTCTCTAGAGATTGGGGAAACCGTAACGGTTTCGGCAGGGAAAATTCAGCACCTTAAAACTGAGTTCAAGGGAACCTCAGAGGCATCCTGCCAAGAAATTGTTGATGTATTATTTCCGACCTCAGCCATAGCGGGGCTTCCTAAGGATGAAGCTTTTGCAGAAATTTCCAGATCTGAAAATCACGACAGATCTTTTTACTCTGGCTTTCTTGGTCAAATAGAAAATGACAGATCATTTTCATTTGTTAATCTGAGATGTTTTAACCTTAAATCCGATGTGCTTTCTCTATATGTTGGTTCTGGAATAACACAAAAAAGTGATCCAGAAAAGGAATGGAAAGAAATTTTAAAAAAATCTGAAACAATGTTGAACGCTCTTTTTTAAATTTGTACACTTAATGAAGTATCCTTCAATATACTCTGCTCAAACTATCATTCTTTATTGTGAAAAATTTGGCTTTAAAAATATTGTAATATCTCCTGGCTCTAGAAATGCCCCATTGGCAATTGGATTTGCTTCAAATAAGAACTTTAATTGTTATAGTATTGTAGATGAAAGATCTGCTGGATTTTTTGCTTTAGGTATTTCACAGCAAACTAAAACCCCAACCATATTAGTTTGCACTTCAGGAAGTGCTCTGTTAAATTATTTCCCAGCTGTTTCGGAAGCGTATTACAGTAATATTCCTTTAATTGTTATCTCAGCTGACAGACCAACGTATAAAGTAAATATTGGTGATGGTCAAACAATTGTCCAGCAAGGTGTGTTTAAGAATGCCATTTTAGACTCATCTAGTCTTGCTCTTGATCCAAAACATAATTTTAAAGAAATTTTCAAAAGCAATAAACAAAAAATCATTCCAAAAAAATTTACAGAAAAAACACTCGAAGCAGAGCAGAAAAAGACTCAAGTATTAAACGAAAAAATTATTAATTCTCTTTTTACAAAAGCTATATCAGAATCGTTGCCGGTTCATCTCAATGCTCCTTTTGAAGAGCCTTTGTATAACTTTAAGTCAACCCCCTCTGTCAAAATTAATACAATTGTTAAAAATTCAATTAAAAAAACTTCAAATACTTTTTTAAGTAATTCTTTAGTAAAAAAATATTCGCGAATAATGATTCTTGTAGGCTGTAGCGATGCTAATGTTTTATCGGAAAACCTAAAAAACAAAATATCTCAATTTGACAATATTGTAGTTTTAAAAGAAACAACCTCAAACCTTAGACATGATTCTTTCTATGGAAAAATTGATCAGATTATCGCTCCAATAGAATTGAGCACTCATAGAGATAAAATTTTTGAAAAACTAAAACCTGAGTTGTTGATAACTATCGGGGGGATGATAATTTCAAAAAAGATTAAAACAATGCTTAGAAATCATAGGCCCTTATCCCACATTCATTTGGGAAAATATGGTTCAAAAGACACCTTTTATATTGGAGTAAAACATTTTAAAGTCGACCCATCGTATTTTTTTGATAAAACCTTAGATATTTTTAAATGTAATTCAAACTACAAGTCTGAATGGGAAAACCTATCAAAGCTTAGAAAAGAATCTCATAAAAATTACATGCCAAAAGTTAAGTTTTGTGATTTAAAAGTTTTTTCTAAAATAAGCGAAATAATTCCTGAAAATTATTCTGTTCAGGTCTCTAATAGCTCTGCGATAAGGTATATGCAACTTTTTGATCAAAATCCATCCTCTAACTTTAATTGTAACAGGGGAACAAGCGGAATAGACGGGAGTACATCAACTGCTATAGGGGCTAGTATAGGTTCAAAATCTCCAACTCTTTTAATTTCTGGAGACTTAAGTTTTCTTTATGATTCTAATGGTCTTTGGAACAATTATACAGAGAAGAGTTTTAGAATAATAATAATCAATAATTCTGGAGGTGGAATATTTAAGATATTACCGGGATATTTAAATGACAAGACTCATGAAAAGTTTATTGAGACTAGACATAATTTTTCAGCTAAACAACTTGCAAAAATGCACGGTTTCAAATATATGCAAGCTAGTAGCTCTTTTGGTTTAAAGTTTGCATTATTAAACTTTTTTAAATCGTCGTCTAGGCCTAAAATCTTAGAAATTTTCACAGATTCAAGCCTAAGCGCAAAGGTGCTTGAAGATTATTTTTTGAATTTAAAAAAATCTTAAGTTTAATAGATCTATAAAGCATTATATTTAATAAATTTTAAATTATGAAAGTTAAATGGGAAAATATAAAGTCGTATTCTGATATCAGATTCGAACTGTTTAAAGGTGTTGCTAAAATTACTATCAATAGGCCAAAGGTGTACAATGCGTTCAGGCCAGAAACTAACATCCAAATGCTCGAGGCAATGGATATTTGTAGAGAGCGTAATGACATAGACGTGGTTGTCTTTACGGGAGAAGGAGATAAGGCTTTTTGCAGTGGAGGTGATCAAAATGTTAAAGGCTCTGGAGGTTACATAGGAGAAGATGGCGTCCCAAGGTTAAATGTTTTAGATCTGCATAAAAAAATTAGAGAAATTCCTAAACCTGTAATTGCAATGGTTAATGGATATGCAATTGGCGGTGGTCATGTGCTTCATGTGGTTTGCGATTTGACTATTGCAAGCGAAAATGCAATTTTTGGTCAAACTGGTCCAAAAGTTGGTAGTTTTGACGGAGGGTTTGGCTCGTCATACCTGGCAAGGCATGTTGGGCAAAAAAAAGCTAGAGAAATTTGGTTTTTGTGTGAGCAATATTCTGCACAAGAGGCGTTAGAGATGGGTATGGTTAACAAAGTAGTTCCTCTTACTGAGTTAGAAAATACTGTTTTAAAATGGTGCTCTATAATGCAAAAAAGAAGCCCTCTTGCCTTAAGAATGATAAAAAGAAGTTTAAATGCTGAGCTTGATGGCCAACATGGCTTGATGCAATTAGCGGGAGATGCAACACTACTGTATTATTTAAGTGAAGAAGCTCAAGAAGGTAAAACAGCTTTCTTGGAAAAAAGAAACCCAGACTTTAAAAAATATCCCAAATTTCCATAATTAAATTTCTATTGGCAATAAAAAACAACTCCTCAATAAGCGTTTGGTTGTCGGCGGCAAGGCTCCGAACACTTCCCCTGTCTGTTTCAGGAATCTTAATAGGTTCCTCTTATGCATACTATCAAGGGTTTTTTGATGTTGTTATTTTTATTGTTGCCCTTTTAACAACAGTTTCTTACCAACTCTTATCAAACTTTGCAAACGATTATGGTGATGGAATTAAGGGGTCTGATATGAACAGAATCGGACCTAAACGAGCAGTTCAAACCGGGTCTATTTCTAAAAGTTCAATGAAAAAAGTAATATTATTATTCTCAATAATATCAATGATTCTAACTTTTGCTTTAGTTGGGTTGGCATTTGGCCTTTTTACAAATTATTTTTTTTTATTCATCTCTATGGGTAGTTTGGCTGTATATGCAGCAATAAAGTATACTGTTGGGAAGTTTGCATACGGATATTTTGGTTTAGGGGATTTTTTTGTTTTTATTTTTTTTGGAATGGTTAGTGTTTTGGGATCAAACTTTTTGTATGACTCCATTTTAAGCTTGGAACTGTTATTCCCGTCAATTATATTAGGGCTGTTAAGTGTTGGAGTGCTCAACCTAAACAATATGCGCGATTTACTCACAGATAAAAAATGCAATAAAAAAACACTCGCTGTTTTTATGGGGCCCAATAACGCAAGATTTTATCATTCTGTAATTATTTCAATTTCAGTATGTTTAATGATCTTCTTTCAAGCTGAACTGAAAATTGATTCTTTATTTCTAAATTTTCTTTTAATATTAATTATAGTTGGGCTTTTAAAACATCTTTTTCAGGCTAACTCGGTTGCAAACCCTAAAGATTACGACGCTTTTTTAAAGCCACTAGCAATTAATGCCTTTTTTTATTCATTATTTATAGCATCATACTTTTTTAAACTTTTTTAATGATGGAGGCTTTTTATTTTAGACATGATTTAAAATTTAAAAACCCTAGCGGTACATCGAGAGGTGTTCTTTTAAAAAAAACTAGCTGGTTTATAGTGGTTAAGGAAAATGAAAAAATTGGTGTTGGAGAATGTAGTTTAATTGATGGTTTAAGTCCAGATCCCTTGGAAAACTTTGAACAAACTTTGAAAGAAGTCTGTCATAATATCAATCTTGGAGATGACTATTTTTATAAAAAACTCTTCTCTTATCCCTCAATTTTGTTTGGTTATGAGACAGCTCTTCTGTCATTAAGGTCTGAAACTCCTTTTATTTTGTATCCTTCACCATTTACCAATCAAAAAAAAAACATTCCAATTAACGGCTTGATTTGGATGGGAGATAAAAGCTTTATGTACAAACAAATTGTTGAAAAGATTAATGCTGGATTCGATTGTGTAAAAATAAAAATAGGGGCTCTTGACTTTGATACTGAGCTTAAATTGTTAAAAAACATAAGACAAGAGTTTACAAAAAGTGACATTGAGATTAGAGTAGATGCAAATTGTGCTTTTTCATTTGATTCTGCACTTGAAAAATTAAAATCCCTTTCTGAATATTCTTTGCATTCAATTGAGCAGCCAATTAAAACAAAGCAATGGGAAAACATGGCTTATTTATGTGAATATTCACCACTTGATATTGCTTTAGATGAAGAATTAATCGGAATACATTTTGAAGAACGGGAAAAAATGATTTCAACAATCAGCCCAAAATATATTATTTTAAAACCAAGTTTAATTGGAGGCATTAAACAATCTGAGAAATGGGTTGCTTTAGCTCAAAAAAACAATATAAAATGGTGGGTGACTAGTGCTCTAGAGAGCAATATTGGTCTTAACGTTATATCTCAATGGGTGTTTAAAATGTCTTTGAATATGAAACAAGGCCTAGGGACTGGACAGCTGTTTACGAATAACATTTCATCTCCATTATCAATAAAAGACGGGGGCCTTTATTATGATTTAGAAAAGAAATGGGACCTTGGTTTTATCAAGCGACAGTAAATCAAAACAGGTGAAAAATTCATTGTTAACTGTATCCGGCACAACTTTTTCTTCTAAAAATTTGGAAGAAAATAAAGATATTCTTTCTAAAGAACTTTATGCTTTTTACAAACTCTGGTTTAACAACAGTGATACTATTGTTCTTAAAACTTCTGGATCTACAGGGCAACCAAAAAAAATTAGAGCTAGCAAAACTAAAATGTTTCTCTCTGCTTTAAAAACAGGAGCTTTCCTTGATTTAAAAACAGGTGACAAAGCGTTGTGTTGTCTTCCGTTGACTTTTATTGCTGGAAAAATGATGGTTGTAAGATCAATAGCGCTAAATCTTAACCTTACAGTTGTTAAGCCGTCAAAAAACCCCTTCAAAGGACTAAATGAAAATTTTAAATTTTCAGCTTGTACGTCTTATCAGCTTGAAAACTCAATTGATAATTTAAAAAATATTGACACTCTTTTAGTGGGTGGGAGCCCTATTAATGAAGACACAAAAGAAAAGTTAGGTAATATTAAAACAACTGTTTATGAAACATTTGGAATGACTGAAACCTTGTCACACGTAGCTTTAAAAAACCTTTCTAATCTGGAGAGTTCGTTCAAAGCTTTAGAGGGATATAGCTTTGAAAAAGTTAACGGATGTCTTAAAATACATTCAAAAGACATATTAGAAGCTTCGCTACTTACTAATGATATAGTTACTTTAATTTCCAAAAAAGAATTTATATGGCAAGGCAGAAAAGACTTTGTTATAAATTCAGGGGGAATAAAACTTTTTCCTGAAACAATTGAAAAATCGCTTTCAAAATTTTTTAAAGCTTCATTTATTATTATGGGAGTACCTGACAGGTCTTTGGGAGAAAAAGTTATAATTATTTTTGAAAAATCTTTACCTTCAAATTATGACAAGGCCATAAATAGC
>Ga0213860_10001190_pt1 | contig 10549 bp, 13 predicted proteins | sample PICome_3_FD_160118 | JGI IMG/M metagenome (GOLD analysis project Ga0213860, IMG submission 160118) | Coastal seawater microbial communities near Pivers Island, North Carolina, United States - PICO550 | ecosystem: Environmental > Aquatic > Marine > Coastal | place: USA: North Carolina...
TTTTGAAGAATTTTATTATATAGGTCTTTTTTCATGGTTCTAATTCCTTTCTTTTATTAATTAAGATGCTATTTTTTGGATTTTGATTGCGTCGAAGTCTGAAACACCGCCACCAGTTCTTTTAGACACTTTATAACGTATTCCGTTTACCACTGTGTACTCGTCTTTAATGATACGGATTCCAGCTTTATCAACGATTGTATATCCTCGTCCAAAGTCGCCATAAGCAATAGCTAAAGCACCAGCACCTATTGAAGGCATATCAGACGCAAAAACAACTGGCTTACCTAATAGATTGAAAGGAGCACCAACGTTTCTGTCAAGATTAGGGCTGAAAAAGTAAACATCCGTCCCCTTCTTTTTGATTAATGCCCCGAATGTTGCTCGTGCCATCATGAAAACCGCTGGACTTTGGTATTCTTCTTTTAAAGCGTTTTGCAAGTCGATTAAGCCCTCAACGGTTACATCTGTTGCATTCCCTGATTTTATTTGTTGAACCTTCCCAAACTCATATGAGCTACCTGACCAAGCAGCGTAAGAAGTGACCCCTTTTGGCTTGCCAATTCCATCACCAGAAATAAAGGCTGTGTTTTGTTCACGGTCTAACACTTGCCCTGCTTCGTTGATGATCTCTTGCTCCATGTTAAAAGCTGCGTCTTCAAACATTTCACTTGATATCTGTGGGAATGCCATATGTGTATGAACACCGATTTTTACGGTTCCATATTGACCGTTATCAGTAGGGTTAATTTCTTCTAGTTCGTTGACCCATCCACCTGAGGATATTTGAGTCTTTCTAACTGTCTTGTGGTATTCGTTGCCTGATATAGTTTTCACTGTGGCAACTTGTCGCATTGGTGACGTCTCAAACACTCTTTGGTATATTCCTGCTTCGATGTCTGGTCTTACAAGAATGCCCCCGTCTGTATCTATTCTTTGCTGAAAGGATTTCTCAACAATTAAATTAGGATTAAAAGTTTTTAAGTATTGGTTAGAAGCTCTTATATGTTCTGGAGATACTCCCTTTTCCACTTTACTATTTTCATTCATTTCTGAAGTGACAGTTTTTAATTCTGTGATTTGCTTTTCAATAGCAAGCAATGCGTCTACTTGTTTATTAACTTTAGATTCAAGCTCACCGAAGCTTTGACTTTTTTCTATTTTTTCTAGTCTCTCATCGTTTGATGCTTTAAATTCTGATAAATTTTTATTAAATGACTCTACAAGTCCTTTTAATTCGTCTGACATTGTTTCCCTCTTTTTTTTAAAATTTGTTTTTTTTGTCTACGTCTCGTAAACATAATACTTTTTTTTCATCTCGAAAAATAAATACTATTTAATTATAACATGTTTCAAATAGCACATAAATTAGACTAAAAATCAGTTATCCGGAAATTCCGTACAACTACTCTTTTTACCCATAACCCATATTCTAAACCGCTCGAATTCGACCTGTTTAGAAATTTAAATAAAAAAAAGGGGGGCGTTCCCCTCCTGCTTTTTAAGGTTGGCGTGTTTGTTCTTTAATGAATAAATAAATCAATATAAAAAAAGACACTGCAGAAATTATTTTATCTTTTAAGTGCATATACTGATCTACATGTCGATCTATTTCCAGTTCATTTTGTGCGGGGTTTAAAATTGCATCTGTAAAAATATTAACTAAATTATCTCCTTCTCTTACTACTTCTGTATTTACTTCTGCATCGACTGGCACTCTATAAGTATTATTTATCACGTTTGTATTACTAATCACATTCAATTGGATTTGTATATCTTGTGAACTTCTTGATGATCGGGTTTGTGTTGCTTGGTCTCTTTGCGTTGTTTGTGGCTGTCCTATTTGTTGGGGGTGTCTTGGTGGTAGTTGTAATATATTTGGACTCATACCCTACCTAAACAAAAAATAGAAAGAAGATAAAATTAAAATACTAATAAAAAATTTATCCAATAAATTTAACATAGCCCAAAAATCACGCAATTCATTTAAGAATGAATATTTCACCTTTTCAATAGACATAAAATACACTCCTTTTAGTCTTTTTCTATTTATTATAAACTTTTAATTAAAAATAGTAAATATTTTAAATAGATAAAGTGTTTATGGCCTTTTTCATGTCTTCCAATATGTTTTTATATTCAGTTTCATTTTGTTCTAATTTTTTAATATTTTTGATTCCGCCTGAAATTATAGCCTTTGATTCTGTGTTAGATAGCCCGTGATCTTTTAATATTTTTTCTAACATTCTCACGTTTATTTTTCCTTCTTCACTTTTCACGCTGATTACTTTTGAACCTTCATTTGCGGGGAATGTAACAAAGGAAACCTCATAAAGTTTGTCTACTTCTTTGATAATGCGTTTGTTTTCCTCTGTCATCTCTTGATCTTTGATAGAAAATCCAACAGACATTTGATTTATTGCCCCTGTTTTAACTTCTGTATACACATCACGCCCTAGTGTCGTATCTATAAACTTACCCTTTATTAAAAGCCCCGTCTCGTTTTCTTGCATGTTAGTTATTACACCAACTATTTTTTTGTGGTCATGTTGATATAGTAGCTTTGGGTATTCTCCCGTCTGTGTTGCCTTTTCTATGACACCACCCCAAGCCCCAGATTTTATTATATCGTTTGAGTGATCCTCAATATTTGAGATATTGGCATAGGCTTCAAAGGACATGTTCTCATCTTGGCCAATGTCTAAAGCCTTTATTACCAAATTTAAATTATTTTTTTCCATGTTTTTTTTCCTTTCGTTGTCAAACTCTTCTGATTTTCTTATTGCCCAATCTACGCCCTCGGTACCTCCCCAAAGTAACCAAGCAATAGTGCCAGCCGTTGCACCGCCGTCATTTTCTTTTTTGTCTGGGTTATAATTCTGTCTGTGCCTGTTAAAAGATGCCATTCTTTTTATGGTGTCTTCACTTAGTGAGTCGCCGTTAGATATATTCCTAGCTCTAGCTACTCCAACTTCAGTACCACCACGTCCCCATTCTTTGCGAAGTTCTAAGCCTCTTTTTGCGTTCTGTTGTGCTTTCTTTGGTGGTGTCGTGTTTATATCTTCTAATGCCATTTAATACCCCCCTTATTTAATTTTAGTTTTTAGCTTGCAATATATCAAGCACGCCCATAACCAAGCGAACAACGGCACCTTATTATATTTTCCGCACTTCCTGTGTCGTCCCCTGGCCTTGATAGGCTCTCTCCGCCCACTGTGAAAAAGTCGTCCATGTTTACTTTTTGCCCGTCTGCGTCGTTGTGTGCTTCTCGTGTCCGCTCGTCTTCTGTGGCTACCCACTCTTTTTGCAATTCTAAATTAAACTCATTATTGTAAATACTCGTGCTTTTTAAATCTGCAAAGGTCGCCGCATTGTGTGTTTCTGTAATTGATATTGTGGCCGCTCTAAATCGGCTCATTACTGGCACGGCTTTGCGCATTTTTCTTGCTATTTCTGCGTTTAGTAGCCCTTCATTATATCCAGTTTCAAGAATGTTTTTTATTAAGTCTCTACTTGTCTGTGATACTAAGGTTGATCTTCTCAAGGCGTTTTCAGCTATCCATACACCGCTTAACCGCTGAAAAATACTTTGAATATAAACAGTTTCTTCTTCTTGTTTTAAAACTACTGAGTCATAAAATTCTATAGGTATACCTTTAAACGATCTTTGAACGGCTTCAAATTGAATTTTAGAAAATACGTTTACCGTCTGCGTGTACATTTTAGTAAAACTTTTTGTAAGGTCTAGGTTATGATCTAAATTTGCCCCATAATCTGGTAATGCCCCGTTATCTTCAAAATATTTTATCACTTTGTTCATATAGCGTTTTATATCCCTGCGAATTGGTACAGAGTTTTTAAGGGCGATGATGTTAATCATCCTATTTTTTTTTAGCTCTTCTACTCTTCGTGCTTTACCCGTTAAAAATAGACTCATTACTTTTTAGGTAGTATCCCTATGTGTTGCGACATTTTTTCTATTTCTTGGCTTTCTAACGTGTTTCCAAGATACTCAATCGGTAGCTTTGAAGCCTCTAAAAATAACTGATCAGCCATTTCGCTATCATACGGATCAAGGCCGATTGCCTTTCTTTTTTCGTTTATTGTCATAAAGTTTGTAGATTCTAACGATTGCCTGTATCTGTCTTTTTTTGTTTGAACTGCTTGTACTTTTGTTTCATCGTACCAAAGGCTTAGACCCTCGCCATATCTCGGACAAAGCCAATTGTTAAGTGACCGTATAAGGTCTTCAAGCTGTGGCTTTACTTGGTTATCCCATAAAAGTTCTTTTGCCTTTTCTAGGTTGTCGTATTTTGCCTGCTCTGTATTTATCAAATCGTAAGGCACTCCAAAGGCTTGAGCGATAAGTTGGGCGTTTAATTTTGTAGCGTTTATAAAATCCATTTCTTTTGTACTTCCTAGGGGTGTATAACTTAACTCACCGCCACTAGTAACAAGCGTTTTCCCTGCCTTTTTAGACCCTGAAAAATTATCATTAAAGGCTTTCTCTAGGTTCTGTCTCTGCTCGTTCGATAAGTCTGCATTTACATTAACGAAACCGTCTAGTTTAGCGTTATTTTTTATGTAGTTATAGTTAAAATCGGATATAGCATTGAAAACCTGCGTTTGAATACCACAAGAAAACAAAGGTGCTTGCCCGTAGTAGCTATTGGTGGGGTTGTACTCTTTCAAGTGTAAAATATTTGAGTCACCAAAAAGACTACATCTAAACATTATCTTTTTACCGTTGCCATACTCGTACTCATAAAGGATGACCTTGTCGTTATTCCCTTTTATAGTCATGCTCATAGGGTTTAAAACTTTGAGAAATACGGGGGGCTTTTTAATGTTTTCTAGGCTGTCTTCTGTGTCTTGGTATTTTGCTTGTATATAAGCATTTCCAGTAAGTAACTTACAAATTATTAAACTTTCAATGAAGTCATTACCCGTTGTTGTTGGATTGGGTTTGTTCAGTAGTTCAAGTATTGGGTGCGATTCAATGATATCATCCCCTTTTTTTAAAATTAAAGGTATTTTCCCCACTTCTAAAGCAATACTTCTAACGCAAGAATAAACAATGACATTTGCTTTGTAGCCTTCTTTGAAATGCTGTCTATCGCTGTAATCCTTAGGTGCTATGTTCGCATGTTGCACTGGCTCCGCTTGGATTGTTTGCGGTCTTTGTTTTTTATTAAATAAATTGAATATTTTCATTGTTGCCCCTTTTTTTTAAATTCCCTACACTATAAAAAAATCAAAGTTTGTTTTTTTGTTTTCAGATAAAATCGTTATGCCCCACACCATCGCATCCAATCTATCGGGTGATGACTGCGTCTTCTCTCCTGTATAGTTTAACATTTGCCCCTCAAGTTTAGGAAATGATTTAGAATGTTTAACTTTATTATCTGAATATAACGATGCTATAGGCTCCGCCCTTAACACTTTGCCTCGTGTCGCTCTCACCGTCTTTACATTTATTGTTTGGTCTAGGTTATGAATAATTTGGGGCACCATGTCACCGCCATTGTTCACCTCACACACCACACAATCGGCTTTGAATTTCTCATATAGCTCTATAGCCTTAGTTCCCCATTGATTGGGCGTATACCGTCCCGATTCATCAGATAACACTATATAATGATCATTTTCTCTTTCTGCACATACTATGATGCCGGTCTCATCTGAGTCCTTGTTAGCTGTCACCGCTGGATCAATAGCAATTACTATGCGCTTAAATTCTCCGTTTTTTTCTTCGTCTGTAAGGTCTAAGTTATCACAAGCGTCTTTAATCATTGAACGGTTAAATAAGGCGTTCTCACGCTGTTCTACCCATTCCCCCAGGAATGTGTTGTTATATTGTAATGAATTATTGATTTTCATTTTCTCTATATTCTTAATATACGTGCTGTCTAGGTTGTTGATATTGTCTCTATAATCAGTTTTTATGTATAGCGTATCTTCTCGCTTGCCGTCTTTGGTGGTTTTATCTTTGTAAAATCGTTTATATATCCAATGGTCTACGCTTTGCGGGTTTAGGGTAAGTATTATCAAATTTTGCACGTCTTTAGTTCTGATCGACTCGTCTACACGGTTGAATAGCTCCTCGTCGTAGCATTCCTGTGCTTCCTCTATAACTAATACGTTCACGTCTGCAATAGATTTGAGGGCGCTGTTAGCTGTAAGGCTTGCAGGCTTAAGCCCTCGATACAATATGTTGACCCCTGTCTTTGTGTTTATTGCTTCGTTTGCTGTGTAGTAAAAATCATTTTCGCAACGTATCCACTCAACCTTTTTTTTAAACTCTGGGATAATAGAGTCGCTCGCACTTGTCATAGTGTATCTAGTAAATAATATCCTATAGTTTTGTTTATACGTGCAATGAGCAAGAAATAAAGCCACCGCCGAAGATTTACCACTAGCCCGCCCCCCCTCTATGAGAACGTATCTAATATCTTTTTTATCCTTATCTATAAGTTCAAATAGTGGCTCGTATTTTTTATGTAATTTTATTGTGTCATTCTGTTTCATCTTCTGCAGTTGTATCAGAAAAAATAATACTTGGCCTTTGCGTCATCTCTAGGCTACCCTCAAATTCTGTGGTCTGCTCAATTCTTTGTTGTGGCTTTCCTTCTATACGGTCTAAAAGCATCTCAATCGCCCATTTCTCACCATTACGTACTGCTCTTAATATCCTATCAACAACAAGATCAGAATTTTTAATTTTATGTTTTTTCTTTGTAGCCTTGTCAAATACCTCTACCTCTTCTTCAAGCTTTGATCTTAACAAATCCGATATTGTAAATTCTTTTCTTGGTCTCCCGTTTGGATTCCCTGATTGACCTTTTTTAAACGGCATAAAAGCCCCCTTGATTTATTCCCTATTGTTTTTGAATTGTTTTACAATGGTTATTGTTTAATTATAACACATAACCATCTAGTCAAAATCATTGCATTTCTCGCCGTTTCTTAACACTTCATACTTTTTATTATTTTTTTTGCAAAACTCAACGTATCTTTTAACAATCACATCACAGTATTTCTCGCTAAGTTCTAATCCGTAGCATTTACGGTTCAATTTTTCGCAAGCTATTAATGTTGACCCACTCCCTAAAAACCAATCAGTGACAATGTCGCCTTTTTGACTGCTCGACATAATAACTCGACTACACAGTTCTAACGGCTTTGGTGTAGCGTGTCCGCCTGTGCCTTTTCTTTCTTCTTGTGATGCCCTTTGAATGTCCCAAACATTAGTCATGTTATCGTGCGTATTATTGAAATATGCCCTTGTGCTGTAATATTCTTTTTTTATTTCGTCATGTTCTTTTTTAATCTCTTCATATTCTTTTTTTAGTTCTTCATATTCTTTTTTAAACGCGTCTATGTTGTTTGTTTTGCAGTAGTCTTTTAGTTTTTTATATTGATGCTCTGGTATAAAGCTCCATTGTGATTTGTCAAAGTAATGACTAACTAAGCCACCAGCACTATTAGGGCTACTACCTAACAAATTATTTAATTCTTTCCGTGTAATTTTAAGTTTTTTATATTCATTAAAGAGCCAATTTCTTATAGATTCCCACTCATCAAAATAATTATCCGCATTATTATTAAAGCCCTGTACACCACACATGACAAAAAGGCATTTTTCATCGGACGGAACATAACATCTCATATCATCTGACATCTGCCCAAATCCGCTGCCTTTATTCCAAGTTATTAAATTTCTAAACGTTGCCTTTTGTGTGTTGATTAACGGCTTCAATATATGGCTGTATATATTCATCAAAGGCTCATCTATACCCCAACAATAAAACGAACCATTGTCATTTAGGAATGAAAACTGCAAGTTTATCCACTCTTTATTAAATTCTAATAAGGCGTCATAGTTTAAGTTATCATTTTTTATTCCGTCTTTTTCTTTCTTCATTCCATAAGGGGGATCATTATGAGCGAGCACCGCTTTTTCCCCATCCATCAGCTTTTCAATATCATCAATCAAGGTACTATCACCGCATAAAAGCCGATGCCCCCCAAGTTGGTACAAGTCCCCCTTAACCGTCAAAGCAGGTGCTTTTTCTGGTATATCGTCGTCGCCTTCTGTCTCATCCTCTTCTATATATTCTGTCTCGTTTATCTGTAGCTCTTCTTCTGTAAAGCCATAATCTATAAGTTCTTCTATCTCGTAAGTATTAGCCAATATGTCATAATCCCAATCACCCGTATTTTTATTAGAGCGCACTAAGTACTCTTTAAACTCTTTTTCCGTTAGTTTACGGTTAGGCACTCGTACATCTATTTCAATATCATCGCCTTTTAAATCACGTAATACTCTCAGCCGTTGGTGTCCTGCTATGAGTGTATTATCGTAATCAATCGCTGCGACCTCTACATAATCGAATTTCTGGAGGCTCTTTTTTAAATCTTGGTATTGCTTCTTTGATAGTTGCCTAGGGTTGTGTTCAAATTCTTTTATAGTAGATATTGGGATTTTTTTTGTTTCCCACTGCAATTTAACTTCTTTTTCTTTCAATGTTTTCCTCCGAGTATTCCTCCACCAACGCCTGCGAATAGTGCCAGCTCATTCATTCCCATCCTTTTTCTAATCCATAATATATTTCACTTGTTCTTCTGTTGTGTCTTTTTCAAGTCCAGCTCTTAAGAAAGCATCAAACACTTTCCAATTGTCAAAATTTATAATTTTTACATCTTCCATTTTTTTAATCCCTCACTTATTTAATATGTATATAATATAACATTAAATTGAATTATTTTCAACTAATTATCATTTATTTTATTAAGTATTTTGTTTTTTATAATATATAGATATGATAAATGCTCTTTTAAAAAATCGATAAAACAAAGGTCTTTTTCTACTCTGAATACTTTTAATTGATACCCTTCTTTAAATGACGGATTAAAACTTACAAAGTCGCACCATTTTCTATTCATAATAAAAAGCTGCCCTTGCACCTGTGCTATATATTCAGACGGTAACTTATCGCTTGTTAAATTCTTCATGTGTTGCGACTTTAAGGGGCATTTAATTTCTATCAACGCATCTTCACCAATTAAACCATCTGGTGAACAACCAATCTCTGACCCGTCTTCTAATGTTGTTTTATAAAAACCGCACTCAGTGACTTCATTGCCTGAATGCATCTCATAAAACGTTTTAGCGACTGGCTCTAACTCTACGCCTCTTTGCATCGCATGAGACTGGAAGTTTTCCTCTAGCTCATCCATAAAACTATCTGCCGCTAATTCATAAGCATAAGTAGATAGTTGTGTTGATCTCTTTCCTTGGCTAGTTATCACTTTTGAAAAATTTGAAGCCGTAGCAATCCCACGCCGTGCAATAAGCCATTCCTCTGACCGTTGATCTACATCACAATGAATTAAACCTTTTTTATTATCCATAGTATATACCCTCACTTATTTAATATATATAATATAACATTAAATTATATTAAATACAAGAATATTTAATTAAATAGTATTAATTACATCTCAACCAATATGAGCCTATTTCTTCTAAAATAAAATTACTCGTTTATTCATTTATTTACCCCCGTAAGGCGTGCCATATTTCACTAAGTTATCAACCATCCACTCATAATTCATAAATTCCCCTGATACTTTTTCTTGTGGCTTTGCTATTCTAGCATCTATACCAATAGTAAACGGGTCATTCCATGAATAACTAAATCTGGCCATACTATTATTAGACAATCCAATTATATCAAGTGCCTTATCTCCTAATGATCTTGCAATACTAAATTTTTTTTTCTGCATCAATTCCCTTGACCTTAAAGGCCATCTACTAATATCAATTTCAAAAATTACTCGTTTATTCATTTACTTTAATCCCTCTTATAATTTTTAAAATAATCTCATCGTGACTTCTTTTTGCTTCTTCTAAGCAAGTGTACCTTTCTTGATATAAATCATACTCTTTGTCATCACTGAATATCATTGTCTCAAAGATTAAAGGGGTTCTTGAATTTTCAAAAACCCCATGATCTTTTATTAAACATATCGTAGAAATTTTATATTTTTTTAATCCACTTCCTAAAACAAATTTATCACTTTTTATTTTACCTTTAATTTTTGGGTCTACTTTGACGTATTCATCCCATGTGCATTGAATAACTTTATCTTTCTTTTTGTCATAGTAATAATATCTTTCGTCATAGATCATTTTCACCCTCACTTATTTAAAAGGTACCCAATAATAATAATAACTCGCACTAGGATTCTGCTTCACTGCTTCCCTTACTACCTCTTCATCCCCTCTTAACTCTTTAGATGCATAATATAGCGCCAAGCCGTCCTTTTTTACTGCTTCCATCACCACTTCACGATCTCCACGCAATGCCTCACTCGCAACCCTCAAAGACTTACCATGCTCCCTAACCGCTGCAATCACCACATCACGATCAGCCCGTAATTCCTCGCTGGCATCCTCCAAAGCCAAACCATTCTGTTTCACCGCTGCCATCACAACATCACGGTCAGCTTTCAGCTCCTCAGACGCATACACCATCGCGTCCCC
>Ga0213860_10001191_pt1 | contig 10544 bp, 7 predicted proteins | sample PICome_3_FD_160118 | JGI IMG/M metagenome (GOLD analysis project Ga0213860, IMG submission 160118) | Coastal seawater microbial communities near Pivers Island, North Carolina, United States - PICO550 | ecosystem: Environmental > Aquatic > Marine > Coastal | place: USA: North Carolina | collected...
TTCCATTCTTGTTCCAGTTCGCGCGCAAATTCAAATGTTTGTGTCCAATTTTTGAATTTATATGTCCGATTCTTGAGTATGTATCCAAAGTTAGTTCCGGAGCTGATTTCAAAGCATCATTCTTGTTCCATTTTTGTTCCACTTGAGACAATGTGACGTCATATTTCTGTTTGCTCCCGTCAATATTTAGTCTAACTACGTTTAATACCATACATCACTCTCTATTTTGGTAATTATCTTACTCTATCTACTACATCTATGTGAATATTTAGTCTAACTATGTTTTACAGCATACCCTGCCGAAGGGTTGAGTAATAGATATGATGCTAAAAAGAGAGTGAGAAACCATTGTATTCTTTAGTACCATATTGTTACCGCTACAAATACATCACGCCAACAAAATCCTCCCATGCGGGACAACTAATCCACCGCCATGAGGTACAGATCTACTACAATTTTTCTTGCTCTTCTCCCATGTATCTCCAATTCGAAATGCCGCATCATGGAATTGCGTTACAAGTGGATTATTATTGTTCAGATATCTAATGGATATGAAGTTGGAACCTACTTTGCCAGCTATGAAGTTTGTGATGCTGATGTCATGATTATTGTTGATTAGATAAACATCTTCATTCCTCCTTAGCGCTTCTCCTGTGTAAACAAATCCACGCGGCCTTTGCTTGTTGTTATTTCCATTCATGCAAGCATGTGATGCCTTGACCGTCATGTCATGTCTTACATTGATGGGTAGCTGACTGAAATCACGATCCATCACCGGTTTTTTGTTGACATAGATATATCTTATGTCGGGGACTATCAATAATTTGGAGGTCTGCGTGGCGGATACCACAGTCACAGGAGACAATATAATCGACCGGGCAATCATTCGATTGTTTCTTTTTGCAAAGTTGTAACATTTTATGTCATATTCCTTTTTCCTCTTGACGGCCTTGTTATCTCTTTCCATCGCGCGGTTGGCTTTAGCCGCCATGGCCCCCTGAATCAATGAGTCGGTCGACAGTTTCTTCTGTCTGTTCTTGTATGAATCTCCATGAACTCCCTTGTGTTTCCGCTTTGCTTTGCCGTCACACCGTAGAAGCAAATGATCGGTCGTGAGACGAATGTGTGGGAGATCATGTGCTGATGGCTTTGTCATTTTTTCAACTTGTGGTGAAGAATAAGTTGACCTCCTTGTACCTGTTTTACATTTAGATTTTACTGGAAAATAGTATGGATGTGGCCACATTCAAATAAAGGTAATTTTTTATATGTGACCCTCTAGACCCATCCAGAAAAAATGATGGCCACATTCAAATACAGGTATATTCATATAATCGAGTCTATATTTACCTGTTTTATAAAAAATGACTTTTCAGTTAGAAAGGTGAAATAGAATAGGTATGTAGGAATTCAGTATTACAGCATGGTTTCTCTTGCTCCTCTGGAATGACATGAGTCTTGTTAACAGTGCGTAGGAATTCAGTACCATATCACAATATGGTTTCTCTTGCAATGCCAATGCATGGATTGCCCGCTCTCCTCCCAGCCAATCACATGCACAAAAAATGCACAACTCGATTTCATTATCTTATTTTTGCACGGCCAAATGGAACATCCGGATGATGGGAAGAGGACATTGATCCTCAGGAGTAAAACTAGCCATGAAATTGAGGTGGAATATCATGTTGGTAAGTAGTTACGGTGTGTCATGGCTCTTGGTGTCAAGTTGACAAAACCTCACATTCTTGAAGCAACGCTCTCAACTCTTGTCAAAGAATTTATTGACGACAACGACCACGACGATGACAACACGAATGGTAAAATGCGAATGCCACTATTTAAGGTCGAAACAGATTGTCTAGTAAAAATTGTTGAATTTATGATCCATCATCACCATACCGAACCACTTGAAGAAATAGTTATGCCACCGGAGGAAGATGAATTTGATAAAATTATGATCCGTCAGCCATGGTATGGTAATTTTGTGAACGTGAGTGATGAAATGTTGTATAAACTGGTCCAGGCATCAAATTATATGGGAATTCGTGAGTAATTACTGTACTGGCAGTTTTAAATCCAAGGCAGCATCATGTGACCAACACATTTTCTTAACTGTACTTTGGCTTACTTTGCTGCCAGAACCATTGTTGGATCTAGCATGTCTTATGGTGTCATGCCGACTTGCAAAGAAATCTCCTGAAGAAGTTTCCAGTACAATTTCCATACCTCAACTAAGTCGGGATGAGGAGAATGCATTGAGGAACAGCCATCCATGGGTTTTTCTTGACTAGATGCTAGATGGGCAACAAGTAAATATAAGTACACAGATCGTAACATTATTTTTATGTGTGACCAAATATTCAAGAGCTACCTAGATAACATCCCCCCAAACAATTCATTGCTTATTGGTGTTTTAGCTTTCACTGGATTATCATTCCCTTCACAGATCAGCACTTCCCAATCATGGTACACCAGTGTATACTGATCAAGAAAAGAGCCGTTGAAATTGTACGGAAGCATCAGGGCGTAGTGTGTGAAAACCATTTCATTTTTGTTCTTGCATGAAATATTCTCCCCGCGGCTATTGAATTGACAGAAATGTACTCCAGCTTCATGCTTGACCAAATCATGTGTCACGTCAAATGTGACATATGTGACATCATCTTTATTGCTGCCCACCCCCAAGCAATCTGATCGCGAAATAGCAATATGGACACAATGAAAGTCATTGTCCAAAATGAAGCAGCTTAGGGGTCTACTGCCCTCGTTGAACCATTTCATTACTGCTTCTTTTTGGGGGTATGTGTAGTATCCACGGAACCAGTTCCGCTTTTCATCATCCTTGGTTGTAGATTTTAAGGCATCAATACCCCTCCTCTGATGAAGTAGCTTCAATTTCCCCTCAAAATACGAGCAGTTAGTTCTCATAGCCCAAAGCAACGATTTCGGATCCCTTATAGCATTTTCTTCCTTAGCTTCCCTGGCATAGCAGCAGAGTGAAGGTGATACTTTCAGTTGAACAGAAATAGAGATAGATAAAATAATCTCACCAAAGAAGAAGCATATTCGAAAAATTATCTAGAATTTCGACGTAGTTTTGACTCAGACTAACCCAAGCACCCTTCATCATGTAATATGGATCTTCTTTCTTTGTGGTATTGGTGTGACAACTGCTATGTACTCCTGGTGTCTGTGTTTGCTTGCCATTCATTCCAACAGGAAATTCCTTCTCGAGAATGAGGCCAAACAGTTGTGACCGAAGAATACTTTTGGTTGCGCGTGGCGACACCTCTGTAATACCGCGGTCATTCAACTTCCCAATCAATACTTCTCTTCTTGTATCAGTCAGTTTCTTTTTCATTGACACAACTGTGTCGGTATCGACAAAAGGAATGTTAAGCTCTGAAAGTAAGTGGGAGATTTCAACGAGGGTAAGTCTCTGCAAAATGCATTCGTCCTCTTGTCTATTGGCCTTCCTTACATCCACGGCGGAATCTTTGTTGAAGCTTCCATATTCCTTCTGAAATTCATGGGCAGAAGACAGAAGAAGTTTATAAACAATATCAACCCTATGGAGATTTGGTTCCGAATCAGTCATGAGGATGGATACGGCTGCCTGCAGTGAATTCATAACTCGTTTCATGTGAAGCACCGTTGTTGCTACTTCCCTGTTGAATTTTCCATTGAGAAAGTACATTCCATACAAGTATGAAAACAGTCTCATATAGGCCATGGTGTTCTCACTGATCCAAGCTGCCTTGGGTAATTGTTTGACTTTGCACCATGATAAGGAATAGGAAGCAATGACAGCCAGGATGGGGTTGGCATAATTGATGAATTCCGTGAACCTCTTCATATTTGCAAAAACATGGTGAAATGCATTGATATTATCTGGGATCATGCCATGTGCCCATGCGTGCATGGGCAGATCAACCACCCTGCAATGTGCATAAACATTTTCATAATAAGTCCAGATTTTGGGGAGTAAGTCTTCTGGTTCTGTTTCCGTCCCCAATGTTCTATCCATATCTGCCTTTGTAATGATCGCTTCAACAAGCTCTTGTTTGACATTACATGTTTTGAGATATTTACGCACATTGTCTTTGCTCCATAACTGAAGTCGCCTGGCATCATAGGCATAAAGACAGGCCACCTTCAACCACTTCGAACTCAAACGAACTGGTCCAATGAAATGAATACCTGGTGCTCTGCCTTTTGGGACCCTTCTATTGGGAATCATTACATTTGGATACCCATCAGGAGCAGGGCAGTACATTTTCGGGTCGTCCGTTGTTGATACATTCCAGCAAAGACATCTTGTGCAGCCGCTGTTGAATTTTCTAAATACACCGTCCCGAGGCCCGAGCGCATGGTTTGTTCTGAGGGACTCCTTTGCAATGGCACCGTAGCATTGTGAACAGGCGGGGAAGAAATCCATTGATACTTTCACTGCATACCCTGTGAATAGTCCATGATGAGACTCTTGACTATACTTTAGAATAGCGGCCCGCTCTGGTCTGTCGGCAGCAATGAACAAGAGTCCAAGCGCAACAGATCTTATTGAATTCGTCGTCGCGTCATATACCTCAAACCCCTTGAGCAACTCCTGAACCTCGCGATGAAAATGTTCTACAACTCCGGTGTGATCCTCCGAGCTCTTTCCCATAGCTATGACATAAGTGAATCTCCCCGTCGAAGTGTCTTGAAAGGGTGGTGACACCGTAACCGTCATAATCCAAACACTGTTATCCTTCTGTTTTACAAAACACTTCAGAAATGAGTCTGACCACAAATAGAAGTACCCGATGCTTGTCTCCTGGATTTTTTTGTCATTATGACCCTGTTTCTTCAATTCTCGTCTGACTCTTTTAATGAGCTTGCGAACTGATTTTGTACCATTCAATCCTTCAGTATTGAACTCTTTCTTCAAACCATCCCAAGCCCACTGAAAACCACCTTGATGTGCCGCCATCATACAAATCGTTTCACGTAGACTCACACAGGCATGATTTCCTATATTAAACACTCGGCTCACTGGAAAATTTTTCAATATCGACTTTTCTCCTGTCAGAATTTTGGCCCTGACCTCAGCAATGGAACCAGGGAAAGGGATATTGCACGATGATTCTGACCGGTCATAACCTAACAATTTTGCCTTCTTTGTTTCATAAGTGATAAATGATTCTTTTGATTGTTGTTTTAGATCCATCATTAGTTTGAGGTAGAGGAACATAACTTCTGACTCATCTCGGTTTGCCATAAGATGCTTCAACTCCATGTTTTGAAACATCGATCTGGATACAAGGCCCCGAAAACCACCCAAGTGATCAGTGGCATCATGCGTCATGACAAGCGACTTCTGAGCAAAATAAAGTGCCGCCTGGCTAATTTTAATAAAATCTTTGCGACGCCTGCCGTCTCGCTTCTCCTTGTCTGATCGGGAGTCATAAATTGATACAAGTTGGTCATACAGTCTGTCAATCTCGTCTTTCTCGCTGGGGAATTCAGGATTGGGAGGATCAGTACAAGTTGGGAGGAGAATAGCAGGTTCTTCATTGATGTCATTGTATTTTGGGGTCAGAATGTCCATGATGTTATCGTTGTACATCATAGACTCAGCATTCACGTTGTAATCATCATCAGACATGGAGGCGTCAATTGTCAGCTGACTGAAGAAACGTGAATCATCCAATGTATTCGGCTCGGGAAGTGATGACCCATCACTTGCAATGGTATTGTCGTCGCTGCATGAAGAAGGTTGGATAGACACAACAGCACCAGACAATTCTTTGGATTCTTCAGCATATACTTCGACACTAACATCAGATGATGATGCAACACTACTAACAGATGAGGCATTGCGAGGGATGTCCTCCATGCTATCAGACAACTCGTCAACTGCTTCTTGGAAACTATCCTCCAGAATGCTACTGCCAAACATAATATCCGCTGAAAGTTGTTTGTCATTGCCATCTTCTTCATTATTGATGGTGTTCTGTGCACTTGTGTTCAGTTTGATTCTCTTGGCATTTTTCGCTGTGGTGTCATTGTTTCTATGCCGATGTGCACGGAGGATATGATTCTTCGTAAAATACAGGATTGGGTTTTGCCCACGTTTCACAATATCTGAGTGTGACTTTGGATGTAATACATAACTGCATTCGAGGCATATGATGTTGTCGTCTTCACAATGGTTGCATTTTGCTATGCAGTAACCATTGCCAATGTCATCACCATTGGGTGTAAAGGGCAAGAAAGACCAACAATTTCTACACTGGCGGCTTGTCATGTTCACGAATATTGTGATTGCTCTAATATATTCACGGAAGAAGAATTGGCTCCAAATGTGTTTTATCCTCCATCCTTGTGTATGATATTGTGTAGTCTTGTATGGCGAAGAGGCGAGGTTCTTGTGCCCTACGAGTGTAGGAATTTGGTATGACAGTATGGTTTTTCTTGCTCCCAAATCTCCCCTCTCCCCCACATCGAAGCCAAAGCGCGCCAAAAAAATGAAAACGTAGGAATTCGGTATTACAGTATGGTTTTTCTTGCTCCCAAATCTCCCCCATCTCCCCCACATTGAAGCCAAAACGCGCCAAAAAATGACAACGTAGGAATTCGGTATGACAGCATGGTTTTTCTTGCTCCCAAATCTCTCCTTTCCCCGACAAATCCAATGCAAAGCGCGCCAAAAATTTGAAATGGTTCAGTACTGAATCCTATGTGTGATTCAAAATGGTGAAAGCCAACCGACAACCAACATGATCGAAACAAGAGTTGCAAGTTGCAACAATCACAACATGGGATTCATACCTACAAGACGGATAATAGAGGAGTTGTCGAATGGATCTTGTAGGCAAATAAGATAAAATTGGAAAGGAACGAAAAGCATAACCATCTATCGGATAGAAAAGGTGAGCATTGTTTGTATGGTAGTTTTTAGATATGCTGACACATTGCACAATTATTTGCAGAGCAGAGCTCATTGTCCACGAGCAACTGCACATTGGAACGAAGAGAACGACGAGAACAAAGACCAGCACATATTATTGTCAGCATAAATACACCTCATACCGAAACAAAATGAACGGGACCGCTAACAAAACGAAGCCGACCGCTAACGAAACGAGGCCGACCGCTTTCTTTAATAAAGATGGCATTGTATTGCTTCCCGAGTCATTCTTCTATGGTGGGGGAAAGAGTGTTTCTCAGGAATGTGTCGATAAGAACTTCTATTTGTTGCCCCACTTGCACGGCCATTATCAGGACGTTATACCGGAAATGAATGACGAGACAAGAAGTCTAATGGAAGCTATAATGAAGCACATTCATATAAAATTGAGAAAGGTGGGACGACAGGCATATGAAGCAAAACTCATTTCGATTTTCCAGAATGATGATACATTGGGGGGAGACAAAATTACGACCATTGAACACGTGATTGAGCATATCAAGAGCGAGATGAAATTGCTGGAGGGGGGCACTTTGAGTGAGGCGCAGGCTACTATGGAGAAAATAAAAGACAAATGTTTTGGCTTCCTTAAGGATCCATCGTTTAAGAAAGACGAGTTGTACCCCAGAATTATAGCTTCAGGGAAAGAGGATACTCCCAATTGGACGATAGAACACAACCCAAAAGGGAAGTACCAAGGCAGGCCTCACGTTTTCTTTAGTGTTGCATTGCAAGGCGTTAATTCTCTTAGAAAGAAGATCAATGGCATGCTGGAATGGAATGGTACTTCTGTCACAAAAAAAAAACTCAAAAACCGGTATTCTGTTAAGACTGACCATGGGAAAGACTATTATCTCTCCGTCGATAAGGACCAAGAGCAAGTGAAGAATCTTGATAGCACTCCTGATATGTCCAAGCTGAAGCAATGTTATGAAAATAAAAATGACACTGCATTGGGTGAACTTGCTGACTCCCTTCTTGGTAAAGCTGCTAGATCTGGGGTCAATCTGGAAGCTTGCCTAGATCTTGTTAAGACGCGCCACAAGGACATGGAATCTGCTGCGAATTCTTTTGTAGAGAATGATATGGGTATGGATGCTAAGGGCATTGAGCTGTCTCAGAATCCTGGTAATGGGAGTGCGAATAATGGTGGTCAATTCCCGACTGATGATTCTTCTAACCACTTTCTTGGTCATCATGCTTATGCAGATAATTTTGGTCGGTTCCCGAGTGATGACAATCCTCACGGCAGTTACATGAATCATCTTGGAAATTCGAATCATTCGTTCCAGTTCCAGCGTCCGCCTTACTCTCAATTTCATGACTTTATCCCACAGCAACTTAACACAAGCATGAATCATCCAATGCAGCATCCGCATATGGCACAAGGTGGCAATGACTTCATCCCACAGCAACACAACACACACATGAATCACCCAATGCAGCATCCGCATACGTCGCAAATGGGCAACACAGAATTGTTTTCCAACTCGAAAGATGATGACAGTTGGTTAGAATCTATCACATCGCCTGCTAAATTCAAGCCCAATAGGAATGTCCCATCGCGTGGATTGAATGCAACCGTAAGTACCAAAACGCCTGAATCGGATGATGGAGACAATTCATCCGATGAATCAGATGTGGAGGAAAATATTAAACAACGCCCCAATCTTGTAGATGATGACAGTGTAGATAATGATGATGATGATGATGATGATGATGATGACGACGAATCCATCCCAAGTACTCATGGCATCCCTGTGAAAATAACCGATAGTAGGAAGAGGCGGGGTCGTTTGCAGTATTATGTTCATTGGGAGCCGACAAAGGGAAAGGATCATGACCCATCATGGCAACCCGCTAGGAATATAAGTCAGTTCAAAAAGATTATCAAAAAGTTCAATGAGGAGAAGGCAAAAAGGGCAGAGAAGGCAGCTGCAAAGAGGAAAAAGGCAAGGGAGAAGGCAGCTGCAAAGAGGAAAAAGGCAAGGGAAGAATCGGCTGTGAGTACATGAATGACATTTGAATGAAACCATATATTGTTATTCTTACTTTTATGTCATTCTCTAGGCAAAGAAAAAGCGAAAATCAGAAGAAGCATCACTTCCAAATGAAAACAAGACGCAGTCGAATAAGAAGACCAAGACGACCACAAATGAGAGATCTGTAGAATCAGAAGAGGAACAAACAGATGGAAACGGCACGACTACCAAAAAGACAAAGCGAGAAGTAGTAAGTACAGAAGGTTCAAAAGATTATATTTCCTCTATATCTCTCTCATATGAATATATCCAATGTTGTGTTCTAAATGTCTGCCCATGTTTCCCTCACAAAAACAGTCTAAACACACAACCTCCAAGACTAAGGTAAGCCCAAAACCTCAATATTCCATTTGGAATATGTAGAGATTTAAATAATTTGTTCTCACTGAACATTTGGCCTTTCTGTTTTAACACACAACAAGGAACACACAACGAGTACACAAGTAAGTTGCCCCAAAAGTGAATCAATTGCAAAAACAAAAGATCTTCTAATCGATCATTCTCTTGATTTATTTGCGGTAACCCAGGTAACTCACAAAAAAGCCCCGTTTACAGTGAGTGTGACCAAATACTTTTTTTGGATCGTCTTTTTCAATATTTTGCTCAGTCGCCAATCGTCCACTTATACTCATGTAGCATTTCTGGCAGTGCAACTGTTGTCACCAAGTAGCGATGTGCCCAAGTTGCTATCACAAATGCTCTGTGATTGAAAACAAGAATAAAAACAAGGGTGTGGACGAGAAAAGAGAGAGTAGCAGACACAAGAGGGCTCAGCACACGACAAGTTATGCATCTTCAAAGTTTGGAGATGCCTGCAAGCACGAAGATCCAACCACATTCGGTCATAACCAGGACATTTTGTGTTTCAATGTAGGGTGGCGCACCAGAAACGACGGAAGGAACCTGTTCAAGCCACTCTGTGTTGCAGCAGGTAAACAGGAACACAAGGATATTTGCGTTGGAAGTATGCTATGGGGGAAATAGGTAGGGAATACAATATGGGAGCAAGCAAAACCGTGTTGATACATGGAGGGTAAGTACAGGCGAATACATAGTTGGTATTGTAGTATACTTAGGGGTAGATAAGTAACGGTATATGTACGGGGTAGATATATCTAGTTCAGGGGTAGATAGCAATAAAAGTGATACCTAGAGGAGAGTAAATAGTTTCACTACATACATAGATAGATACAGTAGGTCCGCCCAGGTATGGAGCAAGCATGGAACAAAAATGGAACAAAAATGGAACAAGAATGGCTCCGGACCGCCAGGAAACAGGTGAACAAAAATGGAACAAGAATGGAACAAATATGGCGCAAGAATGGAACAAGAATGGAACAAACATGGATTGGGATGGAGTCTGAATTGGAACAAAAATGGAACAAGAATGAAAAAAGCTGGCTAAATAGACTATGGCAGATGTTCCTCACGATTAGAATGTATTGATTCCTACGTGGGAGCAAGATTATATTGGCTGACAATTCGAAGGAACAAGAATGGAACAAAAATGAAAGTGTACCAATCCTACATACAACAGAACTGGAACAAGA
>Ga0213860_10001193_pt1 | contig 10522 bp, 14 predicted proteins | sample PICome_3_FD_160118 | JGI IMG/M metagenome (GOLD analysis project Ga0213860, IMG submission 160118) | Coastal seawater microbial communities near Pivers Island, North Carolina, United States - PICO550 | ecosystem: Environmental > Aquatic > Marine > Coastal | place: USA: North Carolina...
AAATTAGGAGAATTTGTACCTACCCGGAAGCAGTTTTCTTAAAAAAAAAAAAAAAAGAAGTAACGATGGGCCAAAAAACAGACGCACGAATTTTTAGACAAGGGATAGACAAAAAAAATTGAGAATTAAAACATATTGAAAAAAATAACGAAGAGTCTTCTTTGTATTTATACAAAACCTTAGAGATTCAAAAATATGTAACTCGATTTTTCGGACTATACAAAATGAAAATACATAACTGTAAAATATTTTATTCAGACGGTTCTATACAATTATTTGTTTCTTTTTATATCACTATAAAGACAGTTTATCTTATAAATAAAAGCCTGACCAAATACTCAAAAAAACTTTCAACAAGAACTAGACGACGTGACTGTAACAATTTATTATATTTATTAACAGTAGTGGAAAAAAACCCACGATCGTTAAAAAAAATTAATAAAAAACCCCCTTGTTGATCAAAGAAAATGCGAGGGAAACCTTGATTAAAAAAAAAGCGTTGATTTAAGCTACCTACTAGAAAAAAGAAAGTAAGCATAAAAAAAATTCAAAAAATTAACAGTAAAAAGGGTTCATCCTATAATGAATGTAAAACCCCCATAACTATTAATTTAAAAGAATTTCAAGAAATTTTTTTAGAAAGTTTAGTGAGATATACTAAAAACAAAGTTAATATTTCCGTGACATTACAAAGTTTGAACCGCTATAAACAGTTATCCCAAACTGATATTGAAAATTTGAAAACTCTTTTTAGGCAGTTAAGAAAATTTGTCAAGAATTCTTTTTTTAAAGAAGCAATAAACATTTTTTTTATTAGCGCTTTAAAAAGAAAATCAGCAAGGCTACTAGCTGAGTTTATAAGTGATCAATTTAGACTTAACCAACAAAGAACGGATCAGATGACTATTTCTCGAAAAGATAACTATTTTTTAGGGTTTTTGAAGCAAACTATTATGTTATTTGTCAGATACGAACCTTCGTGTCTTGCTGGAGTAAAAATTGCTATTAAAGGTAGGTTTAATAGAGCACCAAGAGCAAGAACTGCTAAAATTCATTTTGGAAAATTCTCTCTTCAATCATTCAGCTCTAAAATCGATTATTATCAATCAACCGCGTATACTGCTAACGGAACTTTTGGAGTAAAAGTTTGATTGTGTGAAAATACTTATTGCAAAACGTATGTGGTTACAGCCTAAAAAAACTAAATATAAAAAGATACAAAAAGGTAAATTATCGAAGCTTAATTTTCGTTCAAATAAATTAAAATTTGGAAGTATCGGTTTGAAAGCAACTAATTCTGGTACTTTATCCTCTCGACAAATTGAAGCTGCGCGACAAGCTATTGTTAGAAAACTAAGTCGAAAAGGAAAATTGTGGATACGAGTATTTCCTACAATTCCTATTACAGCAAAACCTACTGAGGTTAGAATGGGTAAAGGTAAAGGCACAGTATCTCATTGAAGTGTAAAAGTTAATGCTGGAACTGTTCTATTTGAAGTATGTGGTATAGTCAAAAACGTTGCAATCATGGCTTTTAAAACTGGAGGTGCCAAATTACCTGTTAAAACAACAATTTCGTTTTAACAAGATTTTAGAACTGTAAACTACAAAGACGTTAAACATTTTAAATAGTTTTTTATAGAATTTGATGGGATCTTTAAAACATGTCTAAATTGAGCAGGGCATGCTACTTTAAAGCCACCGAAATGTACATTTGCGTATATATATATATATATTTAACAATTTACATGTTATTACAAGCAGCTAAATTTGTAGGAGCTGGGTTAGCAACTATTGGGCTAGCAGGAGCTGGAGTAGGTATTGGTACCGTATTCGGTGCGTTAGTGATTGGAGTTTCACGAAATCCTTCTTTAAAAGATGAATTATTTAAACTTGCTATTTTAGGTTTCGCACTAACAGAGGCTATCGCACTTTTCTCATTAATGATGGCATTTTTAATTCTTTTTGCACTATAATGTTTTGCAAAAAAAATTTTAAAAGGGTACGTAGCTCAGTTGGCAGAGCATTGGACTTTTAATCCACAGGTCTTGGGTTCAAATCCCAATGTACCCAGATTTTTTAGAATAAACGGTTTTTATTAATCAAAAGCTTATTAATTTAATCAAATTAGATGACGAGTTAAAAAATGCTTTTGTCGAAATTAGAAAGAATCTAGAATACTTTACCATAACTTAACTAAACCATAAATGATAATTTTAAACATAAATTACATCTTAAATATTGTTATAGCGTTATTTTTAATTGGGGTATTAGGTCTTGTTTTGAACAGAAAAAATATATTAATAACATTAATGTCTATTGAACTGATGTTGTTAGCAATAAACTTGAATTTTGTTATTTTTTCCGTGTATTTAGACGATATTGCGGGTTATGTGTTTGTTTTGTTTATCCTAACTATTGCTGCAGCGGAGTCTGCAATCGGATTAGCTATATTGACTATCTATTATAGATTGAAAAATACTATTAGAATAGATAAAATTAAAAACATCAAAGGCTAACATACCTTTAACGGAAACGACAGGATTTGAACCAGCAATCTTCGACGTAACAAGTCGACGCTTTAACCATTTGAAGCTACGTTTCCTTAAATAAAACCCCTCAACTTGCTTTGAGGTTTTGAAATACTTTCATATAAATAATATCAAATTTAATTATGATTTAGAATTTAAAAATAATTTAAGTAACAATTTTTGAAAACAGAATACACCGCTTATTGAGTATTGTGAAACGCTGGGAATTAATATACCACATTATTGCTATCATAAAAATTTATCTATTTCAGGAAATTGCCGTATGTGCCTTGTAGAATTAAAAAACTCACCAAAACCTATCGTGTCTTGCGCAATGAACGCCAAATCTTGTTTGGCAAATGGAGATGTTTACACAAATAGCCCGTTGGTGAAAAAAGCCCGTGAGAATGTTTTAGAATTTTTATTGTTAAACCACCCTTTAGATTGCCCAATATGTGATCAAGGTGGTGAGTGCGATTTACAAGATCAATCTCTTTTTTTTGGTTTAACCAAAAAAAGATTTTATAGTTTTAAACGTGTTGTTTTAAATAAAAACATTGGGCCTATTGTAAAAACAGTAATGACAAGATGTATCCATTGTACAAGATGTGTACGTTTTGCCACTGAAATTGCGGGAGTGGAAGATATAGGAATGTTTGGCAGGGGTTTACATAGTGAAATTGGTACTTATGTTGAAAAACTTTTTCAGTCTGAACTATCGGGTAATGTTATCGATTTATGTCCTGTAGGGGCGTTAACATCAAAACCTTATCCTTTTGTGCATAGAAGTTGAGAGCTAAAAAGCATTACTTCTAGTGATTTTTCGGACGGATTTGGTGCTCCTACCCAACTATTTCTCAAAAATAATCGTATAATAAGAGTTTTACCAAGTTATGACAAAATAACGTACAAAACCAACTGAATTTCCGATAAAACTAGATTTTCGTTTGATGGAATGTTCTCTCCTGAAAGAATAATTCACAGTTTTTTAAAGAATAATAACAAAAAATCGCTGATTAGTCTTTCGTGACAAAGAATGTTTAAAGAATTTTTTTGTATACTTTATTTTCAAAACCATTTATTGAAGCATTTTTACCAATCACATTCGATAATAATGTGTTTAAGTAAAAATACAGACTTAAAAGTTTTAAATTTATTAAACATTTTAACTCGTAAATATTCATTTTTTAAACTTAGACAAACTGAATCACAACACATAAACGTTGATATAGAACAAAATTATTTATTAAATTTACATAATAAAATTTTAATGTCAGATATTTGTTTATTGGTTGGTTTAAACCCGCGCTATGAAGGGTCCAACCTAAATTTGAGACTTCGATCAAGGTTTTTAAAAGGAAATTTTAAAGTAATTCAGATAGGTTCTTTAATTAATTTAACATTTTCTACCATCAATATTTCCAGTAACACAAAAACTTTAAAGTCTTTAGTTGAAGGAAATAATTTATTTTGCCAAGAGTTTGTTAACTCTTCAAATCCTATTTTAATATCCAATGCAGAAATATTTAAACGAAAAGATTCTTTTGGGTTAGCAAATATGCTAAACTTTTTAACTAAATCTATTAATTTATTTTCGCAATATAGTATTCAGAATCAATTAAATATTTTACATCCCTCATTAAACGATGTTGGGTTTATGAATTTTAATAACCTGAAAGCTATAGAAAATAAAGATTTTAAAAATGCTACCGGAATTTACTTTATAAATACCTCTTTTGCAACTTCTAATATTAAAAAACTATTAAATTTGAAATTACTTAATTTTTTTCAATATTATACATGTAAAAATAAAATGTTGATAACTCAAAATAGTAACTTAGATACAAAACTGATTACACATCTAAAAAAAGGGTTTAATTTTAATAATCATTTACACTTACCGAATACTGTATTTTTTGAGACATCAGGAACTTATATGACTACGGAAGGAAATATTAACAAAGTTACTAAAATAATCAAGCCTTTAGGGCAAACAAAAGACGATTGACAAATAATACGAAAAATGTTTTCATATTCTAAAAAAATGTTATTTATTAATCACTTTTTAACAAATGACAAATTAGGCTTTAACTCAAATGCTTTTCATCATTTTACAAATTATATAGGATTTCAATATTATGCTGTATCTAATTTAAAGAATTCAGCTTTTATGTTTCTAAAAAGAAGTATTGAGCATTCTCCTAATAAGTCTAAATTTAAACTTAGACAAAAAAAACTTTTTAATTCTCAGTTTAGATTTTGATTAAATGATTTTTATGTGGACGGTGAAAATTTCAATAGCAAATACTCTTCTACAATGATTCAATGCTCAAAGCTTTCCCGATTAAACAATACAAACTTTAATTTTTAAGCCCTTACAGTCTTTTACTAGTGGGTCTCTTGCTGCGTTTGTGTAGTTGGAAATTAAAAAATTTAATATCTTCAACGGGATTTGAACCCGCGTTATCGCCGTGAAAGGGCGATGTCCTAACCACTAGACGATGAAGACCTTTTTTATACAGGGTCCAAATATATCTAATACTCTAAAATTTTTTTAGCGCCCAAAATGTGAATCTCTAATAATAAAATCAAAGTTTCTTTGCATTTGTATTCTACTTTTTAAGCTTAAATGCCTAAAACGCACTTAAATGAACTCAAGTTCTCACATTATTTATATAAATATTTTTCTTACCATTATCGAAATGTTGATAATATGTGTATGCAGCATTCAATTAAAACAAACATAAGATTAGGTATTGATCTATCAAATAGTTTACTTCTTATTAAAAAAAGCTGCTTATTGGAATAAAAGGATTTGAACCTTTGAATATTCGTACCAAAAACGAAGGCCTTACCAATTTGGCTATATTCCAGTACTATTTTAACAACAAGTAAATTTAAAGAAAGGATGGGATTCGAACCCACGGTATAATAATAAATATACAAAGATTTAGCAGACCTTCACTTTAAACCGCTCAGTCACCTTTCTTATAAATATTAAGGTTTAGGATAAAGTACTTAATATACTGACATTTTAAAAACTAATGTATATCTAATGCTCCAATGCAATAAATATAAATATAACCAATACTCAACTCAAACATAAAATCAATCATCGACCAAAACCCTACAAGGTCCAATTGAGCTAAAACATTAGTTCAAGGGATTAAAAACATAGTTTCAATGTCAAAAACTATAAATAAAATAGCTATCAAGTAAAATTTAACGTCGAAAGTATGGCGCGCATCTTCGTAAGGTTCAAAGCCACACTCGTACGTCGATAACTTTTCAGTTTCTGGTTTTTGAACTGCCAATAAATAAGAAAACAGCACAATAACAACAGATAATATGGTAGCAACAAATAAAAATGTTAAAATAACAATATATTCATTGTAAAATAATGAATTATTAAAATGAAAATAATTTTTTGAAAAATAAATAGATAAAATCATTTGTAGTTTGATTTGTTATCAAGAAGATTTTTTTAGTCCAGGAATACTAGCAGCTCTTGCCAATAATAAAAACTTTAATCTTGAAAATTTTTTAAAAATTCGGTTAAACTTAGCTTTACGATTAGTCAAAACACATCTATTAACAAACCTTGTTTTATTTTGACTTGTCGAAAAATTAGACAATTTAGAAACTGCGTTTCATTTCACAATTAAAGAAAAATTTTCATTTTTAACGATACTTTTTAAAATAATACTACTCACTTCTTGTTGATTGAAACGCTTTCTGATTTTTTTATCTTTTTGAGTGTGTTTTTTCATATCGTTTATCAAGGAGATAAAAATCTAAATGTTCTATATTCTTGACATAGCTCAATAGACTCGTTGATTACTCTTTTTTCTGTTTCATTGTACTTCATTTCAACAAAACCGCTTAATGGAAAATCTTTTCGAAGTGGATGCCCTTCAAAACCATAATCAGTTAAAATCCGTTTTAAATTTGAGTGGTTTTTAAAGAAAACACCATACATATCCCAGATTTCACATTCATACCAACCTGCTGTAAAATACAATTGATTACAAGAATCTACGCCAAATAACTCGTGAGAAAATGTTTTAATTCGAAGACGAATATTAAAACGAATGCTTAACAAGTCATAAACCAAACTAAATCTATACTTATTCGCAGGATAATCTACACCTGTAATGCATGTTAAAAGGTTAAACTGATAAGGTATATGATATTTAAAAAGTACTAAAATATCATATAATAATTTTGATTTTACTATTATGACGAGTTCTTGGTCATATACTTGAATTTTTTCTAACGGGCACATTCTGGATAAATTTCGAATATTTTTTACAATCAATTGTGAGTTCATTTATTATATTATTAATACTTTAATTACGGTATTTTCTGTAAAAGAAGTTGGAATTTTCTGAAATAAGTTTTTTTTTACCTAATACACTAGAAAATAAACTTTTTTTCGAAAAATTATATCTTGTGTGGGTTTTCAAATAAGCTGCATGGTCAAAAAAAACACAACCGTTCGGCAGAATTTGTAAAATTTTAAAAGATTTTAATTTAAAACGCATTTAACTTACCGGTCAACTTCACCAAACACAATATCTTGAGTACCTATAATTGTAACAACATCAGCAATTAAGTGTTCTTTGGACATAAAATCTAAAGCTTGTAAATGGTTAAAACCTGGAGCTTTGATTTTACATCGATAAGGCCTATTAGTATTGTCAGAAATCAGATAAACTCCAAACTCCCCTTTGGGAGCTTCTGTTCCGATGTAAGTTTCATTAGCAGGAACACTCACTCCTTGAGTGTACATTTTAAAATGGTGGATTAATGCTTCCATAGATTGCTTCATATCTACTCTAGTTGGTGGTGAAATTTTAAAGTCATTTGTTTTAATATAACCTGTTGGCATTAAATTCAAGCATTGTTCGATTATTTTTAATGATTCTTTCATTTCAAAAACCCGAATCAAATACCTGTCATAACAATCACCATTAGTCCCGACAGAAATATCAAATTTAAGTTTGTTATAAACTTCGTAAGGCTGGCTTTTTCTTAAATCTCAGTAAACCCCAGAGCCACGCAACATAACTCCACTAAAGCCTCATTGGCAAGCGTCGCCTGCATTTACAACTCCAATATCTACAAGCCGTTGCTTCCAAATTCTATTTTCTGTCAGCATATCTTCCATTTCTGTTAACCTTAATGAAAATTGCTCAATAAACATATAAATATCATTTAATAAGCCTTTCGGAATATCAACTTGTAATCCCCCAGGTCTAAAATAGGCTGCATGCATTCGCGCACCTGAAACTCGTTCATAAAATTCCATAAGCTTTTCCCGCTCTTCAAAAGCCCATAGAAACGGGGTCATCGCACCAACATCCATAGCATGACAACCCACAGCCAATAGATGATTTAAAATTCTAGTAATCTCAGCAAAAAGCACTCTAATGTACTGAGCACGTTTTGGAACTTTACAATTAAAAAGTTTTTCAATTGCTAAGCAGTAACTATGCTCTTGTGCCATCATTGAAACGTAGTCCAAACGGTCAAAATAAGGCAGTGCTTGAACATAATTTTTATATTCAATTAATTTTTCGGTACCTCTGTGTAATAGGCCTATATGAGGATCTGCTCGATTTACTATTTCACCATTAAGCTCTAATACTAACCTTAGTACACCGTGAGCTGCGGGATGTTGAGGTCCAAAATTAATAGTAAAATTTTTTATTTTTCTTAATAAAATTTTTTTTTTTAACGTCATTAGGTAATAATAGATTTGAACTATTAACTTTTCGTTGTAAACGAAACACTCTGCAATTTGAGTTAATTACCTACAATAAGTAACATTATTCATGTTTTAAAACAGTTTTTATTTTGAAGAATGATCATCTTTAAGATTTAATCTTTCTAATTTTTTTTAAAAATACTCTTTAATTAAATTACTTGGTCTGTTTTTAGTTATATCAGCTATTTTTGATAATCTTAATAAAAAAATTGTTTCGGCTATATTTTTTTACGTAAACCTCAACAACAAAAACATATTACTGTAAAATTAAATCTTTAAGAATGATTAATTTAAATGAGAAATGTTTTAGGACATTTCTGATTTCAAACGCCGACCTCCAAAAATCCATTTTAAAACTTAAATTTTTTTGTAAAGCAGCCAAATTTTACGAAGTAGTCAATTTTTTAGTATATATTAAAAAAACTTTCAATTGCTTAAGTTCCGTGTTGGTAAATTTTTGTAACTTTTTTCAATGAGTTTATTTAAGTTTGTCGGCAGAAAATTTGATTATGTTTTCGAATCTATTTATTTTTGGAGCAAAAACGCAGTTTCATTTTTGAACAGAATATAGTCAGAAAAAGAAATTTTTGTTTGAATCGTTTAAAACTTAGTTACTATTTTCAAAATCGACTTCTAATACAGTACCTACACGTTTTGGACTATTTTTATTATAATTGTCAATGTGTTCTTTAGGGCATTCTGTGCCTAATTGACTAATTTCAAAATTCATATGTTTAAATTGTTTATTACTAAACCCGTATCTTTTCCAGGACACTCATATTGCTCCATTTTAAAGTTGACAACTTTACCAATATTGTGCAGGCTTAGTACATGTTTTATAGCTTGTTCAAAAAGTTTAACTGTTGATGAATCCCGATATTCAAAAATATTTACAAGTTTAAAACGTGGGTAGAGGTTTGAAATTATCGTAAAATAAAAACTGAATAACATAATCAGTATATAATAGATGACCAATAGATGCAGTTTCGGTAAAAAAATGTTAACTTATTCTTATACTCTATAAAATAATAATTAAGCAACAAATAAAACAACCATTGTTAACAAAAATAGTAAATGTTTATTGAAAATCAAAATACCCTCCATAGTAATACTTGCGGGGTCAGATAAATAAGTTTGCCAAAAAGCCGGGCTGTCACAATGTATTATAAAAGCCATTTTTTTATTGATATAAAACACATCGAAATAGTAATACGATATGCACTGATTTTTAAAGCATACTCCTTAGAAATTTCATTTTTTGAGTAATCAAATTGCAAAATTTTCTATTAGTGCTTGTCACGCACTTGGAATGAAAAAAAAACTAGTTTCTTTTAAATGGTTTACTTTCGAACCGAAAAAAACAACAACTGCACCAAAAAATAACAAAACTAAAAAGTTTACTAATACTAAATTAGTAATCGAAAAATCAAAACGATTTGATAGAAAAAGATCAAATAACTTATATTCTTAGCTTTGGCAAAACTCTAATGGCTCAAAAATATCTTTGGTAATAAAAAGACTTCGTTAATTTCGTAAGCTTAAATAGACTTGAACTACTGACCTTACGCTTATCAGGCGTATGCTCTAACCAACTGAGCTATAAGCTTTTTTAGCCTTTGTTTGACAACTCGAAACAGTAATAATTAACAAATGCTAATAAAATATCAATTCTGTCAGAGGTAAGACTCGAACTTACAACCTCTAGAACATGAGCCTAGCGAGCTGACCAATTGCTCTTCTCTGACAATATTCATTAATTAAATATTTTTGGTAAAACAATCTTTCTTTGGCAACCCCTAATAAAACGAGCTTACTTACAATTTGTTTCTTTTAATAAGCTTTATTATTAATTAGTTAGTTTAAAAACCTATCTTTGTTAATGTGAGCAATTGCTGATTGCAATTAAACATCATACGATTTTTTGTCAATGCTTTGCGAAAAACGATCGTTGAAAAGTTTGTAAATAATGCATAAAAATAAAATATAAGTTAATTATTATAAAGTTTAAAAATCTACTAACTAATGAAAGAGGGATTTGAACCCCCGACATTTGGATTATGATTCCAACGTTCTAACCAACTGAACTATTTCATTTATAATACTGTGTATTATAAATTTTTCTATAATCAAAATTGAAATAATAATAACATCTGCTAGATTCTAATAAAAATAGTTTGTTTAATCATCTTTTATTAGTTAATTGTTGCCCATTATTTTTCAC
>Ga0213860_10001197_pt1 | contig 10509 bp, 4 predicted proteins | sample PICome_3_FD_160118 | JGI IMG/M metagenome (GOLD analysis project Ga0213860, IMG submission 160118) | Coastal seawater microbial communities near Pivers Island, North Carolina, United States - PICO550 | ecosystem: Environmental > Aquatic > Marine > Coastal | place: USA: North Carolina | collected...
AGATTCTGCTTTATTTACACGCATAACACCCAAGACGACTGGCATTTGTGCCATGTCACCGTCCATAAAGAAACCCAAGACAATCGCACCAGGTTGCAGTTGACCAGAACTTTCACCCTGACCATCGTTGCCAGGTTGAGAGGTGTGCTGCAATACTGTTGCCCAGGGCAAACTGTTAGTTGGTAAGTCAGCAAGAGTTCCTCCGCCGAAGTTGGTGTAGTATCCAAGACAACGAACTTTTACACGACCCAATTCCATGGGATCTTCGTTGTCTTCTACTTCTCCAACCCACCAGAAAAATCCGTCTTTACCAATAAAATTGGTATCAGGTTCATTTAGGATACCATCGACGATTGACATCTATTCCGAGACTTTTCTAGTATTTATGACATATGACTTAAATGAGTCTGCCATGTCTCTATAACCAAGACCAACGTATATCTGTCCTGAGACAACTGCAACTGTAGCAGCGCCCCAGAACCAATAATACCATTGAGTTTTTACTTGATGTAGTTGTTTTCTCTTAGCCATTCTTCAGTCATAGGTGTAGGATCATAATCGGTCCACATAGTACCACGAGCACAAGATTCAAGTGCCTTCTGAGTCATACCTTCAGTCTTGCCTGCCCAGGTTGCTTCTGCTTCCCATGGTTGTGCATGTGCAGGATAGGTGCGCTTTACCATTTCCTTCCAAATGCCAGGAACATCTTCTTCATTCTTAATGATAGCAATCATGTTGTTCTTAATGGTGCCTGCCATACAATCTTGTGCAGCGTGCCAACCTTCATGCCTGACTACACTCATCAATACATATGGGCGATACATGTATCTTTTATTGAGATAGAAGTGATTACTCACTGTATGATACACGCCACGATGTCCTACAGGAAAATACTTTTCATCGGCAAGATGAACATGAACACCAATCTTCTTGAATGCAATCATAATCTGATCAAATTCATCCTTAACAGGATCCCAATTTGCATCAGGATATGCATTCATAAGATCCAAAGATGAATTGATTCTTTCTACATCATCAGTGCATTCTTTCAAAAGCATACAACCCATGGCATCCATAGTGAAGTATCCCTTAGTTGGTTCTGCATTTACTGCAACACCATGTGCCAAACCAAACATCAATCCAGAAAGGATTGCATTACGCAGTTTCATCAGAGTCTCCTTCGAGGTAATCAAAAATCATGTTGTGCAGTTCCCAATATCGTAAGTACCAATCAGGTATTAAACCATAATGAGGAAGTGTATGATAATCAGAATAGTTATCATATAAGAGATCGATGATCTCTTCTTTAGTCGGTTTTGTCATAATAAAAATCGACAGTGGGCGAAGAGGGGATCGAACCCCCGACCGACTCGGTGTAAACGAGTAGCTCTACCGCTGAGCTATTCGCCCATTCTCTTAAATTTATACGGGTTTTTAGAACCCCAAATCATATTACCATCAGAATCATATCCTTGATCACAAGTATGAATTTTGCTGCCAAACAATTTCATTTCAGAGTGAACACGGTTTCCATCAGAACTAATACAACTATCACCAACAACAGAACCTATCCATTGCTCGCCGTTGTATACAAACATCATATCACAATTTTCTGATCTAGTCCAGTCAGTATGGTAGTTCTCAACAATTACTTTAGTATCTGATACTTGATTAATCTTGTGATATCTTTCCCTATATGGAGAGTTAGGGGTCTTTCTATAAAAGTTTTTAGAACGCAATCCACCAGGAATCCGATCCCATACAAGTTCTACGGAAGAGAATAATAGAGGATCGGATTGTGCTTGTGATACGTTAGTCCAATGTCCAAGCAAGTAAGACTCAAAGCTCATTTTCTGAACCACTCACATGGTTATTATAAAGGGATATCAATTAAATGTCAATCGTCATAGATCAGACATTCTGGTTCAGAGGGATTTTGATCACAGAACAATTCAAGATAACTTGGATCGTGATGATCACCTGCGGCGATTTCTTTTTTGTGATGCTGGACGTACTCCTCTAGATCATGCAGTTCGCCTTCAATGTGACGACGCATTTGAGGATTTGTATTGGGATTGTCGAGGATTTCCTTATCCTTCTCGATGTGTTGTTCGATGCTGTCCATAGGTTTGTATACTAATGATACGTTATTATTTATTTGAGAATAGAGTCTTTCATTAACTCAACCTCAGTTGTCATTTTACCCGTCGTGGCTTGATGTGTCAACCGAACTATCATGTAACGACCACTATATCGTCTGTCAACCTGCATATTTTCACTAGACTTAAACGTTGCTGGAAGTGATAACTCGATTCCAGATCCAACATATAGATCTAAGTTACCAGGCATATGTGCAAGGCATTTGATATTTTTTAGTGCTTCATAGCGCAGGTATTGATATGCTTGCAATTCTACTAATTCTCTGTAGTTTGATTGAGGATTATCTTTATACTTTTGATCAAATCCTTGTGATGGGAGCATACAATATCGAACTCTTTTTGGTGTATAATATTCTTTTTGAACATTTTTATCCATCTGAGTAATTGGATTAACTGTAACGTCACCATCTAAGTGAGACATCTTATCCCAAATATCTCCGAGATTATATTGATATGCACCTTTGAGCATATCAGTACTGAGTCCCATAGCGGATCCAGAAATATCAACAGGATCAAATCCAACGCTATATCCTGCTAAATTGCCGTTTCTTAAAGCACGAACTTTATTTGCCTCTTCAGGAAAACTAATACCATTCAATGATAAGTGATCAAGATCTTCAGAAATATTTTTTGGTGCTAATGAATATCGATATAATTTTCGTTTGTCTAATCTTTCAACAGTTTGCTCCTCATATTGATTATTGATACCATCAATGATATTATCAATAGACTTGAAATTATATCCTAAAGCGTTTTCATAAAACATGAATCCATTTTGAAGTTGATTGCCTTTTGCAGACTTACGAATACTTCTTTCAGCAATCCAATAAATTGTATCTAATGGTCTCCAGTTAGGAATAATGAATGAGTGCTGAGAAACAGTTTCTTCAGCAAAAACATTTTTAGTAGTTTTTAAATATTTTTTCATCAAAGCCGAGACGATATCCTCAGACTTTGTTTTACCTTCAAAAATCAATTCTGATGAACCAAAGACATTCACAGTTTCATTCTTTAGATAATCAGTTGATAATCCATTGACCATAAACGTTTGTGAACCAACATCCTGTGTTCTACTGGCAATACCCGTACTTCTAAAGAAATATGTTCTATCAATCAAAGATGTGAATACCTCTAGTTTTAATGTCTCACTACCAGTAAATATTGCTTGGATACCAGCAGCATCAGAAAATACAAACTCTGCTTCCATTGAGGCAGAAGTAATATCTTCAACAATTGACCATCCAGAACAAAACTGAGTCAATTGGAAAGCAGCATCATCGTTGGCAAGACGTTCGCCATCACGATAGACACTCAGTTTCCATTCACATTCTCCTGGGGACTGTCTTTGAATTGTCATGCGAATAAACCTCCACCTTTATTCATACCAGAACTGAGAATTTGGGACATAGCACTACCAACCGATTGTGCAATTCGATTACCAGAACCACCAACAGCACCACCATGTGATCCTTGACCTGCACCGATGTTAGCGATGGCAGATTGTGCAGCAGCAACAGATGCTCTTACTTGTGCATTTGCTTGTTCTACTGCTGCCATGGTCTGCTGAACAGTTTGCTGAGAACGTCGATTCATTTCCGCTCTAGCAATAGCCCTTTCTCTGGTAACCTTCATAATTTCATATTTATTTCTCCTGTTTTCCTCATCTGGTTTCTTAGCTAAAGGAGCACCACTATTCCTATTTGTGCCCATTGAACCAAATAATTCCATCAAAGGACTTCCCGTCATCAGTCTAGATACACTCGATTCTTGCATTCCGTGTTCGGAAACACCGCCACCATTTTTGCGCCCGCCTGCTAAACTAGTCAATACAGGAAGCATACCACGACTCTTTCCAGCAGGGCTATATCCACCACCTTTATTACCAGAAGATGGCATTCTAAACTTAGGTGCAGATGATCCACCACCAAAATTAGCTGATGCTGCCGCTGCTCCGCCCCCACCTAAGAATGGATTTCTCATTGTAGTAGGATCTGGACCACCATCTTCATTACCACCAAGTCCAGAGAAGTTTTTGATCAAGTTCATAAATTTAGTACTACCAAATCCACCCAGAGTTCCACCCGTCAATCCGCCAAGACCTTGACTTTCTATGTCTCTCTTTGCTGCTTGATATTGTGTTTGACTCATTCCACCTTGACCAGCATCACTCGATCCGCCACCTTCACCTGTAGCAGCTTCCTGCCCTAAAGGATTAGCAACTTTCGCTTTTGCAACAGCAACGTGCAGGTGAGGAATACCATAGTTTCCAGGTGACTTTCTCTTCTTACCATATTGCCAAGCACCCCAATCGTTATACATGATGGATTGAAGTTTCAAATTCTGTCTTGCAGAATATAATGACTCAGCAAAACTCTGCATTGCAGACTTCTGCTTGTCTTTGTCACCCTGATAACTTGCAATATCAATCGCAAGTCCCATCTGGTGAACAGGATTACCAGATACTGGTTCTCTACCACCAGGGGAGAAACCTTTACTGTTAGGTCCTTCTTCACTCCAATTATTTCTTCTGAAGAATCGGTTGTTGAATACGGTTAAACCTCGTGTCAGTGCATCTTGACCAATTTCCTTTGCCTTGTTTGGTCCAGCACCATCGAGTGCGATCTGTCCGTCTTCTCCAGTAGCGCCCTCCATTCCATACTGATCCGTTCCTTGAGCAGCTCCAGCAAGTCCACCGAGCATTTTTTGCTGCCCGCTGGTTAGCAGACTCATAGGACTTGCTTGTCCCATAGCAACTGCTAACAGATGGGGGAGTTTTCCACCCATAAGATTTTGCTTACCAAACAGGTGGAGACCTCTTGCTACCAGTTCAGGTAATTTCTCGCCAAAAGTCTTACCATCTTGCTTGAATAGTAAATCACCGATATTAGTTGCACCATTTATAAAATCTTGTGCATCTCTACCAAAGATTTTCTTACCCTTAAGGAAATTAAATGCAACGCCTGCACCACCACGAATTACATCGTACCAACTTGCAGAACCATCTTCATTACTTCCGCCACCACCAAGGATGGTCTGAAAGAGATTACCGATAGCATTACCAGTGCCCTTAGCACCAAATAATCCACCGATCATTGATCCAAGTGCGCCACCTTGCTTGGAAAGACCTTTAATTATACCACCAAGACCACCCTTGACTCCACCACCTTGATTATAATCAAATCCAAATAACTTATTACCAGTAACCATTGCGGCATACTGAGTGCCATTGGCAAGAGGACCCATTCCAGAGGTTTCATCACCACTTCTATATCTCTTTTCACCACCGCCAAATATATTGCCAAAATTAAACTTAGGTGCAGATGATCCACCACCAAAGGTGAAATCCTTTTCAAATTCTCTAGATACCCCAAAGAGATTACCTAATCCCGAGTGCTGCTGAGCGTATGAATAATCTTGACCCATCAAGAATGGATTCGATTTACCAAATCCACCAAATCTCAGATCAGGAGCGTAACTACTAGATGATGACTGCTGTTGCCCACCGCCACCAAAAAGATTACCAATACCACTTACAATATTACCAAAGAATCCGCCGCCGCCTCCTCCGCTGCTGCTACTGGACTTCTTTCCACCGCCAAAGAGTCCACCGATTGCCTTACCAATACTACCAAGGAACATCCCATCTTTACCTGCTCCCTGAGTAGTAGAGTATCCACCAGGATTAAATGCAGTTGATGATGGCAATCTATCAGGCAGTTTAAACCCTGCCATATGCGCCAACTCCATATTGGCACGAGTCATTCCCGAAGAGTTGAACGGGATGACCATGCTGTTACCAACAGAGTCTTTACTGATGTACTCTAGACCGTGACCAATAAAATCGGGACGATGACCCGACATCGATGCTAGATATCCAGACTCAGGACCATTGATCCATCCACCACTGGACATCTCTTTGAGATTAAATCCACCCTTTAGTGCTTCATTAATTCTCTGAGAAGTTAGTCCAGGATTTTTAATAGTGTCTGGTGTTTCAAACGGGATGACAAATGCATCACCACCAGGTTTCTGTGCTACAAACTCTCTACCATGACCAATAAAATCAACACCCTTACCATCTAAGGTTACGGGATATCCTCCCATAGGTCCATCGATGTATCCACCTTCAGATCTTCCTCTTCTTCCTCTAATCCCACCTAACGCACCCCTAATAGCACCTAGAGGACCAGTCCTGACTGGTTTGGTGTTTGGTTTAACCTTAACTGGTTTTTTACCACCACCAGTTGTAGCGACGGGTTTGCCTCTAGCTGTTTGCTGCTTTAACCTATTATGTCTATCAGTTAGATTTTTATTGAAGTTTGTGAAGACGTTCCTAAAGGCATTAATTGTTTGTCTAGGATTCTTAAGGAATGAAAGTCCTATAAATGCCGCACCAATAATACCGAATGCCTTGAGGAATCCAGTTAATCTCTCCCAAGGTGTTGCATCATCTCTTAGAAGATCATATAAACCATCAACAAGATTAACGATAGATGATGAGACTAACCAAGTAAAGAAATCTAGGATCTTTTTAAGACCCTCCAGGAAACTAATAATCTTTTGTTGATTATTTTCATCCGCTAACCATTCTAAAATTGGTCGTAATACGAGGTACTTGATGAGTCCACCAAGAAAACCCATCAGACCACCGAAGAAGTCTGGGGCGACTCTACCCAATACTCCAGATGAGAATGCAAAAGATCCTTTTACCTTTTCGTTCTTTGTATATCTTGCTTCAAAAGAATCTTTAATCCTTTCCTTTTCTAATGCTTTAAGACGTTTTACCTGTAATCGTCTAATATTATCAAGAGTCTTTGATATGCCATTAAGACTCAGACCAATTTGATTTATGCCTTGTAACTGAGATGCAAATAATTTTGCTGATTTTTTCTGTTCTTTTTTTACAGCACCAGTCATCCCCCTCCCGAAGGAGATGTTTGAAATTCCTGTAGTAGGAATTACTTTATAGATATTAACCGTCTTTGTCTCCATTAATTACTACTTCGCTGGTGCGGGTTGTTGTTGAGGTCTAGCAGGTTGTCTAACAACACGTACACTATTTATCGGGACTGGGCGATCGATAGGAACGAGTTTTAGCAGAATCATAGGAATAGGAATGAATTCCAGTTGTGTTTGCATTGCATATTCACTTGATATACCACCCTTTGGATCAAATGCACTAACACCACTAGGATTATTAAAGATACCAAATGCTCTAGGATCAACGCCAAGTTCACCAGCCTGTTGCATCAGTCCAGTTTGCTGAGTCATTCCAGCAATACCCAATATTCCATCCATTAGACCACCCATACCAAGTGAACCCGCTAACGTTCTAGCAACACCAATAGGTCCAGGCATTCCTGGGAATTCTTCCAATCCGAACAAATTAGATAGTCCAGGGATGTTTGCAACACCTGGGATACTCTTGATAATAGAACCCACAACAGGATTATTCTTAATAAAGTCTCCAATACCACCGAAGAATTTCTGAACACCCTCAGGTAATAAACCACCAATACCACCGATTGCTCCACCAATACCTCCCTTGAGGAATCCATTGACAACACCACCGAAACCTTCGCCTAATGTGTCCGTAACTCCTTGGAAGAAATTACCCATAGTCTCTGGGAAAAATCCAGTTAAAGCACTAACAGTGCCAGTGATGGCACCCATGATGTCACCCTGAGCAAGAGCTGTAACTGCCTTAATACCAGCGATGACAGGTGCTATTGGTGGGAATACAGCACCAACAACAGTTGTAAGTAAACTACCAACTGGAGAATTCAGGAAGTTACCAACACCACTTACAACACTACTAACTGCCTTACCAATACCACTAAATACCTTCTTAATACCCTTGAAAATACCACCAAGGAAGAATGGTTTCAGGTTGTTAGGTACTTTACCACCAGCAGAGAAACCAAATGCCTTACTGAAATCAAGACTACCTGTCTTAAATGTTCCGATTGGGTTATAACCCGTATCTTTTGAAAGATCACCAAAACCAGGGATCTTGTCTTGCCAACCCGTAGAGTTGGTCCACATGTCTGCCTTTCGACCATCTGGACCATATGGATTAAGACCTCTATTATTTCCGAAAAGATCTCTTAGATCAAATCCACTTACACCACCATAAGTGTCAGGATTAAGAGGTCCTGGTTTAGATGGATCACCATATATTTCTTTAGCAGCGTCTTCTATAGAATAACGTCTGCCTGTATTATCTGTTAACTCTCCGCTTTGGTCACCGTAATCTAAAGGATTAATGTCACTCTTAGGACCAGCATATCCATCTTCACCAGGTTCGGGTATAGTATCTCTTACAGGAACACTAGTAGAACTACCCGTTCCAAGACTATTACTTAACTGATCAAATGCACTCTGAAGTGCATTACCATCGCCAGATTTATATGCATCTATCGCTGCTTGTAATCCGCCTTCCTTCAGACCACCAACACTACCTAAATCATAGGCAGTATATTTCTTACCTAATATACCCTCCGCAATGCTCTTCGCCTGCTCAAACGGTAGAGCGGTGTCTGATGGGTCTGATTGATAGGGGAGAATCGCGTAGCCGCGACCATCCTGTGGCGTAGTTGTTTGACTTTTGGTAGGACTGTCTTCGCTTCCTCCTTCAGGATCTGGTTGCCAAGTTGTTCCATCCCAGATAACAGGTTTACCTTCAAGAGTTGCTTTCTGACCTACAGGTGTAAATTTACCAGTTGCTGGATTTATCCCAGGTGCCTCATATTGCTGTGATTCTGCAATGAAGGATGTCTTAGGTTGTACTGCTGGTGTTGTTACTGTTGTCACTGAAGACGGTGATACTGAACCACCTCCACGCATCTGCTGGAGCATCGCTCGTATTTTCTGTGTATGTGCTGCAGGAGCATAGTTGCTACCTTTACCAGAATACAAACTCTCACCCTTTTTAATATCTCTTTCAGGCCACCTTGTACTATAAGATCTTGCCTTCATATCATAGGGAACACCAATAGACGCATACTCTGCAGCGAGTTCTAATTGTGCAGTATCAATATCAATACTCGTATCACCTTTTAAGAAACGACCAACCTTTGGTCTCTTTTGAGTAATCGAATAAGGACCAAACATATTCTGAATATTCGCATCAAACTTTGCCTTTGATGTGTCTATCCCTTGAGATCTCAGATAATTCGTAAAACCTGTCATGGTCTTAGGAATGATTTGATATTTACCAACAGCAAATAGTCGAGCACCTCTTGGATGTTGATTAGCTACCACTTCATCGACTGTCATGTCAGTAAGGTTTCTGCCAAGAACAGATTTGGCTCCTCCAGGTGTATCACCTGCGTTACCTCTATTGACAGAGTTAAGTCCACCCTCTCCTGAAGAAACAAGATCCAACAGAGCACCCATATTGGCGTTGCCGCCAGTCTGAGGTTGTGTTGAAGAAGGTTGGGGAGTTGATCCAGAACCAACACTTTGTGTTTTCTTTACACTGGTTCCAGCATTGAAACCTCGCATGACGACTTCTTTTACATCATATCGATTTCGTTTTAACTGAGCATTACCACCACCCAGTTTAAAGAAATTAAATGCTTCATCGCTGTTGAAATTTCTCCTTGTTAAAGGACCATACATTTCAACTTTATTCCATCCGCCTTGTTGACGTACATAATATTCTTTAGTTCCGCCAAAGAACCATCCAGCTACATCTTTATATGCTAATTCACCATCTCTCCAGTTTCCTGTATTATCCCATGCTCTAATTTTAAATTTTTCTAGGAAAGCATCTCTTGCGGTCTTAAGTGCTGCTGCTCTTTGTTCCTCTTCTGCACGCTGAGCAGCCCTCTGGCGGTTGCGTTCTCTTTCTGCTGCCTTCTGTGCTGCACGTCCACCTGTTTGACCTGCACTCTGCCTTTCTTTGAAGAAATCGACAAATGCCTTAAATGCTTTTGCTGCAGTTCCAACAGCATCAACCTTAATCGGAGTTACAGGTTTTTCATGATCAAATGCTTGATCAAATAACTTTTTAGCAGCAGAGGGATCATAAGGTAATGTTAATACTGATGGGTCTAAGATCTTAAATCCACCAATTTTAAATCCAAGAATGTCAACTTCAGGAATTTCAAACTTAGGTAGTGCTTGCCACATCCTAGTGACACTTGTTTGAATAAACGATCCCGCATCTTTCAATGCATTTACAGACCATCTAAACGCTGGGAGAATATTCTCTTCCCAGAGTCCTCTGGCATCCATGATAATTTTTCTCTTGACACCCTCAATGCCACCACCTCTGGGATCATTCTTATTGAAGAACATGTAGGCCAAATCGCCTGCATATTGACCCGCCATCATACCAACGGCA